>Ga0123357_10007145_pt1 | contig 13742 bp, 8 predicted proteins | sample TergutEmb28metaG_FD_89873 | JGI IMG/M metagenome (GOLD analysis project Ga0123357, IMG submission 89873) | Embiratermes neotenicus P4 segment gut microbial communities from Petit-Saut dam, French Guiana - Emb289 P4 | ecosystem: Host-associated > Arthropoda: Insects > Digestive system > Gut ... | reverse complement strand
TACCCCCACCACCGCCCACACCCATGCCGGAATGCCTCTCTTCTTCACTGGTGCCGTCACCGACCCCAGCATCACCGCAGGCAAACGCCTCCCCGTCACCTGCGTTATCTCCGAATCCCGCGCTGCTCGCGGAACCGCTCCCGGCACCCCCGGCAGCTTCGCCGCCACCTGCGTTCTCCCAGGAGCCGCCTGCATCTGACTCCGCGGCGGTGCCTGAGGCACAGGCATCACAGGGGCCTCCATCACACCAGGCGGCTGCGTTACCATCACATCCCACTTCGGCGTCTTGTAAATATCATGCACCGGCGCCACTGGCGGGGCCGGCGGGACCGGCGGTGCCACAGCAGGAGCAGGAGCTCCCGGAATTTCCGCCTTCTTGTCCATCCTCGTCGTGACAGGCGGAGGCTCCACTACAGCAGGAGAAACTTTCACCGCAGGGACTTCCGGCTTCTCCTCCATCGTCGCAGGCGCTTCCTCCGCTACAGCAGGAGAAGTTTTCGCCGACGGGACTTCCGGCGTCTTTCGCTCCATCATCATCGTGGACGGCGCTTCCTCAGGAGGACCTTCCGGAACTTCCGGCTTCTCCTCCATCATCCTCGTGGCAGGCGCATCCTCCGCCCCCTCCGGAGCCTTCACCTCCCACTTATATACATCCGTCGGCGACGAATCAGGCGCCTTCTCCACGGGCGGTCCCTCCCCTATATCCCCTCCTGGACTCCCTACCTGCTCCACAAACGTCTGTCGATATTTCTCCCATTCCTCTTTCTGCTCGGGCTTCAAGGCCTCGGGCGCCACGCCCACCAGCGTCTTCTTCTTCCCCTTTGCCACCGGGATTTCCACCGGCGTCGACCTATCGGGCACCGGCGTCGCTCGGTCGCTTCCAGGCAACCTCGGCGCAGGCTCCGGCGTATTTACCGCTCCCATTTTTGCCGTCACACTCCTAGTCCGCCCCGGAGGCGAACCATGCGAACTATCCGGTTTATCCTCTTTCCCTATTTCCCCAAAATTCGTGGCGTTCGGATCTTCGTCCGAAACTCCAGACACTTCTCCCTCCCCCTCCAACGCCCTCTCCCGGCGCCCCACGTCCCCGCTGCCGCCGTTGCGCGGAGCCCCGGCCACCTCAAGCCCTCCCGCGTCTCCGCGGTCGTTTTCACGCGAAGTCACATGCACATCCGCCTCCCCCTCCCGCCGCCGAACCTCCTCGCTTTCACGCCGCCCAACCTCGGCAGCAGTCCCTTCCCCCGGCGCACCCGGCGCCCCCGGCGCACCGGGCGCCCCGGGCGACAGCCCAATGACCGGCAGCTTCGCCAGATCCACGTTGCTCGGCACCGCATATCCCGGCTTCACCTTCTCCTGCAGCTTCGGATCTTGCTGGCTGCCGCGGCGCAAGATGCTGTTCACCACCGGAGCCGAAGCGCCGCCAACGTCGGTATCGTAGCTGTCGTTTTCGTCGTCGTAGCTCATGTTAAGTCCATGTTATAGGGTGTCGTTCTTTTGAGGCGGCGAAGCGGACGGTGAGGGTTGCGAAGAGCGAGGTCGTGGAGCGCGCACAACGGGTCTCGCGGGGCGCGGCGGTACAACAGCGGTCGATGCAGAAGATGCGGAAGGTGCGGAAGATGCGGGCGACGTCTCCAGTGTTGGAACGGGCAGCACAGTAACTCCAGGCGTAGCCTGCGCCATCGGCGGCGCCGGGGCAAGCATAACGGGCGCAGCCGACGCCGCCGGGGGAGACGCCGTGGACGCCGAGCGCGCGGAGGATCGTAGGAGAAGGAACACAAAGCCCACGAAAATCATCAAGATGACGACCAAAACTCCGATCGCGTAGCTGACCGGCATCATCGCGGGCTCGCGCTTCGACGGGCGCACCGGTTGCGAACGTCGTGGAGCCACTTGCGGTGCTTGCGCCGCTAGCTCCGACGGCATCGGAGGTTGCGGCACGGGACACGCCATGGGCTGCGTCCGCTTAGGATCGAAGGACGGCACGTCGACGATTCGCACCGTGCCGGTTTTCCCGAGAACGGGCGCCAACGCCGGCGCGTCGACGGGCGAGACCAACGTGCCCGTCGGTGCGTGCTCGGGCGAGTCGGCATGAGCAACGACGGGACTCGGAGTTGCCGCGGGGGGCTCGGGGGCCGGCAACGCAATCACGGGAGTTCCGTTGGGGCCGTGCGCATCAGGACCGAGCGGCGATCCGGCAACGTCCGGAGCCGTCCTCGTTTTGGCGTCCCGATCGACTTCGGGACGAGGCACATCTTCACTCACGTCGCCGTGCTCATCCCCGTCGTCCTCGTCATCGCTCGACGGAGGGCCCGCGATCTCCTTCATCCGCAACGGAAGAGAGGCGTCCGGAATCGTCGGCTGCTCGAACACTCGCTCCGTGATCCGCTCCTGCTTCGCGATACGCATCGCCACGATCTCGCGGGTCGACATCACTTCGTCCGGCGCGGGAAGCGCCTTGAACATCTCGCGCAGACACTCTGCCTCCTCCCCGAGCTTGGGCCGATTGTTGATATTTTTGTCGAGCCCGCATCGAAGGAGATCTTCGAGTCTCCGCGGGAACGTTCCGTACTCGCGGAGCAGTGGCGGTTCGAGCTCGATCGCCCTGAGCATGTCTTCGTACGACGAGCCGAGCCCGTACCTCCGAAACGGCGTCTCACCGGTCGCCATCTCGAAGATCACGACGTTGAGCGAGTACACGTCGGACTCTGGCCCGATATCCGGTTCCCCCTCGAGCTGCTGCGGCGACGCGTATCTGGGCGTTCCAGCAAATCGGCCAGGCTGTACGTTGACGTTAACGAGCTTGACAACGCCAAAATCGAGGATCTTGACGACCGGCAGAGTCCCGGGCTCGTCGTTCAGAAAGATGTTCTCCGGCTTGATGTCACGGTGGACCACGTTGGCCCCGTGCGCGTAGTCCACCGCGAAGCACGATTGGCTCCCTATCCAACACACGTCGTAGAGCGGAAGCATCCCGGACGCGCGGATCGCATCGCGCAACGTCACGCCCTCGAGCAACTGCATCAGAAAATACGGGATACCGTCGTCCGATCGACCGAGCGAAATGCCCTTCACGATCCCCGGATGATCGAGGAGGCTGAGCACGCGAGCCTCAGGCTCGAAGAGATCCGTGCGATGCACGAACTCTGGATGCGGCTCCTTCATCGCGAATCTTGCTTTCGTGGCGAGGTTCAGAACTTCGTACATCTGCGCCATGCCGCCGAGGCCAGCGACTCGAGCGACCTTATAAACCTGCGACCCATCGATGATGAGCTCGTCGATGGAACGCCGAAGTTTCCTCTTCTTCTTGGCCACGGCGTCCCCCTAAGACTCCCCGGCCACGTCGAAAGATTTCGCGGGCACGCTAAAGATCGCTGCGTCGGCCATCCGCGCATCATACGCCGCTCTGTCAGCGATGGCAGCGCTTATTTCAAATGCGCCTCGACCTCGCTCCGCAAGCAGCGAAGCGAGGTCGGATCGAAGCGCCGAAGGCACCTAGCAGCGGCGCGAGGCCGCACTGGCGCACAGCCGATTAGCCGGTTATAGAAATGCGTGCCGAGCGCGCTCGGCGTGCGCGCGCCACGAGAAGCAACGCCAGCGCGCTTCCCAATCCGAGCGGGAATGACGCGCCGTGGTTGTTGATGCTGCCTGTGCTGCACCCACCACCCGATGCCGAGACGTCGCCGCCCGCACCCGCGCCGGAGCCCACCCCAGGATCACCCATCGTGATGCCGCCGTCGCTGGCGTCAGAGCCGCTATCTCTCCCGCCGTCGCACGGCCCCGCGTCACAGCACGAGTTGCATGACTCCGGACCGAGCGCCCCTTCATTGAAGAGTGCAAGCGTCTGCATGGCCTGCATGAATTGATCGCGGATCGGCGAATCCAGCGGCAAGGCATCTATTTCGTCGGGGGTGTACTGCGCGAACAGCGCCGACGCCTGCGCGATGGTCGGATCCGCCACGGTCAAATCCGCACCTGCGGTGCCGTTCAAGATGGCCGTGATGTACTGCACTCCGAGCAGGTAATATGGATTGCCGCTGTTCGTGGAAATCACGTCGAAGTACGTCTGACCGCTCTGGAAGAACGGCGCATTTTCATACGCAGACCAGGCCGGATCCAGCGGACCGGGGCCTTGTGACGAATGCGTTTGCCAGTACGTCCTATCCTGCGTGCAGGTCATGGTGCCGCGTGGGGTCGAACGCAGGTACCAGTTGTCCGCGGAGCTGCGATCCAGGGCTCCCCGGAAGAGCGAGTAGGCGTATCCTCCGGCGAACACGGGGGTAGCGAGCGCGAAGGCCGAGGGAGTGGTCGTCCCCTGATTGATGGTATCGACCACCAGAATACCATTGCCCAACGTCTGTGCCCCGGGGCCCGTCGTATTCGCAATATGGAGCAGCGCGGTCCCCGTCGCCGTCGCGCCGTCGATGACGATTCGATCCGAGGGCGATCCGTCGGACCCGAGGAACGTATTCAGGTCGAACATCCCGTTTCTGCCGATTTCACTATTTATCGTGAGCGCGATGTAGCTCCCTGGATCCGTTGGATCGGCCGGAACAGGGAACACCACCGTTCCCAAGATCGTCAGCGACTTGATATCCGACGGGCCGGTCATGATCCACGTGCTGCCAGCCTCGACGGTGACGAGATCAGCAATCTGGATGCCGGTGAGGACCGTTCCGTTGGCCAGATCGACCGTGGTCGTGCTCGCACTGTCCGAGATGATATTGCCGGCAGCAACGACGCCGTTCATCGTAAAGTTCACCGTGCTGGTGAGCGGATCTGCGAAGGCAATGTACGGCGTGGGTGTGGACGGCAGGACGGCCATCGTATCCTCGCGGGCAGAACGAGCGCCGTCGCTTTCGACGTTGAGCAGGTTGCCGGACGTCTCGCTTATCGTGATGGGACCCGTCAGGGTGATGTTCGAGGTGGTATTGATGGCGTGAATGGCGTCGCCACCTTGCGCGGTGATGGAGCCGCCCGTGATGGTGATGACGTCGTTGGGAGCGCTTACACCCCCACCCCTTGAAACGATTCCATCCGTGGCGCCCGTGAACGCGCTGCCCGTGGCAATCAGAGTTCCGGGACCGTTGACGCGGGCGGCTTCTGCGCCACCGCCGACGACCGTCGTATTGACGAGGTTGGCGACGTTGTCGGTGTTGCCGAAGTCGGAGATGAAAAGGCCGCCGGCCAGCGCCGAATAGAACGCACTGTCCGTAAGGTCCAAGGTCGCAAGACCTCCTCCCACGACGGCCGCCCAGTCATTGGTATTGGCCGTCACGTCGGTGCCGGTAAGAGAGGTGGCGCTGGGAGTCGCCGTCTCAAACTGGTAGCCATAAAGGCGAACACCATAGCTGAATGCACCGACGGCGGTGATATCGACGTTCGTGAGCGTCACGGGTCCGCTGTAATTCGCCCAGACGCCCGAGGCAGAGTCGCCGCTGGTCGTCACCGACGAGTTGCTGACGGTGGCGGAGTTCGGATCCCCCAGGCCGGTCGACACGCCAAAGAGGAGCTCACCATCCGTGCGGATGGCGGTCTGATCGAGATAGATGTGCCCTCCACTGTAAGACTTGGCACCTATGCCAAGAGGATATGGGCTCGAGGTGTCAATCGTGGCGCCGGTCACATCCACCATACCATTCCCATCAACCCATATTCCGCTATGGTTTACGATCCCGCCATCCAGATGGATCATGGCGCCCTGGATCGCATACACGCTGTAGTCGTTGGTGGCCTGGGAGGTGATGACCGTGTCGGTCGCGGTGATCGTGGAAGGTGCGCCGCCAGCTCCCGTTCCTTCGGCAGAGAGTGCCCTTGCCGACGATCCGTTCGCAGTCACCGTGGAGCCGTGGGTGATCGTGATCTGTCCACCGCTTTGAGCCACGACGGCCGAAGCCGCGGCGCCACCGGTGATGATCGTCAGTGGGGTGGAGCTGGTAAGGATGCCATTGTTGAGCGCCCATAACGCATATCCGGCGCTCCCCGCTGTCGTCCCCGTGTCGACGGTCCCAGTCGCGTTCACGGTTGTCCCGTTCGCCACCACCTGCTGTGCGAAGACGGACCGCGGCGACGCGGCAATGGCAGAAAGAATCGCAAAAGCAACCCCTGCCCGCCGCATCGTTCGTCGGCGGAGACCCCTTTTCACGCATGCCGTCCGGTTGTCAACCAAGACGCAGTGGTTGTTCCGTGTCGATATTGGCATCATCCCCTCCATGGCAACCCCTCTAGGTAGTTCGAGCAATCTACGGCGGCCGTTCCATCATTTCAATGGACCATGGGTCCGCATTTGAATCCCCCACTGCAGGATGCCCCAGCATGCACGCCGCGCGGCTTCGCTTACGTGGAGGGGAGGATGAACTACGAGGCTATCCTGACGTGATTCGGCATCGGCATGGGATGCTGAATGGCTTCGAGCGTACGTCTCGTCTCATCGGCGCCAGAAACCATGTCGTGAAGCAGACCTGCAAGTGCGAGCCACGCGAGGCGATCGACGTCGCGCTGTCCTTGCTCCCAACGCGACACCGTCTCCGCTGCTACGCCAAGGAGGGAGGCGAGATCTTTCGCCTGCATTCCGACCACGTGCCGAACAAAACGGAACGCAGCGCCATCGACATTGCCAGTGCGCACGAGCGCCTTCGCGACATCGAGCTCCAGCCGATCCATCGCATCGGCAGGGAAGTAGACCTCGCCGCATTGCGTGCACGCGATTGCATCGATGACTCCTCGGATGTTCTTTTCCCCGACACGGATCTCGTGTTCCTCTGTCGTTGTCTTCAGCGTTTTCGATCCGCAATTCGTGCATGTCTGCATCACAATGGTTTTATGACAGCCACGAATTGACGTTACGTCAAGTCTGCGTTTGCGACGGCGACGCCGTGCCGCGACGTCCTACGTGCCGCGTCACTATCGGCAACATCGCGGCTCGCTGCACCTCACACCACTGGAACCGGGGGAACGGGCGGCTCGCTCTTCTCCGTCGCAGAAGCTGCCTCCGCACCGTACCTTTCCAGTTTCCGATACAGAGTGCGCCTATCGAATCCCAGCACCTGCGCTGCTCGCGACTTGTTCCCGCTCACCAACGACAACACCCGCAAGATATATCGCCTCTCCAACTCAGGAGTGGACCCCACCGCGCGTCTCGCTCCGCTCCCCGCGCGTGCTCCCCTTGGCCTCGTGCTCGTCAGGCGCCCAGTTTTCGGCGCCTACGGCGCCGTGGGCGCCTTCCTGCGCGCGGACAGGGGAGCAACTTCGTGCCGGCAATTAACTCTCCCTGTCTCAGTTTGTGCGAGACCAGATTAATTCGCAGCGGTAATCTCGAAGTTGATCAACCACTTGAGTTTCTTTCTATCCCCTTCGAGATACTCCGCGATGGCGACTGCGAGATCATTCACATGACGTAAGGAGACAACGTAGTCGAACACTCGCGCCATCACACGAAGAGTTTCGGCCGTCCATTCGCCATCAACTACGAGAATGGCTAGTATGTCTCGATGCTTGCCTTTCCAGTTGATTGCTGAGAACATTTTGTCCTTCGCGTATAATGAAGCATGCCGCGAGGATGACTTCCGGACCTCAATAAATGCTTTTGGAGCCTTCTCATCCGGCACGACGAAATCAGCGCGAAAGTCATACACAACGCCGGTCAGGTTCGCGTATTCTTCTTCTCGCTTGAATGGGATCCTCGCCCCCTTCAGAGCACTCTCAACGATGGACTCAAGCATCACGCGGCCGATCAGGTCACGAACGATCCCTTCCAGCGTAGATTCCAGCCGCTTTAAAATCTCTCCTTCACGCACATCCCCTGGAATGACGCGAGCTTCAAGCACCTTAGCGAGCCGTTCTGCCGCCGGCAGCGAGATGGAGTTATCCGAGACGCTCCCAACCTGCTTCTTGAGTGCGGCCTTACTAAATATGCCTGCCAGATGTTGCAGGAGGGGCAATGTATGTGGGTTCGCTCGGATGAAATCAGGCTTCCACCGACTGAAGCCGGCAGTCCCTTCCTTGATCTCGTCGAGATAGCGAACGCCGGCGCCTCGGATGTTCGTATATACGCCTGCAGTGATACCAGCCTCTACATCGAACGGCACCGCCCGGCGTCGTTCCCACTCGAGCACGACATTCTCAGGGGAGACGTCATCTGCGGACGCATTCAAACCGGCCAGCAGGATCACGGCCTTCCGCGAAGTGTTGACGTGTTCGGCTGAGACAGCCGTAAAACCGTGCGTGTCCGCGGCAATCGTAAGGTAGTCAGAGATGCATGAGCGAATTTCTGCATCAGCGAGCTGATAAAGCGTAAGCATTATGCAGCTCTCCCATACACATAATACTCACCGAGTCCCCCTGCAGCGCCTTCGCGTTTGTCCAGCACCCATCGGTGCCCGCGCACGCGAACAATCTCGCAATGCACATCAACGAAGCCGACATGCCGCATGATCTCGGCCAACCATCGTGGTGCTGGCAGGTGAACCCCATAGAGAGCAGCGTCCGAGACCATCATGTGGAATGGAGCGCCATTCTTGAGCACCCGATTGCACTCGCGGAGAACTGACTGCATCTGACTCAGGTAGGGGTAGATTAAAAAGTCATACTCCTTCTTTCCTGCCTTCTCGGTCCTACGCACCGCAAGTGAGGACACTGCTACGTCAGCTTCTTGTTGCACGAACGCGGGAAGGCTATTGCGATAGAAATTTTGCTTATTCTTGTGTCCCTTTAATGCCGTGGTTGTATTAACGATGAGTCTATTTCTGACGCGATCTGTGATTTCACCCCAATTTGCAGCTATCCCCCAGAAATAAAGATACATCCGGGTCATCTCAGCAAAATCGAAGTTATTCAGGTAGGGTGGTGATGTGACGACGAGATCGAATGAGTTCTTATCCAATGCACTCATCCGCTCGGAGGACGACTCGTGGATTTTGATCTCTGCCGCTCCGGTCCGCGCCTCAACCTCGTCATCAGATAGGGTCAAGAATACCTTATCGAGGGCGACCTTCGGGCTGATTGAGCGCTTCGCTGAGGTGGGCGCTTTATAGATGCCGTCTGTCGCAGCAAAACAGCAGTAATCCAAAATCCTAGAGAGGATGAGAATGGCTAGCGGGTTTTCATCCATTCCAGCTTCGAACAATTCTCTTCGTGCTGATTGTAAAGCGATGAGATCGTCCTCACGAAACATCTTGCCGAGGAACGCAGCGGCGGGCTCGGAAATTGAAAGGCCGCTCAGATTCGGTCTAAGGAAGCCGCGCGTGATGGCCATGCGGATTGCACCAAGGGTGTGCCAGTAGCGATGGCTATTCGCCTTGGCTTCGCTGATGATGGCAAAGAATGGATGTGGCTCGTATGCGTCTGCAGCGATCCCCAATAGCCGCGCCGTGACTGGAGCCGTTCCGCAACCGGAAAATGGGTCTAACAACCGGATGCCGTCGTGGTTGTCCCACCCAGCACTGGCGACGCAAGCTTGAACAAGTTCGGGCGAGAAGCCAGCGATGAAATTGAACCAACGGTGGACGGCGTGGTCGCGCGTCGTCGTATTCGTCGGTAAGCGTTCGAGTGCGATTGGCTGCTTTGATGCGGTCACCAAGCTTCGCAGATTTGATTGAACGGTCGGCGCGCGATGCGAACCGAGCTGATCCAATTGCGGCATCGCTCTAACCGACCTTGTTTGCTGATATTTCGGGCCGGCACCGTAGCACCTCTGCACGCCGGAGCAAGATGCCGCATCAAGGCAAGCAGGGGGCTCCCTCACACCACTGGAACCGGGGGAACGGGCGGCTCGCTCTTCTCCGTCGCAGAAGCAGCCTCCGCACCATACCTTTCCAGTTTCCGATACAGAGTGCGCCTATCGAATCCCAGCACCTGCGCTGCTCGCGACTTGTTCCCGCTCACCAACGACAACACCCGCAAGATATATCGCCTCTCCAACTCATCCATCGTTACGATTTCCGTGGGATCATTCGCGGCCACCACGAAGCGCTCTGCCCGATAGGCCCTAATCTTCTCTGGCAAATCCTCCACCGTAATTTGATCGAAACGGGCGAGGGCCACGGCGTGCTCCATGCAGTTTTCGAGTTCGCGCACGTTGCCGGGCCAGTTGTACACCATGAGCTTCTCTGCGGAGGTGGTTGACAACTCGAGCGTCGGCTTCGCGTTTCGTTCAGCGAACTGCTTGAGAAAGTGCTGGGCGAGATGAAGTACGTCGCCGCCTCGTTCACGAAGCGGCGGCACGTCAATCTTCACGACGTTGATTCGATAATAGAGATCTTCTCGAAAGCGCTTTTCGTAAACTTCGTCTTCGAGATTACGATTCGTCGCAGCAACGATGCGCGCATCAAAAGGGATCTCGTGATTTGCCCCAACGGGCCGCACCTTTCGCTCTTGGAGAGCGCGCAGAAGCTTTGGCTGCACGTCGAGGGGTAGCTCGCCGATTTCGTCGAGAAAGAGCGTGCCGCCGCTTGCCTGAACGAAGAGGCCCGTGCGCTGGGCTTTGGCGTCCGTGAAGGCGCCTCGCGCGTGCCCGAAGAGTTCGCTTTCGAGCAGCGAGTGCGGGACGGCGGCGCAATTGATCGCGACGAAGGCTCCATCCTTGCGGCGACTGCGTGAGTGGATGCCGCGCGCGATGAGCTCCTTGCCCGTGCCGGTCTCACCATGAATGAGAACGGAGGCATCGCTTTCGCCGACGCGGCTAATGAGCTCGTAGACACGCCGCATCGCGGAGCTCTGACCGACGATCTGGCTGTCGACGTCGCCTTCCGCGACCGCTTGACGCAAGCGCTTCACCTCATCTTGCAGCCGCCGGTGCTGCACCGCGCGCGAGACGCTGAGAAAGAGAAGCTTCGGATCGACGGGCTTGGTGATGAAGTCGTAGGCGCCCACGCGGATGGCGCCGATGGCGGTCTCCAGGCTTCCCTGCCCCGTGATCACGACGACCGGCATGTTCGGTCGGGTCCCGATCACGCGCTCGCACAGATCGAGGCCGCTCATCTCGGGCATGCTGAGATCGGTGAGGACTACATCGAAGTCTTGCGCCGCCACGACGTCGAGCGCGCGCTGCGCATTCGTCGAGATCGTGACCTTGAATCCGTGCCGCACGAGCGCCATCTCGAGCAGACTGCACACTTCCTGTTCATCATCGACGACCAGAACCTGACCCTTCATGTTCATCACCTCGAGATCTGCGTCACGCGTTCGAACGACGGAGGGTCACGGAATCGAGCGCGTCAGATCGCTGCAGCTCTTGCGTGACAGAAGCGTGGATGCGCAGAGCATCGTTCGTACCACGGCGACAAGCCGCAAGAAGTCCCAACCTTCCAGCAATGGGGCGGAACGAAACGCGAGTCAAGATGCCACGCACGTGTCATCGAGCCACGAGTGTGGCAACGCGATTGCGCACCCTCTTGGACCGCTTTCGATTTCTCTCTCGGACCGCTTTCAAGTTGGCGCGAGGCCGAGGCGGGGCCGAGGAGCGGACCGGAACAGCCTTGAAGGCTTTGAGGACCGCACCGCAGGCCCCAACGAAGGGATCGCGCCAAATCGAAAGCGGTCGGTCATGCGCGCATCACGAACGCAAGTGCAGCAGCAACGTCGTCGCGTGCGGCAACGAGGAGAACCTGCGTCCCGGCGGCGAATGTCGAGCCGCCGCGCGCCGGTTGAACCGCGCCATGGAGACTCATGCTCGCGATCACGCACGAGCGCGGAAATGCTTTCTGCGCAGCCACTTCGCTCACCGTCCTCCCAACGACCCATGCACCTGCAGGCACGACGATCTCGAACGCGATGGACTCGCCGTTGCCGAGCACCATCGAGTGTTGAACCGCCTCATGCTCGACAGCCGAAGCGAGCGCTCCGACGAGCACCTCTGTCTCGGAGATGATTTGGGTGACGCCTGCGGCGACGTAGACGCTGCGGTATTCAGGATCGCGCATGCGCACCATCACTCTGCGCGCGCCGAGGTTGCGCGCGAGCATGGCAACGGCGAGGTTGTCAGCGTCGCGATGGAGCATGGAGAGCACCGCGCTGGCGCGTCCGACCTCGGCGTGCGTGAGGAGCGCTACGTCGGTCGCATCGCCCGTGAGCGCGACGACACCGTGTTCCTCGAAGGCGCGACGGGTCACCACGGGATCGCGATCGAGAATGGTCACCAGGTGCTTGAGCCCCTGCAGATGGACGGCGATGCCGAGTCCCCCGCGACCTGCACCCGCAATCACGATCCTCATTGGCCCTTGCCTCCTTTGGTGGGGTCCTCTTCGTTCGCCTCCGTGATCCGTATGAGCCGATCGTCGAGGATCGCGATCTCTCGATCGGCCGTGTCGTCGCCGACGAGGCCGCGACGAGCAGCGTCGATCAACGCGGCCTTCTGCGCGGTCAAGATGGCGCTGTCGATGACCGCTTCGTCTCTCGCCACCTTGGCCTCCGGCGAGCGAAGAACGGCTTCGGCAGAAATGATCGTGCGCTGGAAGACGGAGCTGCGCTCTGCGTGACCTCGCCGTGAGACGAGCCCGGACGCGAGCAGATCGTCGAGCTCCGCTTGCCCGCGCCGCGCGAGAATGAGACGCGCGCGGGCCTCCTCCGAAGACAGATCTTGGCCACCGAAATCGCCGATGCCGAGCGCACGGAGAAAGCGCCGGAACGGCAAAGCCTGCATGATCAGCGTGACGAACGTGACGCCGAAGACGATCGTGATGAGCCGCTGCTTGTAAGGGAGATTGGCTGGCAGCGCGAGCACGGCGGCCATGGACAGCGCGCCTTTGATGTTGCCGAAAACCATGACGTGCTGCCAGCGCAGCGAAACTCTCTCCGTTGAAGTGAGGCCGAGCAGCGCGAAGCATCCATAAACGGCGACGGCCCTGCCCACGTGCAACGCGACGACGGCGATAGCGATGGATCCGGCCTCTGCGCCGAGCGTCGGCGCGTCGATCTGCATGCCGACGAGCAGAAAGAGAACGACGTTGAGAGCGAACCCCGCGGTCTCCCAGAAGCCGTGCAGCGCGAGGACGCGCGACGGTTCGAGCAAGCTGCGTGCGGCGCGCCCCACGACGAGACCCGCGACGACGACGGCGATGACGGGCGATGCATGCAGGTGTTCAGAGATCAGCGACGTCGCGAAGACGAGGACCGTCGAGGCAAGAATTGCTGTCAGATGATCGGGCGTGCGGCGGAGCACGGCAGCGCCGACGACTCCAAACGCGAAGCCGAGAAACGTTCCGCCCATGATGGCAATGGCGAGCGCGCGCACCGTGGACGCAAACTCGTAGGTCCCTTGAGAAACCGCGGTGGCCGTCACGGCGACGAGAACGAGTGCCGTGCCGTCGTTGAAGAGGCTCTCGCCTTCCATGATGGCAGCGAGGCGATGAGGCACGCGCGTGCTGCGGAACGCGAGCAGCACCGAGACCGTGTCCGTGATCGCGAGCAGGGCGCCGAGCAAGAGCGCAGAGGAGAACGGCAGACCGAGCGCGAACGTTGCGATGCCCGCCGTGCCGAGGAGCGAGATGACGACGCCCGGCGCGGCGAGGGCAAGGATGGGTCGTGCTGCGCGCCGCAGGCTATCGGCGTCGGCAAAGAGCGCCCCCTCGAAGACGAGGACGGGAAGGAATGCAATGAGCACGGTGTCGGGATCCATCGGCGCGTGCGGCAAGACGTCGACCAGCACGAGCACGAGGCCGACGACGACGAGCGCCACGTTGTACGGGATCCCTACGCGCTTGGCGCCGACGGCAACGATGGCACCGACCGCGAGAACCGTCTCGAAGCTC
>Ga0123357_10007144_pt1 | contig 13743 bp, 8 predicted proteins | sample TergutEmb28metaG_FD_89873 | JGI IMG/M metagenome (GOLD analysis project Ga0123357, IMG submission 89873) | Embiratermes neotenicus P4 segment gut microbial communities from Petit-Saut dam, French Guiana - Emb289 P4 | ecosystem: Host-associated > Arthropoda: Insects > Digestive system > Gut ... | reverse complement strand
TGCAACGTGGTGTTTTATGACGCACGGCACAATCATTCAGTCCGTAGATAGTGACGGACGTACATTATTATTATTATTATTATTATTATTATTCATGAAGTTGCATTATTTAAGAGAGACGACAACAAACTGCACCAAAACAGCAGCAGTCTGCACCTGACACCGAACGCCCGTGAGGCTTTTCACTCACACTCATCGCAATACTTTTACCATCGTCACCCCTACATCAGTTGTTTCATAGTGACGTTACAAGAATATCAGAATATGATTTGCGTGAAGTTACGGAGCGTTGACCTAACAGAACACATCCCGTTGTGTTATGGCTCAATCCATAAAAATTATATATATTATTTTTTCGATTAGGGTCTAAATTCGCCTGCTGCAGTGGCCAACAAAACGAGTCATGTTAAGAGATTCGTAGTTGATTTATTAACAAATATGAAAGAGGCGAAATTTCTAGGGTAGACTTTGGTTCCAAAGTTCGATACGGACAAAAAATAATGATAATGTTATTGGTTGGGACAAATTGTGGTAAAACAATTACTGTAGCGCCTGATTGTTGCAGGTATAATTTCAGTACACGAAGGTTACAGTTGCTTGATAAACAAGACAGGCAGTGAACTTATAAAGCAGCTTTGAGGCGCCTTCGTATAAATATTGTTGCCGTGGAAAGCAATACTTCTTACATATTCTGAGTGTGTGTGTGTGTCTGTCTGTCTGTCTGTCTGTGGCCTTAGTTATCCAGCATGCAATGCGCATACACCGTATTATCATTTGTGGCCTGTCCGGCTGTACGGTATTTTTCCACGTTATCTCATAAACGGCACGATTTAAAGGAAAAAGTTACTGACTGTAAAATGAGTGTTTTGATTTTCTGTACTCCTTTTGTCTGAAACATTTCTCAATCTGAGAACAATTGAGCGAGATATTACCATAAATGCACACACGTCACGTCTTCATGTTAAGTGTGCATTATTCTTGTCGTATTTTAATGAAACTTGAAATTTGTCGACAGAGTTTCGACAAATACTGACAACAAATTTCATGAAAATCCTTAAAGTGGGAGCCGAATTGTTCCGTGCGGACGGACGGACGGACGGACGGACGAAGCTGATAGTCGCCTTCCGCAATTTTGCGTATGTGCCTAAGAAATGTTTCATTATTTTAATGCTTGTAATTACACGAATCTTAAAAATTTCATTAGAGGCTAAACTGCGTGATAACAATAGGTACCATTTTGGTACATTGTTTTAATCATGAATTCCACATTATATTCGGTCAACTTTATTTCAAACTATCTTCTGCCATCCGAAGCAAACGTCTTACGCATTTGCATTATGCTCATTCACATGTTACGAGCCGTAGACCAAACAGTATTAATACCTGCTTCTCGCGGACGAAAACAGATATGACTTTTTTCCTCAAGATGGGTAGGGGATTGACCGTGGACGAAGAAGGACATGCCCGTCGCGCACATTTCCCCTCCATTTGCCGCGCGACTGTGGCCGCAAATCCGGTTCCGTAACAGTACACATACTTCGCAATCTTAACCAGGCTGTTAGTGCCGAGTTAACATTCTGATTGGCTTGTGGGTGTGTTACTACGTAGGCCATGTATTATGTCTGCGTACTCCTAGTTAACCAATACTGTGTCGTGTTGCACGTTTGAATGCTTGAACTGTTTGGCTGAACTGAACTGTAGGATGTGTTCACATTCAGCGTTCATTTTGCGTTGTCATGCCTGTCAGTTACTGGGGACACCGAACCCTGCGATCAAGTGGGATTCAGAGCGTTGCCTAAACACCACCGACTGTCCCTGCTGAAATTATGCGTGGTTTTCGTCAGTCTCTAAACAAATTCCTAAACTGTACACACAAATTATGCCATGTGAATTTGTTATTTAATAAAAACCCTGTACGCTATATTGTTTAGACTGCGAAGTGTTAAGTAGGTGCACAAGACGGTGTAATGAGTAAGGCTGTAGCGCCGTGTTGTCAGGCAGATTGGCGCCAGCATTTAGGGAGAACCTCCTGTTCAGCCGTTCCTCTCTTCTACGATGCCACGGCGTGGGGTTTGAGATATCGTAAGATGCCCATTGGTGCGCAGGAAGACTAGTCTGGAAGGCAGTATTTACTGCCTCTCACGGACTTTTTGTAAAAACCTCAAATCTACGAAGCTTTTAGTAATTTTACTTGATTTTGGCAAGATTAAAGAAGTGTTGCTTGCCAAGTGGTAACTTCAGACGGCTGACCGAAGTGAATCTGAGAATGAAGCATGACTGCGTATCGTCGGCTGCGCCACGCTGAGCATTCACAATGATTAGTTATAAGCTCAGCGTTCGCGTGTGTCAGATTTTCGACGGGGATTTGCAATCGGGGTTTTTAAAACCAGTGTTATACAAACCCTTACATCGCGCGTGAATGCCGATTCAAATCTGATAGGATCTCGGTGACGTTGACTGGCCAAGTTTTCTGGCAAAAATATTGACATATATTTCGGCTTATCTTTTATAGTTTGTGGTCGAAAATTCTTTGTGAAAGGCTCGTACAGTTCTTCCTCAGACAAAGCACTTAGCAGACTTGACTTCGAATTTTCTCCGCCGTTCACTCTGGAACACTGATTCATTGGGTTTCAGTTAATGAAGTGAAGTCTCTAATCAAATATCCAAATGCACCTGCCTCGTAATTGACAGAAACGATGTTAATGCTCAAAGTCTCCAGTTTATGGTCTAACGTTTACTATCTCCGAGAATCGAACTGTGGACCATGGAGTGTCACACCTTCACATTTCAGAAGACACTGATTTTGATGCTGGCTGACGTGACAACCTGTTCGTATGTGGACGAAATTGAGAGTAGTGACTTTGCCCATTGATTATTTTGGTAATTGTTCTTTTATTCATAATGCAAAGCTTAGCACTAAATATAGGCTACTTTTAACACACTTTAAGCTCGAAGTTTTAAAACAAGAAGGTTCTTAGGGGAATGCGGCACCCAGAGGATAGTTAAAAGTAAATACCGATTCCCTGGCCACAAAACAATTTTTTGTACGTATGTACAGATAGCGTAACATGTCTCGTCTTGTGTTCTTGAATGACGTATTGCTTCTCGAGTATAGTGAGATTAAAATAAAAGTTCGGAGCCCGGAATATTGACCCGAGTGAGAACGCGTAGTGAGTTTGGTATTTGGGCTGCGGGCTGTGTTGCTGGGAAATTGGTCGCCGCTTCTCGTCTGGGGTGAAGACGTTCTGTTCTTCACGGCGCCATAGTGCCTTTGCGGGCCACCCAGCCGCCGATCCATGAACAAAGAGGCCGTTTCAGCATAGTCTAGAAGTGACCCAGACGTAGCCAGGAATAGGAATACATAACACTGTACCCTTTTTCCACATATGTCTTCATGCCTTTAGCGCGGAGACAAGTTTGCTTTTTCGCAGTATGTCATAGTGAGATTCGTATTTTTTATTGCAAACAGGTGTTTCAGAACTTCCGTGGATTTAACGACGTGCAGTGTCCGTACTTGTGACAATATATAGTCTCTTCCATTCCGGAAATTCCCCGGAAGTAGCTGCTGCACGACTAGCAGAGCCATAATAGTCGATATAGCCTGTATATAAAATCTGGTCTTATTGTTACGGATATGTACGTATGCCATGGGACAGTGAGTGCCATAAAAATATGCACCCGCGTGTCTGAATCGCCATAATTTGCATGTGACGATGAATGCGATTGCTGGACGATTGACGTTAGATTCGACACCATGCCACACCGCCAGCGTCCTGCCGGTTGGTGCCGGTGGCTCTTTCACCGGGAGTAAGACGGCCGGGGCGTGGATATGATTACACGCGTTAGTACCGACGTTAATAATGATTAGGTTCAACGTGCTCCCAGTGCCTAGCGTTCTTATGCACTGAAATTACATGTAGCCCATATTTAAAAATTCAATTTCTACTGTACAGTAAACATGTGAATAGTTGACCTGCTTGACCCTGAAGATGAAGGCATCCTGTTAATTCGAAACGTCAGCAACATTGAGTCACCACATGAATTCCCCGTGGTATCGGTTAATGCTGGTTAGAGAAGTAATCGCTGTGTGTTGTGAGAGTCTATGAAGCAAACACTGTGGAGAAGTAGTGTGGAGTTCATGAATGCTGAAGCCGCTAATCCCTGTAGTTACCAGTGGTCTTGAACGGCTGCTTGAAGTGACATGTACCTTTTTGAGTGTCGGAGAGTACGACAGTTAACAATGAGTAGGTCCTTCCCCCTGACTTGTTAGAATTCACAGCACGTGGGTTGTAGCTGTGCATATTGTTGTACCGACAATATTATTGCTATTGTGGCACCATGTGCCACCTGCGAGGTGCTCACGTATGCTGACGGCTTCTTGGCTGCAGAACGATTACTGTATGCCGTCACATTAATTGCCTGGCCCAAGTTTCTGCAACACAGATGCATAGGTGGCACGTAGTTTTTGAACTAGACTAGTCTCGTAGTAAAGACAAGAATTTATGTTGGGGGGCAGAGCCGGAGTTGAAATTGCCCAGGTGGCGCAGTGACTATGCTACGATATGCACCACCGAGAAAGTGGTGTTCGATTCCAGGCACGGCGCCCAGACAGACTGTGGGGCCAACCCAAACTCGTATCCACTTCGGACCGGAAGCGTCCTGAGTGAATATCACTGTGCCAAATTTGCCTGTACCTACTAGAGAGTCTGTTGCATTGAGGGAATGTGTGTGTAACTTGGTGTCACAAGGCAGAGAAGAAACGGAGGGCTTGTGTGTTTCCACATTTCAATTTCTGAACTAGTGGACTGATTTTTACGAACTTTGTTATGATTGTTGTCATTGGAGGACACTCCAGAGATGTACTTAATAAATTCCTGCCGTCAGGACACGGCCGACGCACTAACTTACGAGGTGGAAGCTCCACTAGCGCCACGTATACCACCAGTTACAATGCTGAACTACAATAGATCATGGAAAGTGTATGAAAATTATGTTTGTAACGGCTATGCAGAATAAGGACATGGCCGTTCGAAAAATTTCTGTAGCTTTCGGCCCGATGGTGATAACTGTTAAGCGTTGTAGCTGGACATATGAAATGTGGTACGGAGTTAGATAAAAAATGTACCCATGCGTTATGTAGGGATTATTGTTTGTAAGCGAAGGTGTGAAAGTTTGTGTTTGTATCCGACATATTAACACATTAAAAGTTTCTGCTTAATTCGTGAGTGAACAAGAGTAAACAGGTGCGACAGAAGTGCTAACACATTTCACGTTTGAATAACAGTTAATGACACAGGTGATGATTATGACATAATTGCAATTAAATATTCACAAGGCTTTGGTAAAGCTGTCCAGATACAAACGCGTTTCATATTTTGAAAACAATGTCTGTCAGTTGATTCCTTCACGAAAATACATTTGTTTACCCGAGGAAGTAGGTTAGACTTTGCCTCCCGTAGCTCTGGCCCAGTCAGATAGCGACAGTCGCTTCTCGAGTGTCCTCAGGCGTGTGTGGAAAACACGAGACTTTAGCGTAACCCACAGAAATAAGTCAGGTGCTGTTAGGTCCGGCGACCGTGGTAGCCAAGGAATGTCTCCGAATCGAGAAGGGAAACGTCCTGGGAAAATGTTCTGCAGGATATTCGTGGAAGTAGTAGCTTTCTGGTATTTGGCGACCTTTTTGGCGGAACGGCACGTTTCGCAAGTATGAGCGTCCATTTAAGGATGCAGAAAGTTGTCAAGCATGACACAATGATGTTCGGTTTCGCGTTGTTCGATGGCGGTGGAATGTGTCACACCACACCGTTACCGTGGAGGAACTCAGAAGGGACTCTGCCCTTTCGGGAGGATATTCTTGACATGCGTAACGTCAGTTTTTCCCGTTCACATGTCGCAAAAGATGAAAATGGACAAGATACTCGCTTATAATGTTTGGAATTTTGGTGTGTAGCCAAGGAGGTGTACAAGCGACACACTTCTGCACTGACCGCTGTTCATCTGGGAGTGATTTGCCAGACATAAGAAGACAAGTACATATACAGTGTCTGTTGGTCTGAGAGGTGGCGGGTGTGACTGAAGAGGGGCCGACATTATCTGCTGCGAGTCCTGCAACGAACGAGGAACTGCAGACTAGAATAGATTGCCACGGTTTCGCAGGAAGAACTACAGCATGTAAAGTCTAACCTACTTTCTCGCCGAATAAATGTACTAGTTGTGAAGGTGGACCCCTGAACCGTTTTTGTTTAGCTACAGGGCGTTTGTGCGTCTGTAGTGAATTTCCAAAGCTTTATTAGTGTTTTAATACACGTAATTCTGCCTTAACCTGTACCAGTACTTACAGTGTTATTAAAACAAAATGCTTCGGCACTTCCAGTTGCATCTGTGTAATATCAGTACTGATAGATCAGTAGGGTTATAAATTCATGCATTTGGAAAGCAGATTGGTTGAGTTCTACTCGCACTTCTTGTTCACACATGATACGATATCATGCTGCTTATGTATTATCTGTTTACTTACGATATCAGCATTCTGTGTGTATATATCCCCTCACACACGATAACAGCATGCTATGTATGTCTGTTCACACACGATATCAGAATGCTGCTTATGTGTATCTGCTTTTTCCTTACCTCCCCGTTTTGCTCTGAAAAACCGCCCAATTAGCATGAATTGTAGAAGCAGCGTTGTGTCTTGAGGGGCTGGTTACGGATTTTCCTACTTTTAAATTTATTACGGACGGTAAGAACAGGACGGACGCTCGCCTTCTGAGATGGGAGCGCCACGTAATGGTCTGAAGGCAAGAGAAGAAGAATAAATGCGCAAAGATTTTAAGTAGACAGAATTTTTACTTAAGTAACAGATTGACGTGTGCGCCGCGTGGGAGATGTGATAAAAACATGCAAATCTACAGGATGGAGCCTACTTTGAAAACCTATGTATGGGTGGGAAGATATTGAAGTGCTTGTTAATGGATCGTAGATATATCGATTGGGTAGTGTGACCGAGGACAGGTCCCATTTTCGTGCTGTTGTGAAGTACGCCGTTATTGGCGTGAGATCTGTTTGGTACGCGTGACAGGACGAGGTCCAATTTCATGCAGTTGTGAAAAGGCTCTGATGAAAGACGGGAAATTCTTGACCCGCCTAGCGCCTCTGAGCTTCACAATAACGATTACCCCTAGAATTTTGTGTTGTTTCAAAACATTTTATCGGGAGTACTCGTCAGATGAAATTTGATCGCAAGTACCATACAGTTTTCTTCATAATATTGTCTGATTGCGTAAAACGGATTTGTAGATGCGTCATTCTTGCTTTGAAGGGGATGAGTTGTAAGGGATAAGGAATGGAAAGCACGTGCCAGGGATCTTCCCTAGGTGCCTCGCGCTTGCAACTGTCACATGTGTCTTAACCCCCAGGCGCCGATGGTTTTTGTGTCCCAGCAGTTGGAAATAAAAGTCAGTTCACGTATTTTGCTGGCCAGTAATTAGACAAGTTACAAGTCTTGAGCGTAATTGGAAGAACACAGCAAATTACTTAACTTTCTCTTGCCCCCTCACAGAAGTTTTTTTGTTTTCGTGCTGTAAACAGTACCAGCTGTCCGCACACTAGTGCATTCAGTATTTTTTAATTAAGATAAAGGTAAAGTTCACCCTAGGACAGGCCACAAAGACCCGGAGGGGGAGTAGAGGTATAGCTCAACTCTTTCGTTAACCTCGGCAATATATGGGGGTGAGTGGTCAACGCCATATCCCGGCCGCTTTACTCCGGCCTGGACGCGGTAAAGCTGAAGGCTTCTGACTTCAATGGCAATACGCCCTTGCGGAGAGGAAGGAATTTGGTTGGTGAGCTCTCTGGGGTTTGAACCGAGAGTGGTTTGGTTGGCGCAGCCTGAAGACCTTGGTGACTTGCGCTGGGTTACACGGGGGGGGGGCATCATCTCATTGCAGCAATTATTGTGCACTGCTCAGTGTTCCCCCGCCAGACATCTAACTTTTGCGTATTTAATAATTTATTTGTACACAGTCTGTGGCTTACACATACAGACGTGCTGCAGGCCACCTGTGGTTACCGAAGATTTCCCTCCCGTGGAACATGACGCCATTGTAACCCGGCCTTTCGAGGGAACCTAGACTGGTATATTTATCGTAGAAACTGAAGACAGTGCATTCCTTTAGAATGTTGGTAATCTAGTATACTACACGTTGTCGCATTTCGGAAGATGGCCAACGTTGGGGTAACTGAAGTGAGAACTTGAAATCTCGCAATGCTCGCATTGATTTTACGGCTCATGTCTTCCACAAAGAATGAGTTTCTGTTGTTCCGCCATTTCTAGTGCATGGATTGGGTCATTTTCGTCTCCAAATTCTACCTTCTTCACAATTAGTTCCATCATACTTTATATTTCCTACCACTTCCCATTTCAGAAAATTAAGACTCCGCTTTGGGCAAACTGTTCAGCACTCTCCGTTTCTGCCAGAAACTCTTTTTCTGTTATTGCAGTCGACCTGAGGTGTCTGCTTGAATCAGGTCTGCTGCCGTCAGCCTGAGGCGTTTGCTTGAATCAACTCACTGCAGTCTGCCTAGGGCGTCTGCGTGAATCAACTGTACTGCAAGAAGAGATCTTGAGTTTCCACGGCGATTCGTTGCTAATTTGATGGGTTACGTTCTCGACGTTTCGAAAGCACCTGTTTCTTCAGTTATCAGAGTCGAAGTGATTTGCAGGAGAGTAGCAGTTTCCTTTGAAATGTTTGGAACACACCCCTTTACCACATGTCACAAAAATCCAGAAATTGGGTCGGAATTTAGTGCATTGTTTCTTGGTTTTGAGAAATAGACACTTGCGCCTAATTGATTAACCGATTGACGTTTTCTACGTGTCCGAGGTGAGAGCACTTTAATTTGTAATAAGCTAAATCAGTCTACAGCCTGATCAGGGTTAAGCAGAACAATATCTCCGTCTGGACTTTTGCTGCTCTCGAGAGAATAGGGAATAAAAAGTAATATATTTAATAAAGGTAACTTTTTTAGCGTAGAAATGGAAATAAAGAACTGTAAAAACTGAGAATTCGGTGACAAAAAATCGGATTAAATATTCATTGTTTTGCGTTCATATAATTTTCGTTTCTTCGAATTGTTTGAGCGGGAAACTTTCTGTCACAATGTTAATGGGCTAGTGCAGAGTATAGTAACGGGCGAATTCCGAATGTATGTACAGGCTAATGCAGAATGCGTTAATGGGATAATGTCGACAGAAGCAAGGATGGATTTGAAGTAATGATAAGTAAACAGTTAGAGGTAGTAAGAATCTGAAAGAAAGCGGTGCGGTAACGGAAGAGAAAGCGTAGGAGGCGAAGAAAGAAAAACAAGGAAAGAAAAAGTTACAGAGAGAGAGAGAGAGAGAGAGAGAGAGAGAGAGAGAGAGAGAGAGAAGAAGTTTGTGTTCAGAGACGTAAAGAACAGAAACAGAAAGCCAGGTAGAGAGAAAGAGGTATAGTCTGATTTTTTTATATGGACTGAGGAAAAATACTTCTTATGTGTACGAAATGTGCCACACGCTGTATACAATATTAGGTCTAGTGTTAACATGTAGATCTGTGGTTCAGTTGTGGCTCTTGACAGGCAGTTTGTGCATAAGAGTGGTAATCTCCATAAAGCTCCATTTTTAACTCTTCTGCACCAACGCATGAACACGGTCTTGTAGTCAGAAGGTACAGTTTTTAACAAGAATGAGACATTAACGAAGGTACCCCAAGACAAACTTCGTGCAGCAAATACGGTATCTAAAAATTCAGCACTGCCGAACAGCAAAAACAAGACTTTTCCTCTGCAAAGACTAATCAGTTAATTCTTTTAGGTAAATAATGACTGTTAATTTGTGAGAATCATAAGGCACCAAGTAAATACGCTGTGTGGACAGATTGTAAACATTTTAAATGTTAAAGCATGTGGTACGTGTGTTTAACAATGTGCTTGGATGGTAAGGGGACGCCTTTCCATTCTTTAATTTTTTTAAGAAGTACATTTCGTTACAAATTTTCTGGGCTACAGCATATGCGTATCTCGACTTTTCATTTCTGGGGATTTCGTAACATCTTTCCTAAAGTCACTTCTTACAAAGGAGGCAAGAATATCAAGGCATTTCGGTGCGAGGATTAAGAGACTCTCACGTTCGTCTTTGTTGTAAATGGCGGGTTACCAAACCCTTTATAAAACAAGAGACTACTTTGTAACTCAGTTCACACGAAGTCTAAACCTCTGCTTGCGCTGCTGTAGGAGTGGAAGATTTTCTAAACAAAGTTTACCCAGGGTAGCAAATCTCTCCCATGAGAGAAAAGCCCATGCAATAACAGTTAATGTAACAACAAGTAAGAGCAGCTAGATAGTAGTAATCTTACCACCAGCTAACGCAACTGTAAGGTAACATTCTTGTGCTTGCTGTCTGTTATCACAGGTGCAGCTTCGTATGATAAATTCTTGCGGCGACGTGTTGCTTCTGTCTAATTGGTCTAATAAGAACACGTCGATCTATGTTGTCTGACATCTTGACTATAGCCAGGGGTCAACTAACGTTGGCTCGCTTCATCAGACAAAAATTATCCTTTCCAGACATTTCACCAAGAGACGAACTCGCGTCTGCGTGTGCATCCGTTACCGCTGTGCACAGCCTGCTTTCCTTCTTATGACGGACTAGACATATTGTTCGTATTTATTATCGGAGAAATCAAAGCAGAAACCTAGAAAGAATATTAAAGAGGAAACGGAATTATTTTCCCACTTGCCCTTGATTTTACACTTGTCGCGATTTTTGAGCTACGCGTATCAGCTTCGTAGCTGGGGTTGGTACTGTACACTCAGTCGAACAAAAATCCATCGGCCTGAAATTTTCTAAGTCCCGAACTGGAAGTCACGTGACGTACAGTTGCCATCATAATTTGAGTCGTTTTACTTTCCCCATATTTGTGTACGTTTAGGGTACGAAAAGACGGAAGGGGTTTAGAGCTTATCGGAACGAATTTGCAACGGCTGTTCAAGAACATCCAGTTGTCAAATGGGAGATGGCCAAGGTTTATAAAATACTGCACAGCGGAAATATTTTATAGGGCCGCAGAGCCGAGTCCCAGATAGTATACACTCTTGACATCGTTGCTCTTTTAGGATGTTACGTCAAGCAGTCCAAGAATAATTTTTCTTGGATTGCTCGACCTTGAAAATGGGACTGATAGGTCCTCCACAGGAACGAATATCTCATTTGCATTGCGGCGGAAGCCTGAAAGCACGCACGGTGTAGACGCGTATTTGACCTGTGGACTGTTTCGCATAGATAATTTTCTTAATTTTGGTCACCCCGAAGTAATAGTACTTTTTGGTACACATCTTGGTACGATCTGTTTTGTGTATGATAGTAACAGACTTATACTGTAGGTAACCACTGTGCATCTAAGGGCCAAGTCAGTGCACGAAATATTATTGTTTGGTCCACGTGTCTGACAACATATAAGCATCCGAGGTATGCAGGTGGTGCGCATTGGTTTCCATTTTCCATACAGCAGGCCATCCGAACTTAACTAAGGCACTGAAGGCGATATGGCCAGCACTGACCCAACAGCTTATTGTACACGTATGTGACCGAAAACGGCCGCTAAGGTAGTTTCGTTGCAGTTTTGTGGAGCGGTCGTTGTTGAGAAGGGATGTTTAAGAAAGCAGCAGTAGACATGAACCAGAAGTAGTTTAATAAATACTAGGCTCCTTAGCGATTTGATACACAGAATTTTTTGAGCCCTGGGGTAAAGCAGTGCGTGAACGTCTGTTCTGAGAACAGGACTGATATACTAAATAGCTTTTAAGGGGATTTCTGATAACTTATGTATTACCAACAAGGGACGGCGTATTGGAATTCATGGATAAATCAGTCCGATTTGTGTGAAATTCATTACTAGAATCTCACATGTGTTCTGTGGGCGTACAGTTTTGGTTACTTTATCCAAGAAGCAAGAGAATATCAATTGTGAGATCGCAGTATTTTTCGCACCTTTAGACAGGAGTCAGCATGTCCCTGAGGTCTTCAGTCGTTATAAACGGAAGGTCATGTTTTGTGTAACTGGACTGCACTCTAGGCAGGCCTCTGGGTTAAGTGATACAAAATGACGTGGAATACATATCAGACACAAGAGGCCGTATGGTTGTGTTAAACTGCAGAGAAACGGCAGGGTGCCTGTGGATCATAATCGCCATAGAGACACCGGAGAATTGTTGTGGACAGTAATCAGACGTGAGACATATGGCAGGGTGATTGTGAATAATAATGAAACGCGAGAGACATGGCGGCGTGATTGCGGATAATGATCAACCGCGAGAGATATGGAAGGGTGATGGCGGATAATAAACGCTAGAGATTTGGCGCGGTGATTGCGGTTAGTAATCAGATGCGAGAGACATGGAAGCGTGATTGCGGATACTATTGAAACGCGAGAGGTACAACAATTCGAATGTGGATGAGAAGCAAAAGAGAGATGCCTGAATGAACGCGGACTATAGTCAAGAGGGATTTGCGAATTGAAAGTAGCCATAGACTGCTTTGGTAGTGTCTGATCTTTTGTCAAGAGAAACTGAGTAAAACCATTGGAACATTACATATGTTTTGTCATACCGTACAACAGGGGATACCAAATTTTACGTTACTCATTGCGCATATGAAGCTTCATAAATTTTCGCTTGCGCATGGTGGCATATAATCTTTTTTTCATGGTAAGTAAAGGTAAAGGTAAATCAATCCCATTACACGCCTGGAGTGGCCCAGAGAGTTCCAGGAAGTTAAGGTTCCCAGATTTTATGACAACGGCACAAGATAGTGGTAAGGTTGTCAGCCTTACGCACCGTCCGCCTTTACTTCAAGGAAATACTCCTGGTACTCATTTCTGTTAGAGGCTGAGTCGACCCCAGGGCCATACTGCTATCGGAAGGATTTTATATCAATGAAGAATTCCAATGACACCAGCTGGGATCGAACCAGCGACCTTCCGATTTGTAGCACAGCACCTTAACCACTGTGCCACCGCGGTCCCATAATAAAATCCCATGTTACAGTACACTGTTTATTTAATGAAACGATGACATTTCAACCGTAGTTTCATATAAAGGTATGAAGAGTGAAAGAGAGAAAGATACATCATAAAAACATTGCAACAAGTTACACATAATTTTCAGCAAGAAATTGTTAGTGGATGGCATTGCATTTCATTTAGTTTTTTGAAAGTCAGGATCGCCATTTGACAATGCAAAGAGTTACGAAGATTAGCATCAGAAAGGCACGATATGTACATTCTTCTCATAATGTTCATTATCGGCAACATCGACTGACACGCCCAGGCTGATCCATTGTAACATTTAGCCTTGACTGCAGAATTTTTCAGCAACGGACACCGTGTGGGGTCTGCTAATTTACAGAAATGTTTATGTAAATTGTAAATCTTTAGGGTTAACTTGCTTCGTACTTACAAAATTTATAGTTTAACTCCTTCTACATTTGATAGCTTTGACAACGAAACCTGCGTTCAGAATACTGAAATGATTTATATAAAACCGCCTAAGAGGCTCGATTTCGTGACGCTGTGCAAATCTTACTTTGCATATCCACTGCGCGACTGTTCTAAATGACCACTACGTAACTTGGAATCAGAATTACGAGGTACATTCCCTTACAATATTTGCCATACTTTGAAACACATCAGCAGTTTTTATCCAAGT
>Ga0123357_10007143_pt1 | contig 13743 bp, 12 predicted proteins | sample TergutEmb28metaG_FD_89873 | JGI IMG/M metagenome (GOLD analysis project Ga0123357, IMG submission 89873) | Embiratermes neotenicus P4 segment gut microbial communities from Petit-Saut dam, French Guiana - Emb289 P4 | ecosystem: Host-associated > Arthropoda: Insects > Digestive system > Gut ... | reverse complement strand
GGCGTTTGTTCAAAAAAATATTTCAAAGCATTAAGCGCGGCAGGGCAGGATTGAATTTCGTCGAAAAAAATCAGGGTCTCGTGCGGAAAAACAGTTTCACCCGTCTGTACCGAAATTTCGCGTATGATTCGCTTTGGTTCAAGGTTTTGCTCAAAGATTTCCTTAAATGATTTATTCAACTCAAAGTTGATATTCACAACATTTTTGTATTCTTTTGCACCAAAAGAAATAATGCTGTACGTTTTACCGATTTGCCGTGCGCCGCTAACCAAAAGCGGCATACGATAATCGCTTCGTTTCCATTTTGTGAGTTCTGCTACATTTTTTCGTTCCATAAAGTGTATGGTTTAGAACACAAAAGTAATGAATATTCTTGAATGACAAAGCTGCCATCGGAATTTTTTCTATTATAAAATATATTGAAGCACAAATTTAGGAATTTTTTCTATTATAATACGTGTTTATTGGAATTTTTTCTATTATAAATTTATGATTTGTTACAAATGGATGCCATCAATGAAATATCAACAAATACACGTCAAAACATAATCCTCATGCACAAAATACCTGATTTTGCAGCAATTTTGATCTTTTGTCCGTGTTTCATAAGCATCAAATTCGCTCCATTCCCCAAAAACCGGTTCAAAAGGACTGATGTGTAAATCTGATTTGAAATCTACATTTTCTACTCCTAACCACTTGAATATTGATTCTTTAGCTGACCAATATAAAAGTAAATGTATAAGTTCGTTCGATTGCGATAAAGATTTTTCTTCTTCTTCATTCACAAACCGTTTCCTAACATTTTCTACTTTTGCCGTAATTTTTTCTATATCAATAGCCACTTCTCTTCCTTTGTTCAAAATCAAAGCGGCATATCCTTTCGTATGGCTGATGCTGATATGAAATGAATTATCCGATAGATAGGGTTTTCCAAAAGAATTGTAAAGTATTTCTTTCTCTTCACCCAGTAATTCTTTCAATAACACACGGATAGATAACCATTCCCTTTTGCGGTTTTCCGTCATTTTCTCAATAACGGGTAAATACCTTTCCTTGAAGGATAAACGAGCCAATAACGATTCGGAATCTTCCGTAAGGAGGGCAACTGCAATTTTGCTTTGATTATCATAAAAAGCATAAGTACTGGATTTTAATTCCCTGTTTTTCTTTATCTTATCACTGATCGCATCGAACCAGCTGATGACATTATCCGCATAAACCACCGGAGTTTCCGTGAGGTCTAATGGATCAGTTCTGCGCCTGTATTCCGCCATAAACAATTTTTTTATCTGTTAATTGATAACCAATAGAGCCAATTGCCAACAAATCGCTCAGAATATTTTTAGCCGTATTGTAATTAATTCTTGCGATTTTACGGAATTGACTGACTGTAATATAAGGATTTACATCCAAATAATTCAAGAGTTTTTCCACCGGACGGCTAATGGTTAAGTGCGTGCCGTTCAGGCTGGAAATTTTCGACCATGCCATTTCAAGTATTTCCGGCGCAATGATATTTTCATCATTCACCCTGATATATGCTCTGTAATCATCATTCTTATCCGGCGATTGATGCGGTTTTAGAGGACTTGGTTTAACTTTTACTTCAAGTACAACCTTTCCTTCCATGTTCCATTCTTTCGCTTCAAACGGAACTTTAGGGCGGCAATACATCTCCGCCGCCGCTTCAATCATATAATATTCTTCCTCGCTTCGAACGCCGGCGATGTGACCGTTGTCTTTAACCCCAATCAACAGCGTTCCACCGTCGGTATTTGCAAAAGCAGAGAGCGTTCTGGCAATTTTTTTGCTGTCGCTGACCTCAAATTTGAAATCCAGTTGCTGGTGTTCGCCTTGAGCTATTAGTTCCGTTATGTAACGATTCTTACTCATAAATTCTATGCAAAAATACATAATTCATCATACATAATTTAAAATTCATAATTATTTTTTCTTACCTTTGCCAAAATCGAAAAAAGAAACATGTCTCACTTATCTCCTTTTTTAGTTGATTTGGTTCTTATTCTTGTTGCAGCAGCTATTTTTTCGCTTTTATTCAAGTGGCTGAAACAACCGGCAGTATTGGCATACATCATTGCCGGCATTGTTCTGTCGTTTTATATCTCAAAGAAAGATCCCGAATACGAGCAGTTGGTGAACTGGGCGGAAGTCGGAATCATTTTTCTTTTATTCGGCTTGGGGCTGGAGTTTAGCTTTAAAAAGCTGATGAAAGTAGGTACTACGGCTATTATCGCCACTTTATTCATTGTTTTTTCAATGATTAGTTTAGGTTATCTGACCGGTCTTTGTTTCGGTTGGTCGCCCATGTCCAGTCTTTTTTTAGGAGCAATGATTTGCATGTCTTCTACGATGATTATAATCAAGGTGTTTGGGGATTTGAAACTGGCGACTAAAAATTTTGCCGGAGTAGTGTTTGGAATACTCATCATCGAAGATTTAGTTGCAGTTCTTTTAATGGTATTGCTTTCAACAGTTGCAGTCAGCCAAAAAGTGGAAGGGATGGAAATGCTTTACAGCTTTTTCAAATTGGTTGGATTTTTAGTGTTCTGGTTTTTGCTCGGCACGTTTTTAATTCCTACTTTCCTGCGGAAAATGAAACGGTTCCTGAACGACGAAACAATGTTGATTTTTTCGGTAGCTTTCTGTACGGGAATGGTTTACCTTGCCACGCACGCCGGATTTTCGTCGGCTTTAGGCGCATTCGTCATGGGATCTATTTTAGCTGAAACGATTGATTCGGAACGAATTGAAAAATTAATTCACCCGATTAAAGATTTCTTTGGCGCTATTTTCTTCGTTTCGGTTGGCATGATGGTGCAGCTTACATCTTTAGGGGAATACATTGTTCCTATACTGATCATAAGTTTAGTTGTAATTGTGGGTCAGACGCTTTCTGCCACCGGAGGCATTCTGTTGTCGGGGCAGAATTTGAAAACAGCCATATTTTCCGGATTTTCTCTAAGTCAAATCGGCGAATTTTCCTATATTATCGCTGCTTTGGGTTTGAGTTTGGGAGTGATTGAATCGTCTTTGTATCAAATTATTATTTCATCTTCTATCCTGACGATTTTTGTATCTCCATATATAATGCGATTAGCCAATCCCGCCTATAATTTTTTGGAAAAAACATTGCCGCAATCGTGGCAGGATTTTTTAAATAAAGACTCTTCGGCGCATCCTGTGAATGAACAAAGCCTTTGGAAAAAATTGCTTAAGGAAATGGCGACTATGGCGGCGGTTTATTTTATTGCTTGTGTCATAATTGTTTATTTGGCTTTGCAATATGGCGTTCCTTTTGTACAGAAATTTCTTCCCGGAACAAAAGGAAATGTAGTTGTGGCGGTGGTTGTTATTGCTCTCTTAGCTCCGTTTATGCGGGCGATTATCATCAAGAAAGACCGTTCCGACGAATTTCGCCAGCTTTGGACGGAAAATAAAAATAATCGCGGGCCTCTGATTTTCACTATTATCGTCCGCGTATTGCTGTGTGCCGGACTGATTATGTTTGTATTATTCGAACTGTTTCATACGCATTTTGTTATAGCGTTTACCCTGGCAATTATTTTCCTTATGGCATTCGCTGCCTCTTCTCATTTAAAAGCCAGGTCTATTTCTATTGAACGGCATTTCAAAGAAAATTTTCATGAAAAGGAAAAATACCATGAATCGAAAGCGCCTCTAACAAAGGGATTTGTCAATCATGTGCTGGAAAGGGATATGCACTTAGCCGATTTTGCTATTTTGCCTCATTATTTTATTGCCGGTAAAACATTGAAGGAATTTAAATTCAGGCAAGTTTTCGGAATGAATATAGTGACTATTGTCAGGGGCGAGACCCGAATCAACATCCCAAACGGCGATGAACGAATCTATCCGGGCGATCATATCATCCTGCTTGGGACAGACTCCCAGATGGAAACTTTTCAAAAACGAATAGAAGAAAATCGTAAAAGGCAAGCGAATAGGGAGGAAAAGCCGTCGCCGGAAGTGCAGATGAAGCAAATTCAGATTGGCGCCGGTTCGCATTTGATAGGAAAAACAATCCTGACATCCGGTATTCAGGAAAAAAACAGTTGCTTAGTGATTGGCGTTGAGCGTGATAATACTTCCATGCAAAATCCAGGTTTAAATTTGGTGTTGGAAGAAGGTGATATTCTCTGGCTAATAGGCGAGTATAATAACATTTTGCAAATAAATAAAATATGAAATTTTTAGGAATAATTCCGGCTCGTTATGCTTCAACCCGCTTCCCGGGAAAACCGTTAGCGGATTTATTGGGTAAACCAGTGGTACAGTGGGTATATGAACGTGTCTCCGGTTTGTTGGATCGGGTAGTAGTCGCAACCGACGACGAGCGGATTCTTAACGCAGTGCGAAAATGGGGTGGGGAAGCGCTGCTGACTTCTCCCAATCATCCGAGCGGAACCGACCGTTGTTTGGAAGCATACCTGAAACTGAATGAAGATTATGATGTGATTATCAATATTCAAGGTGATGAACCGTTTATTCATCCCTCGCAGATTGAATTGTTGAAAGCGGCTTTTCAAAACCCTGCTACGCAGATTGCTACTTTGGTAAAACCTTTTTCCCCAGACGACGATTTCGAGAATTTATTTAATCCCAATACGCCGAAAGTATTATTAAATTCAAAGGGACAGGCGATTTATTTCAGCCGCTCGGTGATTCCTTATATTCGCGGCAAGCATCATTCGGAGTGGTTAAAATCAAATATATTTTACAAACACATAGGGATTTACGCATACAAACCTGAAGTATTACAAGAGATTACTTCTTTGCCTCAATCGATTTTGGAAAAAGCCGAATCGCTGGAACAACTCCGCTGGATCGAAAACGGATACCTTATTCAGACAATGATTACGAACGAGGAAACGGTTGGCATTGATACGCCGGAGGATTTGGAAAGGGCAGTGAAAATGTTGAAGGGCAAATAAAAAATTGTTTGTTTTGTTGATATAATAATATTAACTTTGCTAAAAAAATTTGTATGAAATATACATTAGTTATAAAACAGGGGCAAGATGGATTTCTTATAGGACAATTGAAAGAATTACCTGCTGTATTTACGCAAGGATTAACCATATCCGAACTGAAAGAAAATATTGCAGATGTACTTGAACTGTACTTGGAAGATATGCGTGAAAAATATGTTCCGCAAGGTGTAATGTTGGATGAAGAGGAAGTAATTTTTGCTTGATTTCATAAATAAATGAAAAGAGGAAAATTCATACAGCATCTTAATGCTAACGATTGTGGCTTTGTAAAGCATGGTTCAAGACATGATAAATATATGAATCATCATACTGGCAAATGTACTTTTGTGCCTCGCCATGCAGATATAGATACGGACTTATGCATGCTTATTTGCAAACAATTAGAAATTCCAGCTCCGGACAAGAAATAATAATATTTTACACCACCGTCCCTTTATTCATCAAATAATAATCCAACACCACCATCGCCGCCATTGCCTCCACAATTGGAACAGCGCGAGGCAAAACGCAGGGATCATGCCGTCCTTTAGCATTTAGTATAACCGACTTACCTCTTTCATCCACCGTTTGCTGCTCTTTCATAATGGTAGCAACAGGCTTGAATGCCACGCGGAAATAAATCGGCTCGCCTGTAGAAATTCCCCCTTGTATTCCCCCTGAATAATTGGTTTTCGTCCCGATTTTTCCATCGGAACGGCGATAGAAATTATCGTTGATTTCAGAGCCTTTGTAGTTAACGCAATCAAATCCCAAACCATATTCAAACCCTTTGACCGCATTAATGCTCAGCATTGCATTCCCCAAAGCGGCATGAAGTTTGCCGAAAACCGGCTCGCCAAGCCCAACAGGTACGCCTTCGCAAATGCAGGTAATGATTCCGCCGATTGTATCTCCTTCTTCTTTCACCTGTTCAATATAGCGAATCATCTTTTCGGCAAGGTCTGCATCGGGACAACGAATTGGAGTAGCGTCTATGGTCGTTAAGTCCAACGCTGTATATGGCTTATCCAACCGGATGTGTCCTACTTGGGAAGTATAAGCGGTTATTTTGACTTTCAATTTCTGCAATACAGTTTTTGCAACAGCGCCTCCCACGACACGGGCGATGGTTTCCCTTGCCGAAGAACGTCCTCCCCCCCGGTAATCCCGTATTCCGTATTTACTCTGATAGGTAAAATCGGCATGAGAAGGGCGATATACATTTTTTAAAGAATCATAATCCGCAGAATGTTGATTTTGGTTTTTTACAATAAATCCAATGGGAGTTCCAGTCGTTTTTCCTTCATATATGCCGGAAAGAAATTCCACTTTATCAACTTCACTTCGAGACGTTGTAATGGAAGATTGCCCCGGTTTCCGCCTGTCTAATTCTTTTTGAATACTTTCGGCGCTTATTACGATACCGGCAGGACAACCGTCGATTATCCCGCCTATGGCTTCTCCGTGTGATTCCCCGAATGAAGTTAATCGAAAAACACTACCAAAAGTATTCATAGAATAATTTTAACAACAACCGCTGCATCCGGAGCTACCACAACTGCTGCATCCGTCTTCTTGACCTAAGGCGTTAATTTCTTCTTCAGTTGGCTCGTGAACGTCAATTACTTCACCGTCGAAATGCAAAGTCTCGCCTGCTAAAGGATGATTGAAATCCATCACAACGACATCCGTTTTTATTTCCAAAACGGAACCCATCATCCGGTTTCCCTGCGCATCCATCATCGGAAGCGTTTGTCCTTCCGACACACGTTCTTCGTCAAATTTTCCATCGACTTCAAACAGTTTTTTCGGTAAATCCACTACGTGCGCTTCAACGTATTCCCCATAAGCTTCTTCAGGTTCTAAAACAAACGAAAATTTATCGCCGGTTTTTAAACCTTCAATATTTTTTTCAAATGCTTCCAGCATCATTCCCATACCAAAAAGGAATGTAAGCGGTTGAGATTGGGTTGCACGTTCCATCAGTTCCTGTTCGCCTTCGTCGTTAATTACGGTCAAGTCGTATGTTAACGACACCATTTTTTCATCGGAAATCTTCATAAAAATTTTGTTTAATAAAAATAAGTTGCAAAGGTAAGGTTTTTTCCCGAAAAACAATCTTTTAACTAATTTTTATTACAATGGCTGTCTATTGCCTCTTTTAACTGATAAAGCGCCTGTTCCAATATAGGACGGGGGGTTCCGACGTTCATCCGCATGAAGCCTTCTCCTTCCACTCCAAACATAACTCCATTATTAAGAGCTAAATGCGCCCAATTGACAAATAGAAAAACCAATTCGTACTGTTTCAGCTTTAAATCCCGACAATCTAACCAAAGTAAAAAGGATGCTTCAGGAATAACTGCTTTAATTTGAGGAATATTTTCTTTAAGAAATTTATCTACAAATACAATGTTATTTTCAACATATTTAAGCATTTGCCCCATCCAGTTTGAACCTTTTTCATACGCAGCTTGCGTGGCGGTATAGGCAAAAATCGATCCCTCGTCCAATTCTCTTGCATGTAGAAATTCGTGGTAGTTCTTGCGAATTTCCGTATCAGGAATGATTGAATGAGCAGTCACAACCCCCGGCATATTGAACGTTTTAGTCGGCGACATAAAGGTAATACTATTCAAAGAAGCTTTAGGAGAAACAGTTGCAAACGGTACATGTTTATTCCCGAAAAGAGCCATATCCGAATGGATTTCATCGGAAATAACCAAAATGAATCGTTTATAACAAATATCTGCTAATTCTTCCAAAGTTTCCCTGTCCCATGTAATTCCAACCGGATTGTGAGGATTACTTAAAATCAATAGTTTACAATCTTTATCAATCACTTTCCGTAACCCTTCCAAATCCATCCGGTATTTTCCGTTTTCTTCCAATAGCGGGTTATTTACTACCGTCCGGCGCTGCATGGAAGTAATCAGTCTAAATGGATGATAAACAGGTGGCTGTATGATTACCTTGTCCTGAGGTTTTGTGAAAGCTTGAATACAAAATGCAATCCCTTTAACAACTCCCGGAACGTAGCTTATCCATTCCTTTTGAATTTTCCATTCGTATTGTTTTTCTACCCAGTTAATAATGGAATCATGAAAACCTTTTGGAGGAACAGGATAGCCCAAAATAGCATTTTTGCAGCGATTTATTATTGCATCAGTAATAAAATCACCCGTTTTAAAGTCCATATCGGCAACCCATAAACCAATTAAATCGTCCCTGCCGTAACGTTCTTTTAATGCGTCTATTTTCAGCGCATCTGTTCCCTGCCGGTCGATTATTTCATTGAAATTGTACTTTTTATCACTCATTGATGTAAATTTTATGGCAAATTTTCTGTCAAAGATAATAGAAAAAAAAATACAATAACAAAATAATAGAAAAAAAATTGAATATTTGGACATATAATTAGCTTATGGTGCAAATTTATCCACACAAAATCTACGCCAAGCGCACACAAGTCTCCCGAATTGTTTCGATGACAGATACTTTTTCATCGGTGACATGTCGATGTATTTCGCAAGTTTTTTTGTAAAATCGAACTTTTATTACCTTTAAATAAAAAAAATAACGAAAAAGTTTGGATAATTTAATGAATACCTATATATTTGACGTCTATTTCACATTTAAGTGTTAATTTTATTATGTTTTAAATTTAAATTATTAAATCTCATGAACAAGACAGAACTTATTGATGCGATTGCCGGTCAATCAGGATTGACTAAAGTTGATTCAAAAAAAGCGTTGGATGCTTTCTTAGCCACTATTTCAAATGAATTGAAAAAGGGTGAAAAAATTTCATTGGTTGGTCATGGAACCTACCAGGTTATTGAAAAGAGTGCACGTACCGGCATTAATCCAAAGACGAAAGCGCCTATTAAAATTCCTGCAAAAAAAGCAGTAAAATTCAAAGCGGGAGCAAATCTCATTTGATTTTATTCGGAATGGAAAATAGAAGTTTTTCTAAAGCAGGAAACGGATAGGTAGTACAAAATGCTTATCCGTTTCGGTTTTTATACAGTATCATAATATTTTATTAATTTTGCAGTCTTAAATGATAAATGATGAATATTCAACAAACCGTTCAACAAACCGTATTTGATTTATACAACAAGGAAGTAGAACCTTCCATGATTCAACTGCAAAAAACAAAAAAAGAGTTTAAAGGACACTTGACATTAGTCGTTTTCCCTTTGTTGAAATTATCCGGGAAAAATCCGGAACAGACCGCTCAAGAAATAGGGGAACAGTTGCAAAATCGGGAATCCGGTATTGCAGGATTTAATGTAGTCAAAGGTTTCTTGAACCTGATTTTTGCTCCGGATTACTGGATTCAACTTTTTAATGAGATAAATTCGTCCGAATCTTTCGGAACAAAAAAGATGAATGAAAACGCTCCTTTAGTAATGGTTGAATATTCATCGCCTAATACAAACAAACCATTGCACTTAGGTCATATAAGAAATAATTTGCTGGGATACAGTCTGGCTGAAATTCTGCAAGCTACCGGCAACAAGGTAATTAAAACCAACATCGTAAACGACCGGGGGATTCATATTTGCAAATCCATGCTGGCATGGAAAAAATGGGGAAATGGCGAAACACCCCAGTCTTCCGGTAAAAAAGGCGACCATTTGATCGGCGAATATTATGTGAAGTTCGATCAGGAATATAAAAAGGAATTGGCTGAGCTGGAAGCTACCGGATTATCAAAAAAAGAAGCCGAAGAGCAATCTTCTTTAATGGTGGCAGCGCGTGAAATGTTGCGCCGGTGGGAAGCCGGCGATCAAGACACCGTTGCGCTCTGGAAAGAAATGAATTGCTGGGTATATGCCGGTTTTGACGAAACTTACAAAGCCTTGGGCGTGAACTTCGATAAAATATATTATGAATCCGAAACCTATCTGGATGGAAAGAAAAAGGTGCTGGAAGGCTTGGAAAAAGGCATATTTTACCGGAAAGAAGACGGCTCGGTTTGGGCGGATTTGACTGCCGACGGCTTGGACGAAAAAGCGCTACTAAGAGCCGACGGTACATCGGTATATATGACTCAAGACATTGGTACTGCCAAATTACGTTTCGACGATTATCCGATCGACCGGATGGTGTATGTCGTAGGGAATGAGCAAAACTATCATTTTCAAGTACTTTCCCTCTTGCTGGATAAATTGGGATTTGCTTTTGGAAAAGGCTTGGTTCATTTTTCGTACGGAATGGTCGAACTGCCCGAAGGAAAAATGAAATCGCGGGAAGGAACGGTCGTTGACGCCGACGATTTAATCGAAGAAATGATTCGTACGGCAAAGGAAATGGCAAACGAATTGGGAAAAACAGCCGGCTATTCCGAAAAAGAAACCGAAGATATTGCCCGCATAGTCGGTATGGGAGCGCTGAAGTACTTTATTCTGAAAGTTGATCCCCGCAAAAATATGGTTTTCAATCCGCAGGAATCCATCGATTTCAACGGAAATACCGGCCCGTTTATTCAATATACCTACGCACGCATTCAATCGGTTTTGCGGCGCAGTGAGCTTAATTTCTCAACGACTGAAAATCATTCGGTTTCAACAGAAACTCCAATTAATGAAAAAGAAGAAGAACTGATTCAACGCTTATCCGAATTTCCGGCGATTGTTGAAGAAGCTGCCGGCAATTTCAGTCCGGCGGTTATCGCCAATTATTTGTACGACTTAGTGAAAGAATATAATCAATTTTATCACGACTATTCCATTCTGCGCGAGGAAAATATCGAATTACGGCGATTCCGTTTGCTACTCTCCTGCCGGATTGGTAAAGTTGTCGAAACCGGTTTAAAACTACTGGGAATAGAAGCTCCCCAAAGAATGTGATTAGTGGAAAAGAAAGACTAAAAACTTGCCATGTCAAAATAAACTCGTACTTTTGTGCAAGTTTATTTTGATACAATAACCAATGAAGAATAATAATTTAGCAAAGAAAATAGTAAGAGGTGTTTGGGCTGTTTTCTTTTTTTGTATTCTTACCGCTTGTTTACTGTTTTTTTTAATAGCCAAGGGTAAAATCGGATATATGCCGCCCATTGAAGATTTGGAAAATCCAATCAATAAGTATGCTTCCCAAGTCTTGTCCGTAGATATGGTTCCGCTGGGAAATTATTCCCTGACAAATGAAAACAGGATTTATATCAACTACAGCGACCTTTCTCCGGCTTTGGTTCAGGCATTGGTAGCAACCGAAGACGCACGCTATTACGAGCATTCGGGAATTGATGTTTACGCATTAATTCGTTCATTCATTAAACGAGGCATTCTTTTCCAAAAGAGCGGCGGCGGCGGAAGTACAATTTCACAGCAATTAGCAAAACTCCTTTATTCGGATCATGCCGAAACGATATGGGAGCGGCTGTTTCAAAAACCGGTAGAGTGGGTAATAGCCGTTCAATTAGAGAAATATTACACCAAACAAGAAATTATCAATTTCTATCTCAATAAATTTGATTTTCTTTATAATGCAGTAGGCATCCAATCGGCTTGCTGGGTCTATTTTAATAAATCGCCTAAAGATATTTCAATTGAAGAAGCAGCTACATTGATCGGGATGTGTAAAAATCCTTCGTATTTCAATCCGATTCGTTATCCTGAACGGACAATCGGACGAAGGAATGTGGTTCTTTCTTTGATGGAAACGAACAATTATTTAACCAAAACGCAATGTGATTCTTTAAAAACCCGTCCGTTGGTTACCAAATTTACCCGGATGGAACATTCAGAAGGTTTAGCTCCTTATTTCAGGGAATATTTACGCATTATTATGACCGCTAATAAGCCAAACATAAGGGATTATCCTTTATGGAACCGGCAAAAATATTCCGAAGATTCGCTGGCGTGGGAAACCAATCCTTTGTACGGCTGGTGCAATAAGAAAAAAAAGGTGGACGGGTCGAACTATAATTTATATACGGACGGGTTAAAAATCTATTCGACAATTAATTCCCGTATGCAGGCTTATGCGGAACAATCCGTTCGCGACCAAATGACCAATTTGCAAGACATGTTTTCCAAAGAAAAAGGCGGTAGCACAACATATCCATATTCACGCAACTTAAAACAGGAAGATGTAAATGCAATCCTGGATAGAGCTGTTAAACAATCGGATAGATACCGAGCCTTAAAGAAAGACAATAAATCGGAATCCGAAATTCAAACCATTTTCAGGACGCCGGTTGATATGACCGTTTTTTCCTGGAAAGGGGCAAAAGACACCATAATGAGTCCGTTAGATTCGATCATTTATACGAAATCCTTTCTACGTTCCGGATTTATGGCAATGGATACACGAACGGGAGCCGTGAAAGCATACGTTGGAAATATTGATTTTCAATATTTTAAATATGACATGATAAATACAGGGAAACGGCAAATCGGTTCTACCGTAAAACCTTTCCTGTATTCCTTAGCGATGGAAAGCGGAATGACTCCCTGCGACTCAATGATGCATGTCGAGCAGCATTTGACCGATGAAAACGGAAGACCGTGGGTTCCTGCCAATGCCAACAAACAAAGGATCGGCGAAATGGTCCCTATCTGGTGGGGATTGCAGCAGTCGGATAACTGGGTTAGCGCTTATATAATGGGACGGTTGAGTCCTTCAGCCTTTGTCCGTTTGCTGCATTCTTACGGCTTAAAAAGTCCGATAGATCCGGTAATATCCCTTTGCTTAGGTGTTTGTGATGCTTCGATAGGCGAAATGGTTTCCGGATATTCGGTATTTGCCAATCATGGCATCCGAATCGATCCGGTTTATGTAACCCGCATTGAAGACAGAAATGGAAATATCATTGATACTTTTTCACCCCCAATATCGGAAATAATCAATGAAGATGCTTGCTACAAAATGCTAAGCATGTTGCAGAGAGTGATTGACGGTGGCACCGGTAGCCGAATACGCAGGGATTATAAGATAAAAGTTTCCATGGGTGGTAAGACCGGAACGACACAGAACCATTCCGACGGATGGTTTATGGGGTTTACGCCTTCTTTAGTGGGAGGCGCATGGGTTGGAGGCGAAGACAGGGATATCCATTTCGACCGGATGTCGGAAGGGCAGGGCGCTACGATGGCGCTCCCGATTATGGGAATGTTTCTTCAAAAAGTTTATAACGATTCGATTTTAGGATATTCTCCAACCGAACGGTTTGAAATTCCTGTTCAATACGCTGATCCATGCAGTAATCAATTGAATACAGGCGACAATTCAAACACCTCAGGCGGAATCAATGATCTTTTTAAATGAAATTCATCTAAGCTTTCGTCAGTTCCGCAATCTGTTGATACACATTCCGAAGCATCTCTATCTGATGAGCGTCGGTCGTTTTTGTGATGAGTATCGAATTTCTTATTTTTGAATCAATCCATCGCTTTTGCATATCACCCATCAGTTGATTGTTCTTTACGACTACAGGGCTTTCGGGATATATCCAAAACTGTAACAACGATTCGCCGTCATACTCAAAAGAAACCAGATTCGATTCAAGATTGAAAAGCGAATAGTAAAAAACAAAATCGGAACCAGAGCGGCTTTTCCCGTTGCGCAGCAAATTTTCGTACATTTCAAGCAGTACAAACAGCTCTGCCTGCAAGAGCTGTAAATCTTCAACGGAAAAGAATTGCAATTGACGATAATACTGTATCTTCTTGATTATATTGGAATACAACATGCTATCAACAATACAAGTGATATT
>Ga0123357_10007142_pt1 | contig 13744 bp, 9 predicted proteins | sample TergutEmb28metaG_FD_89873 | JGI IMG/M metagenome (GOLD analysis project Ga0123357, IMG submission 89873) | Embiratermes neotenicus P4 segment gut microbial communities from Petit-Saut dam, French Guiana - Emb289 P4 | ecosystem: Host-associated > Arthropoda: Insects > Digestive system > Gut ... | reverse complement strand
TGAATTGACTGCTGGAATAGTTAGAATTCAAAAACAAGTGATAAGACCAACGGTAGCAGTAAGCACAGAACACCCTGCAGACAGCTGTTTAAAGAACTGAATATTCTCACCTTGGTTTCATTATATGTAATGGAAGTTATATGTTATATAAGAAAACACCACCAGTTTGTAGATCTAAATTCAAATATCCACGCTCACAATACACGAAGAAAGATGGATATCCACGTCCATCACACAATACTGATTTATATAAGAGAAGTGTAATAAATATGGGGACTAAATTATATAACAAACTTGCCGGTACACAAAACAAACAGACAGCTATAAGACCTTTAAGAAGGAATTGAAATTACTTCTTCTTCTGCATTCCTTTTACTCAGTGGAAGAATCTGTAGCTTTGTAACTGTGTAACTGCATTAGCTGTGTATCTGATTTAAGCTTTATTGCACTATATATAAGCAGTTCTGAAATAATTTGCACAATACTGTGTTCATTGCTATTGGACTTATCTCACTTCTTGCATATTGCTAGAAAATTGACGAGTCCACAATCATATGTATGGTATTTTGGACTGATAAACTAAACTAAACTATTATTTGAATTTGATGAAAGATAAGTAGGTCTGGTAGTATTTTTACTCGTGTAACATTGGTAAGAGAAGTGAATGGAAATGCAAGGAAAGTGGGAATTAAAAAGAGTGTGGTGGAGAAGAGGTTTACATAGAGAAGAATGGAAGAAATCCCTACTGAAAGCCAAGACTCTTCATGAATTGAGGAGCTGATGATGACTATGATGAACATCAGTAAGAAGTTTGTTTTGAAGGACAAAACTTACATTTTACTTTTTATTTGCACCCAGTTTGCTCCATTGCTGCTTAAAAAGATGTAATTAAATTTAATCAGCCTTGAAACAAACAGGATCAATATCTTGCAGTTCATAATTTGTGCAAAACTATCGTCTTCAGAAATATTTTTCATATGTCTGCTTGGGGACAAATCCAGACGCTTTGTGATCATGGATCATAGTTGAAACATGAAAGCTGCAGCCTCGCACAGTAACTAGATTCGGTGACTTGTGAATGTGAACATTGTCATGGAAAATAACTACTGCTGTCAATATTTTGGAGAGCGTTCGTTTGTAACATCCCATAGGGTCTTTCTAGTGGCTACATGGGATTTATTAAGTAACAGTAGACTTGTGTGGCATGATATCTAGCAAAATACTCTATTCATAATCTTAGTAGAAGATTTGTAGACATGGCATGTGCATGATGCTGGGGATTTCTTTTGATTCCACTGCATGATGTCCTGTTGGGTATCAGTATTCTAAAGGTGAACCCATACTTCCTCTTAGACAGGAAAGTACTCATTCCAGTTAAAAGGCCACTGTGTTCATTTAATACTCCATAAGGTGGACCCTCTATTCCCCACTTCCATATTAAAAAATACTGATGAATTACCATACCACAGTGTTACAATATTAAGGTTGGAAGAACATCACACATTTTGAAATTGCTTCAGTACTTGTGTTCTTTCAGTCATATGACCCCACTTGATGTAAATGCCAAGTAAAAATACTTCACATTGTGCACATTGTTGTTAATGTATGATCTTTGAAATGCATTTGCATATACAATACAAAGAAACATATGGATTCTAATAGAAATAAAGAGAAGAGGCATAAATATTGTTCCTATCAAGGTTACTAAAGAAGGGTAAGAGGGGCATGAACATATTAGTTTGGAAACTAGAAGGGGATTGATTATGAGAATGGATTTTAAAGAAATGCTGTATAAGGACGTGTGCTGGATTAATCTGGCTCAGGGCAGTGGCTAGTGGCTAACAGTTCCTGCACAGTATGTCATTTCTTGTATTAGAATCGAAAGACATTGTACTTAACCCTTTAAACGCCAAATCAAATCCCATCTGACATTTGCTGGCATTATTAGGAGCTCACCATATTCTCCACGTTAGCAGGGTAAGGGTTAAATACCACGCGAAGTCCACATCGGTGATAAGATACAGTACTCTGATCTATGGTATTCAAGACATTTGCAAATAATTTCGATTTATCACTCGATTATCGAATTCCAGATAAGTACACACTAATGCATGGTACATGTACTCTCATCTGTGACAAAGGCTCAGTTGCATGCATGGATCAGAGTAGGTTGCATTTAATGTGATGTAATCTATGCTAGAACAAGTAGTAATCTGTGTGTCAGAAGGAAAGTCGCTGTGCCGATAGCAAAGAACACCGGGTAAATAGATTGGCATCGTCTCGACCGTGATTATCACAGTGGTTCTTCCTCATGGATTGTTTTGCAGCCCAATATGTGAATGTCAACATTAACTTAAACGGGCAATAGGGTCTTAAAATGAGTGGAACAATGTCATCTGTGTATCGCATTGTTATTCATTCTGAAAGATTTAGATTAAACATGGCGCCTAAAGAACGTTTGTCAAGAAGGTTGGGAATGGCCCAGAGAGGTCGCTAATCTGAGTTTTTAAAGCTCCATTTATAGCCGTTGTGTACTCTGTGGTGCGTGTAAAGGAGGTACGATTTGCTACATGAAGATGAAATTTTGCTTTGTGGTAGATATGACTTCTTGCGTTGAGCCGGGCTATTATATTCGTTATTATTAGACATAATTTTGGAATATGTGTTTGGATGAAATTACACGTAAGACATGCTGCTTTTAGCGTTTAAAATGACCTTTGTTTCGAAACAGGTGTATGCTAAAAACTGTGCCAGATACAGCAAGTGCCGTGTTTTTCTTTGTTCGTATAGTGAGAGATTGTAATTTTGAAGGAAGACATTGGTGTGTTTATAAATGGCAAGTAGTGGGCACAATTTGAGGTTTCGAGAACAAGGTTAAGGGTGACATAATTTATTGCTTTATTCATCCAGTTTCCTCAGTACATTCTGTAATCAACCAGGAAAGTGTTATGTTGCAAGACGTGCATCTTTGTTATTTTATCGAGGTTAATAGTATGAAACGGTTTTGTGAATAAGGCCCGTTTTTGAAACTGGCATCATTTAGCCTTTTGAAATAGTACAACATGAATAATAAAATAACCAGTAAAAAGTAAGTATGTCTTGAGTGCTTCAGGGTCAATTTAAGGAAGCCTTAGGTCTAGTGAAACCATCAAGTAGTGTGCATACTATATTTTGGTTTTGTGATGCTACTATAAAAACACTGCTTTTACCTTGGTGAAGAGTGTTGTGGGAATCTCTCTGTTAGCTTTGCCTTCTTCAACTTCAAGTGGCTGAACTCTGCCACTGCATGAAAGACCCCTAATCATTCGTACATTCAGAGCATTTCGTATAATGGTGTTTACTTGACCTAATACAAAGAGTAGTGTAGTTAGCCACTCTGGCGTGTCAGTACAGAACCACACCCGAAGCAATGTTTCTATAAGTGTAGGTGTCCACAGTAGAGTGCTAGTTGTGATGATGTATTTGACTGTCTTGCATGCAGAAACCATTCTTGCAAGATGCATGTTGCATGCTGTCTCAGTAACATTTTTTTGTTGTATTGTAGGTTGTTCCTCAGTTGGTTCAGCTTCATGTGAATGAAGCATGGTCAGATTTTTATGTGTAGCAACACTTATCATAATGGAGGCCAGAACAGGCACAAAGTAGCAGAGAAATAGCAGAGCAAAGAGATATTTTTTAAAAAAAGAACCAGTCAAATAACATTTCACTGCACACAGGTTTACTGTTTCAGGTATTTGATCATGTATTACACCTTCCTCCGATTGCGGTGTAATCTGTGATTCAGTGGAAGACTTTAAGCTTGTAGTTGTCTGTGATTCATTGGCAGATTCAGTGCTTTTTTTGGTCTGCTGCTGAAATGTGAAGTCATTGTGTATGGTGGATAGTTCTTCACCTGCTGTTGATGTTTGTAAAATATCTTCGGTTTTGGTATTAAATGGTGATAAATAATTATTGGATTCTATAGCAGCTGTAACAGGCATGATGCTTTCTTCTGTGGTGGATGTTGCTGAAATATCCTCATTTGTTACTAACAAACTTTGTGAAGTTGTTGTTGGAGAAATTTTGAATTGGACATTTGGAAAATTTATTTCTGTTTGTTGGGGTGCTTGAGAAGAAGGTGAACTGTTGTGAATATAGGCAGTCTCGGCTATATTGGCAGTCTGAGTACTGTCTTTGAATTGCTGGTTCTGCTGGTAATGTGTAGAAGGCATGAAGTCATTGGTTGACTCATCTGTGACTACTTCATCAGTGTTCAGATCATGATATAATGTTTCTGTTGATGCAGCAGAAACATCAGCTTCTGTTACTTTATAACTGGGATATCCATAAATAAGTGTATCCTTATTTCCATAGTCTTCATTTGATGTACTGTAGTAAGTTTGGTCATCCTCTTCAGTGTTGTAGTTTTCTTCAGTCTTATATTTCATGTTCCTGAACAGTCGAAATGCACTGCTGTTGTTATTGACTGACCTCCGGTTATGTAACTTGGAAACAGTATAAGAGGAAGGAAAATCATAATTCTTCATCTCAAGTGACTGATTTGTTGATGTTAATGATCCTAATAGAATGTATATTTTGTCCACAATGTTTGATGTCTCTTTGGTGATTGCAGCTGTGTTATTAAGGGCCTCCTGTTTGTACATGTTAATAGCTGCCTGATTATGAATGACCGAATAGTTGGGGTTTTTCATAATTGATGTGATGTAGTTTGAGATGTCATCTTGTTGTGTACATAGCTGTGTAATCTCTGTGGAAATGGGGAGTATGTTTGTACTTTGTAGACATTTTTCTGTGTCAAACTTATATATGCCGGTATGCTGAACATTGGCTAAGAGCAGTAAGAGTGCTGAAATTGTTGGTGTCAGCCACTGTGCTGCAATGCTAGATGTTACTCTGGGATTTGTTCCATTTCTCCATCCGTAAGGTGCTTTAAGTCCCATCTTTACACTCTGTGAACTTTCTGCTGAATGGGCCACCATTGACACAAATGTGTTGATAAACGGAACCAGAAAAAGAGCTGAAGCCAGGGCAAGTTGTCCTATATTGCATTTGGTAGGAGTCTACAAAAAGGGAAACAATTTGTTAAAGTTTGTATACTGATTCTGTGCTTTGTTATATTTTACTCAGAGTTGAAAGTCACCTTGCATTAATAAAATGTGTGCTTTCAGAAATCACACAGTAGGATTTAGGGAATGCTTATTTATTCTGTTCTAACCACATACTTTTATGAAGATATTTAAAACTGAGGAAGTCACAACAGTTCTTATATACACTTAATTTCTTTTTGCAAGGCTATTGTAATTAAAACTAAATACATTATTTTGATGCAAATGAAATGTGGAGAGACAGTTTTTGCCTATTTTTTACATACAGCTTTCATAGTGCAAAATTCACTGATTCATGCTTAGGGATTGTTTGCAAAATTAGAATCATGTCAGTTGTCTTGTCATTTGGAGTATGAGATCAGACCAAGACCAGGAACGTACGGAAATACTGAGTTTTAAAGACAAGCTTTATAATGATGTATTTCTAAGCAAAATTAGCATGTGTGTCTTGATGCTGAAAAGTTTGTTTACTTGTATGGCAGAATATGCTCCATTTTCAGTGATTATATGAAGAGAATTTTCATGTGTTACATTTTGTGTTATCATGTAGCTAGTCTGAGCAGGGCATTTTCTGTTGTCAGGATGTGTGTCTGTTGGTTTTGGCAGAAAAATTAACATTAAAATGGCATACGTCATGAAGTGATTGGAAATAGATCTAAATGGACTTACTACTGACATTCACCAGCCTCTGGTATTTGTATCGATAATACAGTGAAAACTAATGTTAACAGTCAGAAGCTATATTACTTTCCTATTACAAATGTATACAATTGTTGACATTGACTGTTGGTTTTACAGTTAAAAAATGTTGTGAAATTGTCCTACTGACATTTTTGAACCTGACCTGTAACTAGTCTGGGGACTGTAACAAAGAGTTCTAGCAAGACTCAGAGCATATTTTCTGAGTGCACAGATTTCTGTTTCTGCACCTTTGTTAATATTATTAACATTCTGCTAAATTTTGCTTGAGAACAGTCCCGTTCAAAGAGCCATTCAACACAGCCGTTTGGTTGGCCTTTGAATGGCCTGTTCACCATCAAATGTGTGCCATTGTGAGGTGATTCTCCAGGTATGACTACAAGGTTGATGTTTATGGAGCTGATTATGGCTTGTACTTATGTTTTTAAATGCACACCAGTGATTCCACTATGCATTTGTTCCTTAGACATTGTTTTTTGATCGAAAATCACCTATGGAAGTAACTCGCTACCATCCACTAATACTGCCAGTATGATGGTAACTCCCTTCTTTCCACTCTCCAGTGCCAATTTACAGCATATTGAGGTACACTGTGGATTGATATCCTGTTTGGCTGAGGATGTAACTATTCATTTTTCAAAATTCAATTTCTTATTACTGAAAAGCTGCAACCTTTTTAAATGCCAAACTCAATTTTTTGTTCTGATTCTTAATATTGCCCATGTCTGGGGCCCAACATTGTTGGGTGGAGTTTGTATCAGCTTTACCTTTTGTTGCCTCCTCCTTTGGATGTTTTGTTTCTGAAACCTTGAACTTGCTTTCTGCATTGCAGTCATGTGTTTTCCCAGCGTGTCTAATCAGCATTGGTTTAAAGTTGCACCATTTGGAATACACTGTGCACATTGAGCTTTTTCTTCATGTAGTTTAAAGTTTTATGGGTGCAGTGGAGAAACTAATAATGCTACAGGATTCGCTGCTCTGTCTTTTGGCTACGCTTGTGACAGTTTGGCAATGTGTGCCTTGGTTTGTCTTGGCATGGTCCAGTTCAGCATTTTGTATGCAAATTCAAGATGACACCACATATTTAAAAACAAACTTAAGGAGAAAACCTTGTCTTACACTTCAGTAGATATAGTATTATACAGTGAATGTTGTGGTTAATGTGATTAATCTAGTAGTGTTATGGTAATTCAGGTTACATTGGACTGGCTATGTAGCTCAAATAAGAGAGAAAAGAAATATCTACTGGCTTGATAGGGAGACATCTTGGGAATTGCAAACCATCATGAACAAGGAGGTGGGGAGATAACACTGAAATGATTCCTGAGAAATTGTTTGTGGAAATGTGATCTGGATTGAACTGGCCCAGACTATGGTCCAGTGATTAGTTTAGATATTAGTGGTGTTGAATGTCCTGTTTGCAGTGAAGTACATATGAGAAACTATCTCATTATAAAACATGGCAGCAGACAAATATAATTACAGATACAAACCATAGCAGTTCGTCCTGTGTTGTAATTATCAGCTCCATTCAGGAGAAACAGAATGGATATTACAATAGTAGCAAGAGCATCCGATGTTGCAAGCAGCGAGAAACCTGTCACTCCATGACGTTTCTGAAGCCATCCAAGATACAGGCTTGCCATTGCACCTCCACTCAGGAATATAGCACCCAGAAGCCAGCACAGTGGAGCAAACAGCATTTCTGATAGACTTTCTGTTTATATCAGTTGCTATAAAATTAAGAAACATTGTCTCAGATACTGAACCTACTCTAGTTGTGATAAATAATATGTGAGGCAGTATTCTCAGGTTTTCATTTGAGCCAACAAATGGCATTTTCTTTGAAGGCTCACAGGCGTTTTCTTGTGAAAGTATATTCATAATGCACAAATTACTACTGCCCATGGAGGTATTAGTGAATGTATTCCATTTTTATATTATGAAAATATGCAATAATTATTCTTGAATTTTTGCATGTGTTGTGTTGTAAAGCTTGGGCAGAGTTCCTGTAAATAAGATGGAGTGTACTGTGTCATGTGCATGGGCACTGCAGCTGTGATGGAAGCACTGTGTAGGTCTGTTTGCTGCAATTCCTCTTATTCTTTTCAAGTAACTAAGAACTGCTTTCAAACACTCTCTTAACTTCCACTGTACCATCCCACAGTCATATGAATGTGTGAATGGTTTTGACTGTCTCTATTTACTGATCATTTTATGCTGTTTGTGCAATCACAGCATGTACTGCAGGGATCTCAAACATGCGACCTGTATGGGGCACACCAACTTAATTTATGCACCATTCTCACTGATCTGTAATTATAATAGAATGCAACCCAGCACAGTATCTGAGATTTTGGTTTGAATTTGAATAAATGAAAACATTTTTTTCACAGGCTGTAAATGCTGAAAAATATTTGTTATTCCTGAGTGGTAACAAACAACATATGTTAACCAGGAGATAACAGTGAAGTATAATTTAAAATGTTATAATTGTTATATGTTCCAGTTGTGTTATTAATATAGGGTGTACAGCTCATAGTAGAACCCACTCTTAGAATCTACAAATGTGCTCATCAAGTTTTCATTAAGAATCTGTTTTATGTAATATAATGGACCTCATGTTCAAGCAGGTGTTGGAGATGACTTTCAACTCTACTGTAAATTTGGTGAATGAATTATTAAGCACTGTTTGAAGTTCTTGTCTATAAATAGTTGGTTCTGTGCACCTAGTGATTGATTTAAGTTTATTGACTGTGTCTGGATTATCTGTTAACCAGTGGGCTATCTGTTATATTGGGTACTTGCTTCACTTTAAGTAATTTCATCTGTATGATAGATTATCAGTGGATTGCCTTTACCACTACACACTCTTTCATGGAAGTAGTTACAGAAGAGTTGTCACAACAGAGACCAGAGTTTTTGCGTAACTATAAATTTGCATGATTTTAAATGAACATGTTGGTGGCTTTCTGAATTTTTTCCTTATGTAGTGTTACATGATTTAGAACACCCTCTGTGTTACCTGCACTTCATTGTGATAAAGAATGATGTATAAAAAAACCGCTTGGGTGCACTGTACTTACATTCGCACACCACAAACCAAATTTACACCTTTAAAATGCAATGTCTGTAGCTGGACTGTGAGTAAGCATTCAGTTACCTATTAACTGAACATTATGACAAGGAGACTGGTAATGTCTGATTCATTCTGTCCCTGTCAGGTTATTGAGTGTCCAGGCTCAGCTTGCATATGGATTCCCTGCAGTGTGACATATCTTTAATGGTGTGTGTAGTTTTAAACAAAATATTTTACCTGTTTATTCTGTAAATTTATGAGGTCTAACTTAATCTTCAAAATTATTTTTTAGGCCTGCATCCAGTGTGTTTGAGACCCCTGAAATACTGTACGTCTTGGATGAGTAAGTTGTTAGTGTTGTTGCTGTAATAAATGAAAATGTCATTTGAAGAAACAGTTCATAACATGTATTATGCAACAGTGTTTTAGGTGTTTCCCTTGTTTGTGTACACTGCTTGTGATGCTAGTGCACGTGCTGGAAAGCACCTATAATTTTTTTTTAAATGTACGTACTGTGCATCTTGTATATAGTTTTTATTTCAACCAACAGTGCACTATATATATATATATATATTTGTGATTATTATATAAATATTGTTAACATACATATATTGTGCATTGTTTGTTGAAATAAAAACTGTGGCACCTATAATGATTTGATAACTTTGTGACAAGTGTTCTGCATTTGTTGCTGTAACTAACTCTACAGAACTTATTAAATGATGCATCTTCATTGTATGTCATGTAAGGCCGTTCCTTGTACGATTTACACTGTAAAGCCTCTGTTGTTGAGGGAGTGTTAGTACTTGCTTATAACGTAAGAATCACTTAATTTTTTTACATGGCAGTATGGATGACATTCTCCATTGTTGTGGTAAGGTGTTGGAAAACATCCCCAACAAAACCATTTATGCCATTAAGGAAAATGGGTCTCTACTGTAGTAATTTAAGGCAAATACTTCTGGTGTAGACTCTGCTGCTAAATTTAACCTTAAAAAAATTCAGATGTTTAGGACATGGCACAAGTATATAAAGACACAGCTTTTGTTTTATGTGTATTTATTTATGAAATATGTGGGACATGAGTTTACTAATGGTGGTCCATTTTTCACATCTGTAAATTTATTTTGCATGACAGGAAGACATCACTTTTTAGTAGGATAATAAAAAGAAAATATTGAAGTAAATTATGAACAGATACAGGAAATTTTTGTTGCCATTTGCTTAAAGTTTTATCTCTTTATTTCCTGTCTTAGAAATTTAAGAACTGAAGTGAATTTAGCTGTTGTTTGGTATGAATGTGAGCTTTATCTCATTTATAAGGATGTATGAGAGTAGAGTTGGAGAGAGTGTTTATACCTCAGAAAGAGGAAACAGTTAGAGGCCGGAAGAAAGATCTGGCTCAGGATGTTGTCCTGTGGCAAGCTTTTGTGAATTTAGTGATGAACATTCGAATGCCATAAAAGCAGGGAATTTTTTGACCAGCTGAGCACCTATGAGTATGCATTGGAAGCCCCTTCGTGATGGACTTAGTTTCAGACTTGAAATGCATAGAAAATTATTTGGAATTTAAGGGTACTGTGAGTGTTTGAACATGTGGATTGAAAATTCACAGATGTGAATCTGATAGAGTGAATAATAGTACTTACCAGATAGACCCAGTCTATAGTCAGCTTCACAAACTGGCAGCCAGTATGATGCTTTGGAGAGAACTGGCTGGTTGGGAAGTGTTTGTGTGTCAGCTTGCCCTTATTCTGCTGGTATGGTGGTGTGCAATTACCTACAGAGATTAGATCAGCCTGTACCAGCACTGCTACAAGTTTAAATGTATATTTTTGGAGATGACACATATAGGTGATAGTGGTCATTTTTATGCTGTTTTTACTTTACACATTTTCTGCTTAGCCTTGTCAGAGACAGGAACATATTATGAGTTTGATTCATGATTATCATGTTCCACTCACTTTCAGTAGGTAGTACTGAAGAAAACTATAGAATACAAGGGCTCTAAGAATTAAGACAGAATTTTGGGAGGGGATGAGGCAATGGTATGTTGTGTGTGAAAGAGTGAGCAGGTCTGAACACTTGGTGGCTTAATTCAAAGTGTTTCTTGTCATGTGGTTATGTAGTTCAAAGAGAAAGTTGGGGAATTGTGTGTATAAGGTAATAAACAAATTGGTTGCAGTTTAGTTAGAAATATAATATAATGTTTATGTATGCTTCAGTAGAAGTGGGCAAAATTTATGAACAGGACATGATGGTCAAAGCATTGAAATGTGTCATTAATTTGGAATACACACTTTTGAAACTGTTTGTTGTAATTTGTCATACTTGATTGACCTTGATGATGTTTACTGGTGGTACAGATTTACTTTGTGAGCTCTTCCACACTGCATGTGTAGAAACTGCATTTCATCTTTTGTTAAATGAGTGTCATATGGTTGGGTGTTTACTCTTTGTGTTATAGTACTATTGAATTTACTGTGACATTGCTAACCATGTATTGTGCTCCCTACCCTTGATGGCCTATTCTGAGGCACGTCTTGCATACCCTTAACCTTTTGGCGCCGGAATTATTTTTTTAAATTCTAGCACACCTGTATATAAAATGTGAATAGAACAGGAACCAAATATGTTAAAATATGAAACAAACTGCATATTCAAGAGAAAAAAACGGAGAGTATATACCACGTTTAAATTATTCAGTACCTGTAATTGTTGAATAAATATATAAAATGCAACGCTTAGAGGTTAGCGGTGCAGTACGACCACTATAGTGGTCGTTAGGCGTCAAGGGGTTAATGTCTGCCCATTTCCATGATCCAGTTTGGAAGTGTGCCTTGAAGTAATATACCATGATTGTACTCATGTGCCAACTGGTGCTTACATAAAACTTACAGTGCTTTGAGCAGCTTGTAATAATTGCCACATGCATTTAAACTAGGAACATATATGCAAATGAAGTGCCAAACGTTTTTTGCAATATAATAATAATAATAATATATTTTTTTTAAATATATGAAACTATGCACCATGTTCTAATGAAATATCTTAGGATTGGAGTGCAGAATTGGATTATTGTCCTAATGCTACTACATGTATTTTGCCTTCACTACTTTTATAATTGTGAGGAGCCAACTCTTTGTGTCCCTTCATGTAGATGTCATTATAGATTACTGTGAAAACTTGCCACATAGCTTGGAAGAGGGTGGGTGTGCTGCAGCAGTTAGTTTGTGTATATGTATGTGGGCTGCTGATAGCACCTGTCAGCTAACTGTACTGGAAGTATGATGGGGGAGTCATAACTGATTCCATCCTGTTGTTGCTGGGACCGCAGAACTTTAATAATACCTCTTTAGTGTAATTACCAGACTCCCTTATAAATATATGTCTGTTGATTCAATCATGGCCTCAAGAATTTCAGAGCTGCATGCATTGGGCATTAGAAAAGTAGTGTAAAGTGTGTGTTGTGGCTAATGCTGCCATGTATGATCACACCATTCTGGCCTCTACATGTGTGGCTAGGAAAAAAGTATGATTGTACACTTCTTATGGCAGCACCCAGTGGGTGGGATTTTCATTCTGCTCCTATTGATGTGATGATGATAGCATTGCAGGTTATCATGGGATCCAAACTAAATTGGAGTGCCTGGTATTCAAGTTCTGTCCTTGTAACATTTTTATGTTCATGTCATTTGCATGGCATTGGGTAGGATCAAAGAATTGTGATTCTAATGTAATTAGGATTTAAAGTGTAACATTATTATTATTATTATTATTGTTTTTTACTATTTTAGACAGTTATCAATTGGCCTTGACTGATCTGTGATTACATGTATGTTTCCCCTGTAGTTAGTAATGTACTGTTCAAAGAATAATCTTGTGGTTAAAGTACGTTTTGGTATTTCTGTTATCATCCTAAACTGTTGCAGTTTATTGCATTGAGAAGGAGAGGTGAGCCGTTTACTAACATGTACTAATCATTTGGAACAAAATAATGACTTGTGTTAATGCTAATCACATTTTAGATAGGTTTCAAGGTGAAGAAACATCAGAACCATGCAGATTTTTGACATGTGTGCAGTAATGCTGTTATTTGTTGTAGAGTCAGAAGGAGAATATTTAAGAATTTATTATTTATCTTGGTGCTGTGGTTTTGCCTGCATCATGATGATGAAGCATAAAAATCCGTTATTTATTATACAGGGTGGAAGAGAATAACACATTCAGGGGTGATTAAAAGGGGTATAAACTAAGGATTGTGAGATGTGGAACTCATGCCTGGAAATGCCTTGGTTTTCATGCACTTTAGTGTCAAAAGGCTGTGCCAGGGGCAAGTATTGCAACTGAGGATTGTCTAGTACAATTTTGATGCTCCACTGCTTAGAAGGATGTTGTTCCTGGACGTAGGTTCCTTACCGCTAAATTCTTATTCTGATCCCCATTGTTATCCCTGAAATTTTATCAGTGCTATGTATTGCTTGTTTCTACAACCAACACATGTTGAGCATGACTTTGATGTTCCACTGGGTCAAACTTGTTGAACCAAGGTGTTTCTGGATGTGTGCTCCTTATTGCAGAATTCTTAATTTGGTTCCTGTTAGCATCCCCAAAAGTTTGTTGATGCTATTCTGTTCCACTTTGTATAGTAATTTTGGATCACATACTAATGGCTTATGAAGCATCAGTGTTGTTCTCTTGGTATGCCTATTTGTCTTTTCATGCGGTAAATGAAGGTAATAACATAGACCAGGGGCTGGTGTGTACTTTGTGTATTCAAAAGCAAAGCTGGTAATAAAATATTTTCTCATCTCATACTGTTTTGAATAGCATAAGTATGTGCCTTTACTTAAAATAACAT
>Ga0123357_10007140_pt1 | contig 13746 bp, 12 predicted proteins | sample TergutEmb28metaG_FD_89873 | JGI IMG/M metagenome (GOLD analysis project Ga0123357, IMG submission 89873) | Embiratermes neotenicus P4 segment gut microbial communities from Petit-Saut dam, French Guiana - Emb289 P4 | ecosystem: Host-associated > Arthropoda: Insects > Digestive system > Gut ... | reverse complement strand
TGTGGGTGTTTTTTGTTTAAATTAAAATATAAAAAAAAAAAAACCCCCTACAAAAGTCGATCACTTTGCGGGGGGGGAGATGTTAATATATAATTATATTTTGGGGGGGGGGGGGGGGGGGGGGGACAGCTGGTAGGGCATCTGTCATATGATTACAAGCTTTGAGTTCAGGTATAAACTTTTTGTTGTGAGTAGATACTTGTAAGTATTTCATGAAATTGGTAAATTCAGATACTGCCGTAGGGTTTCCATTTCTCAGTTTGCTATTAATTCATTGGCTCTGGGAGAGCATAGTGAGTATAGTGACTAGGCTTTGGGCTGGACACCCAAGCAATTGTGATTTGATTCGGGGCAGGGGCAAGAGATTTGTTTCATCTCTATTGCATCCATGCTGCCTGTGGGGCTCAGCCAGCCTCCTGTTAAGTGGGTGCCAATTATCCTTCCCCACGGGTAATGCAGCTGAGACAGGAAGCTGACAGCTCACCTGCACTGAGTGCCAGGGTTCAGAATGAGTGACAGTACATCTCCATTTCCCCATATGCCTTCATGGTATACACATGGACAACTTTGCTTTTGCCAGATTTGAGGTAGTGACAGTGTTGTGGTTGAGGATTCATGTCTTCAGGGATGCAGTACTTTGTTGCTTGGTAGTGTTTCCTGCCCAATTTGAAGGGTGGTACCTTCATCCTAAAGCAGTGGTTCCCAGAGTGTGCTGGACGGATCCCAAGGGATCCATGGATACATTTCTGTAATGGCTGCTTTGGAGTTTACTTATTGTTTTAGTTAAAGGAATGATGTTTTGTTAAAAAGAATCAAACTTCTTTAATTAGCAATGTGTTTATTTGGTATGATAATTAGAATATCTAATTAAGAAACCCCTTGTATCCACAACGTGAGCAACAGTCAATTTAATTAAGGTCAAATCATGTGGTATGTTGCTACACATGCTACTGGTATGTATTCATAGCTCTCTAATATCAGTTCTGAGATACAAATTTTTAATTGTGGTTACCAATCATCCACTCACTCCATATTTACATGTGCAGGGATATGAGGATCCATGGTTATTTTTCAAAACCAAAAGGTGCCCACAACCAATGAGAGGTTGGGAAATACTGTCCTGAAGGATTAAGCAGTCCAAGTCATGATGATGCCACACTCCTTTGAAATGCTGGGAACCACTTATGTAACAACACTGCATTACACCCCAGAGGACTTGAATCCTCAACTTTGCTTTTATTTTTTGTTCTGATTCTGTTATTTAGATGGGTTCATGTACTATCTGAAATGCCTGGAAATTTAGTGGTATGTATTTGATAGAATGGTGGTGGCAGTTTGGGGCATTCAAGAATGCATAGTCACCCAAACACTTCATTATTTGAGAGCTACAAGTTATTGAGCTCAGTTTTGATTAATCCGTGGCATTCTTTCATGAGCGTTGAATTGTTACAAAGGTTGTTGATATTGACAGCCATTCAACAACTGGCTGGATGGCACGCGGGAGGACCTTGTAGACATGTTCATTGTCCACACCATGGAGGAAATACAAGGCCTGATTGATGCACATAGCCAGTTCAAGGCAACACTGGGAGAAGCAGATAAGGAGTACAACTCTATTGTTGGCTTGGTACGTGAGGTGGAGGCAACAGTTCAGAAGTACCAAGTGCCTGGTGGGCTGGAAAACCCCTACACCACTCTTACAGCAACCGTGAGTATTGTGTGCTGTTTGGTTGTATGTCCATGTGTGCATTCTGTGAGCATGGGCATGCATGCACATGTTTTTGTCCTTCCTTCCTTTCCAGGTTTTTGAGTAACCATTTTTCCAAAATGCTTGAAAATTTTACCATTGGAGGTCACTTAGTCCTAATGGTTTTGAATTTTCTATGGTCATTAAGAACAGTATTGTGAATACAGAGTTGCATGGGGTGGGAGTGATACTACTGTAATTTAATGTACAGCTCTAAGGTGATGTGTAGTGACAGATTTTAAAAAAATGCACAGTTTGTTTGAAGGTGGATATCTGTAGAATGTAAGCAAATGGCAGATTGGATAAGATCTGTATATAGCTCCTAAGTTGGTCGTAATAACTAATGAACACTGCACATTAGCATGTGATTAGCATGGTATGTTGACACATCATATAAATACCCTCCAGTTCTGTGCAGATATAATTGTGTATCAGTAATTAAAAGCACAATGACTTTGCAACATATTTATAACATGTCCAGCAGTTCTAAGTAGACAGTATCTGTGCTTGTGTAGGTTCCAGTGCTTCCAGAAATTTTTATATTGGTTAGTTATTCTAAAATCTGTTTAGCCACTTCAGTTGTTATTTAAATTGGGTACTTCTGACCAGCGAGGTTACATGGAGATGTACATGTGCATCACTACATCTGTATCAGTGTGAAAAATGTTGTGAATGGAAGTTTTAGGGAAGTAACACACACATTAACTATTAATGAGCAAACAGCACAGTGATTTCCCATTAAATATACCTTCTTTTCATCTGAACAGGACAGTATTGTCCTGCAGTGGGCATAGCAATTGAACAGTGCTCTAAATGTAGTGGAAATGTGAAATGTGAAAGGTTAATGTCCAATACACTTTTTTGGGGGGATAAGTTTTTATGACATAAACAGTTGGTACTGTGTGAACATTTTTAAACTTGCATATTTGGTAATCAACATTGGCCTTCTGAACATCATGAAGATACAGAATTCTTTGATTGGCAATAATTGAATGAAGATTCTTCCTGCCTGAATTTATAAGTCTTTGTACGTATAAATGTCCTGGTACATGCAAATTGTGTTGCTGGGGCAACCATTTAAAGTGACAGAAATCAAGGAGATAAAAATTTATGTGGCTGGTGAAATGAAATACCCCTAGTATCATTTTCATTAAAAATGTAATCAAGCTTAATTTATTGCATTCAAAATGTAATCCAGTTTACTTTTTCCGCATGTCCATTAAAATAATTTGCTGCTGCTTCACTTACTGCTGAACCCTGTGCACCTCTTCCTACACTAATACAGTGGATAGCCATCGTGTATTTATTCTGTGCATGTAGTGAACATTTTTCAACATAATACATTCTGTAACAGAATAACCCCAACTGAGTTACTGACACTGGCCTGATCCTGGCCACTGTGTTGTGAGAATGGTCCATTGTCAGTAGCTTAGTTGGCTTATCACTGTACACAATGTATGGCACATATGACATAAAGGCAATGTGCAAGGTAGGAAATTGTAAGTGAATATTATTATTTTTTTTAGTTTCAATTGAAAGTACTTAAAACTTTAGCAACATAATGATATACGCATGTTGTGAATGTATAATTGTGGAAATGGGTAGAAAGCACAAACAAAATGAAGGAGTATATAACATTGTTTTATGGAAGTTTTGGCAGGACCAGTAAAATGTGTGTAGAACCAAGAAGGATGGTAGATTGAAGCAATATAAAATGCAAGTTGCCCTGTATATGTTTAATTAAAGTAATGTAAGAGTGCTGATTTATACATTAGTTTATTTGAAGTTGTATTTTGTCGTAAGCAAAGAAGAGTTAATCAGCCAGCTCTGCATTTATGTCCACATTTTTAAAAATAACATACATTGATGAATGTGCTGTAGACATTCATTGCATTGAAAGGGTTAAATGTCAGTAGAGTCACTGCTTTGGATTAGCAAGTGAAATCTGCATTGCTGGCTGTAAATTTATAGACATTCATTGCAGTGAAAGAGTTACATGTTACTGGAGTCACTACTTTGGAATAGCAGTGAAACCTTCATGGCTGGCGTTCCCTTATGCACAAAATAAGTCACTTGGTTTTATTGAATTTCATAAATTATAAATTAAAAATTGGCAAATTGTAACCTAGACATTCCCTTGTGTATTATACTAATACAGATGAGTATGTAACTCCTGTCAACACAAGTATTTATTAATGTTGTTAGTTCTTATAAATGCAATTGTTACATGTTTTGACCCATATTGTATCATCTTCAGGCCATTAGTCAAATAATTTACATTACATTTGCATGCTTAACCTTTTGGCGCCGGAATTATTTTTTTAAATTTTAGCATACGCTGTATATAAAATGTGAATAAAACAGGAACCAAATACGTTAGAAGTATGAAACAAACTGCATTTTGAACAGAAAAAACAGACAGTATATACCGTGTTTAAAATATTCAGTACTTGTGTTTGTTGAATAAATATATAAAACGCAACATTTAGAGGTTAGCGGTGCGGTACGTCCACTATAGGGGTCTTTAGGTGTCAAGGGGTTAATTATATGTAACCAGATTGAAGTCTCAATCTGTACTTAATGTGTACTACATGTTGTATATTGGAAACTGCAAAGTTAAAAACATGAAAATATGCACCAACTTATTAATCCTAAAATAATTTCACTTATGAGGATTTCTGACTTCCCTTTGTCTCTTCCCTGTACAGTTGGGGTTGAATTCCAGTGACATTCAGTAAAACAGTCAGACACATGGTAGTATGTATGTTTGATGCTGTAATAAGGTGTATGTTAATTCTTTTTAATGATCTCTGATTGAATATTGGTGGTCATTATGTGATAATAATGTTAGATATACTTTTCATGGTATATACTAAAGCAGCATGTATGACATGATATTCTTGTCTCATTTTTCTAGTGGATATTCAGGGACATGTGTTGTATTAAAAACCTGGAAATGATAGTGGTGTTAATTTTCATGATATATTGTGCTATGTGTAATGGTTTCAGACTGAAAAAATGTTGTTATATGATAGTAGCATAGGGATACTTATGTGGTATGTAATAATTGATTGTGTATACCATGGAATGTGTGTCTTGTTTATCCAGTAGGTAGGAGGGGGAACATGTTACCCTGGAACCTGGAAATGATGTTGTTTGAATTTTGTATCATACTGGAATCCCAGTTTGAATATAGAAGTGTATTGTATTGGAATCAGTGTTTGTGTTCTTATATTAGAAACAAATGTTGACCGTTGTGCTGTCTGTGGCAGAGCAAGACTGTAACTGATGTAAACAGAATGGCAAGGTGTGGGTTGGGGGTTGTCGAAACTTGTCATGGCATTTATAAGAACTAACAGCAATATTAGTAAACAGTTGTGTTGATGGATGTTACAGACCCATTTTGAATAAAAGAATTGGCAGTTCAGACCTGATTGATTTTGTCACAGTGATAACATTAATGGCATATTGGCTGTGTTCTGAAATAATTTCTTACTGTTTCTTTATATTATATTTGTTCTTTTTACAGTTTCCCTCGTGTCTGTTATGAAAATAATACACATTGGTGTTTGGGACTTTTTTTTTTAAATTAATTTTAATTTTTGTGTTGTATGTGTATAATAAGTTATTCTGGAGGTGAGCCGTGACTATCTAAATAAAATGTGTATTGGATTGCATTCTGGAGCTGTTGATACTTGCTGTTTTTATATGGAAAAATATGAAATTTGCATGGTCTTCTGATTTTCTTGAAGAAGAATATTGAAAGAGATGGCACATTTAAAATTATCAGTTTTGAATGTGTGTTGTTCAGAGCAGATTTCTTAGAGCTGAACAGATTCAGAAGAATGAGTAAGATGCTGCTTCCCATACTTGTGAGACTTTTCTTGTTCCCATTATAGAAAATTTGAATGTTCGTTGTATAGTACAATGCCACTAGTAGTGTTACTTGGTTGAGGCGGTGATTGTTAATGTTTTGTGCTGAACAGGAAGCACTGTGTGGTAAACTTCAGGTAGGTGTAGCTGTGCTGTGTCATAAGTTTCAAGTAAATTGATAAGGCAGATATTAACTTTCAGAGTAAAAAAACTCTTAACACTCTTAGTTAATGTGGAATATAATGTGAGGTGGATTAGGTTTAAATTCTTCACTGCATGTTCCTGTCACCTCAGTAACTTGAAATTTAATTCAAAATTTTGTACTGATTACCGCAGACCACTCGGTGAAGTGACTGGGCTGCAGGCTTGATAACTCATGTTCAGTTCTTGTGGGATTTGGTTTTTCTTTTTACCACAATGTCCAGCCTAGCAGTGTTCAACACCCTATTCATTGCCATCTCATGCAGGGGTTGAGAATGCACAGAACTTTACCTCCACTCTTGTTATGTGTCTTCATGAAGTGGTGCTTACTTATAGAGGTAACTGATTATTGAATGTAACTGAAAAAGGTAGAATGTTAGTTATGTGGGGGTGAGTTAGCTGAGAGTGATTGATGTAGTAAAGTTTGTTTGTTTTGAAAGTCCTTGTCTGTTGTGATGTTCCAGGACCTCACCAAGAAGTGGTCAGATGTGCGGCAGCTTGTACCCCAGCGGGACCAGACATTGCAGGCAGAATTGCGAAAGCAGCAGAGTATCCTTGTGTAATATTCAGCAGTCAGCACTGTATCATATAATGTGGTTGTGTTCGGAATTGCTATAAATGCTGTAGTGGCTCCCCTGTGCCCAGCTTGGTTTCATTCCGAAATATATTTATTATGACGCAGATCTAAATATCTCATAAACTTCAAGGTCTTTCTGATATTTATTACCCTTGATTTGATGAACAAGTCATAACTGCTGTGTGAACTTGTGGTGTCCATTTCTTTAAATTATGTTTTTGATTTAATTAAGTACAGTTAACTTTCTTAAGTTATAAGGGTCAGAAGAATTCATAAATCACATTTATGAAATTTCTCAATGGTCACCATAAAGTTTGATTGCAACATCTGCTTTGATGTATATATATTTTCAGGATTATGCTTCATTAGAATTTCAGTACTTTGGTGTCTTGCTGCATTAATAACCTTGTTTATGTGTAAGAAGCTGTAATGAAACTAAAGAAGTTTATCAGATTCCACCACTTAGCATTTTCCTTTATTGCTGTTGATAGTTTTATTTGCAGGCTGTACACTGCTAAGGTCTCGTATGTTTTTTAGTCTTGTCATGAGTGAAACTGCTGGAAATAGTGTGAAGTCCAATTACATTACCATTCAGATTGCATACACATTCTCTACTTATGTAGTTTCAGTTAACTCACAGTATGATGGCAGAGCCCAGCTGTTCAAGCTGCTAATACCAGAGCAAGTTGTATTTATCTCCTGTCTTTCAGAACATGTCTCCCTAAGAGACATCTTAATGATATCCTCCTTCCACAGCAAGAGGATGTTTTGAACAATTTTTTCACACCATGTGAGCAATTTTTGTCCATTGTTACCAGCTGTTTTCCTGAGCTTTTGTGTACAGACAATGAGATGGTTCGCAGGCAATTTGCTGAGAAGGCAAACCAAGTGGGACCATGGATTGAACGGCAGATGGATGCAGTTACTGCCATTGGTATGGGTCTCCAGGTAAGTAACCGTTCATTGCATTGTTGCAGATTGTTGAATGAGAGTGTAGGAAATAATGGGCAGTCGGTTTTGTGGATGAGCAAGAAGTTTGTTGAATAGTTCTTGTTTTATCAAAGGAAATAATCACTAAATGGCTCTGCAGGTACAGTTGATCAAGATTTGTGTGACTGAGAGTGATTGGATTCAGTCAGTTAACCAGTACTTGAAATTATCTGTAGAATGAGCATTGTAGGTATTGATCAACTGCACATTCACATATTTATAAACCAGGAAGAAAGTTGTAATCTTTACTTAATGAAATGCAAGGCAGTTCTCTGGACTCAACAGTTGTTATGGGTATCCACATATTTTTGTGAAAAAGCTTAATTGGGAGGTGGGGGAAGGAACCCTGTTAGTTTAAAATGAATAAATTTGTGGTCTTTTAATAGTTTATTTGGCATGTGATTAGTTTGTGATAAGCTACCATATGGTGTTTGGACCATGCAATTTAGTATCATTACAGTGAAACCTTTGCCCATTGTGTTTCTGTGATTGCAGAAAGAGAACAAAAACTATGGGAAACTGGCAGTTTCAGAAAATCTTAATATATCAGAAATGTAAGAAGAGAACAAAAAAAGTGAGAGTTGTTCATTTGCCACTTAGGCCTACAAAAATAATAAACAACTAATGTTAATACTAAATGCAAACCATTTTTTTTCAAAAGACGTCTGTAATTTTATGTTTATTGGACCGTGCATCATCTTGATAGTTGCCTAAAGAGAGACCAACTTGATGTCACTTGCTTTATTATTTCTTTATATAATGCATTATATAAAGAAATAATAAAGCAAGTGACATCAAGTTAGTTTCTCTTTACTCAATGTCTGTAATTGATAACTGTTTATTTTAAGCCCTATGATTCAGATGAAACTGCCAATTCCAAGTTCAGAATGTTCTATTCGTCATGCTTGGTAATGCTTTGTGCATAAAAGTATGATTTAACAGTGTTGTAAGCAGCATGCACGTGGGTAAAACTCAGCACTGGCTCAAGGTCATGTTTGTCTCTTCATATTCCGTACTGCTTCCTCCATTCACGTAATGGTCACACTACTTCTTGTTGGATGGTGTCAATCTGAGAAGTTTAGCTGTGTCACTGTATTCCTCAGTCAGATTTTTCTCCTCTTCTATGAATGTCAGTTGGTTGTGAAGAGTTCAGACTTCCCTTACATGTAGTGATGTAGCAAGCTGTGGTGTGTAGGTTTTATGTATGACAGTTGTTAATGGGAAGATAGCAGCAGCAGTGTGTAAGAAGAGAAATAATAACACTGAATGTTGAAGTAAGTGAAACACAAACAGGATGATGCAAGGCAGTGTTACTAACAAATGTAGAACATAGATATCAGGTTTGCCATCTTACAGTCTGTGCCTCCCCCTCCCCCTGCCATTCAACAAACATTCCACACTCACCTAATTGTGTAGCAACATTTTACAAGTATGACTCTAATTATCACTATAGGCAAGGTAGCGCTAGTCTAAATTCCAAAAAACATATTCCTTTCAATATTTATTTTTAGAAAATGTTTATTCTGGGCATGTTGTGGATCAGGATCTGGGATTCTGAACAATTTATATGGGAAAATGACACTTTGAGGGATGATGCAATAAACTTACTAATTAATTAATTTGTAGGACCAATGTTACATGCACTGAATGTATTCTTCACATGTCATCTGTTCTGCAACATATTTTGGCACACCACACATGCCATCATCAGGGAGTCTGTGTATTTGTTATCATAATGCTATCAGTGGTCTGTTGGATGATGCAGCAGACTATTTGATAGTAGTTTGATGACAGCTGTGAAGACCCTCTGATGGTGGCACTTGTGGTGTGCTGAATCATGTTGGAGAACTGATGACATATGAAGAATACAATTACTGCAAGTGAAGTTGGTTCTACAAACTAATTAATTATACAATGCATGGTACATATGGTATTAAAATAATAATGCAGTCGTTATATGGGAAGTTTTTCTGGATCAGATTAAATGAATGATAATTGCAGGAAAATTATACATATTGGAATGACGGGTAGAGGTGTCAGTGCATTTTTCAGTCTTTCATTGATCAGAATATGCTATTTTACTGTCTTATTGGTGTATAGCATCAAATTTATTTTAAAACATTTCAGTATTGTTATTACACATGGAATTAAAAACCGGAATATTTCATGCATATGTCTTTCCATTATGAGTGCTTTACAAAATTTGTGTACCTAAAAATGGCTTGTTCAGCACTTAGCTTATTTCACAGTGGACTCTTAACTAGTTTCAGAGTGAATTTAACTACTCTGGGCATTAGATCTGAACTTACAATTGTGGTATTCTGATTGATGTTACAAGTAAAGAGAGCTGATGGCTCAGAATAAGGGAGTAAGAGCTGCATTGAACAGAACAACACATATTTTTCCATTTGTCCCTGTTGTGACTGACATGCTTTGTATTTCAGGGTTCGCTTGAAGATCAGCTTCATAGACTGAAGGAATATGAACAAGGGGTTTATGCCTATAAACCACATATTGAAGAACTGGAAAAGATTCACCAGGCTGTACAGGAAGGCATGATTTTTGAGAACAGGTGAAAATGTCACACATTTGTAATTGTTTGCTTCTTGCTCTTTTGGCAACAGTAAAAACATTTTTTTTTTTTTTTTTGGCCAAGCACGTAGGCAACATTAAGTGTGTACTTACTGTATGTCAGGAATATTTGAAGAGGGCTGCTAATGTTGTGACAAAATAATGCTATACAGCATGTGTGGAGCAATACATTATGATACATTATATATACACTATAACAGTAGACGCAAGAGTAATGTAGTTGATATAGTGACTAGGCCATGGGTTTGATGTGGGGTTGAATTGTGGCAATTGTGGCAGGAACAAGAGAGTTATCTCTTTTCCAAAACATCCCAGTCATCTCTGGGGCCCACCCAGCCACCCAGTCAGTGGGTTCCAGGGTGTCCTGCTGTGGGTAAAATGGCCAGGTTGTGCAGGTATCCATTCACGTCGCCTGTTGCTGTTATGAATGTTTGTAGTTATACCTCTGCTCCTGCTGTATTCCTGCATGGTGTGGACAGGGACACCTTTTCCTTTCACTTTTACCTTACAACAGTAGGCAGGATGTTCTTTTAGTACCGTTTGCTTGGCACTGTGTAAGTGAGCAGATGAACTACTTTTTTGCCCATCCATAGGGATCTTTAATAGACCATTGTGACAACTTGGAAATGAACATTGTTCCTCCAATAATGATTATGTCTTGAAAACTTGTGTAGCGTAATTGCTACGTGTGTGTGTGTGTGTGTGTGTGTGTGTGTGTGTGTGTGTGTGCATATATATATATATATATATATATGTACTGGGGTGCTGATAAGTCTTTATCCAGACCTACTTCCTGATGTTGTAGGATGGAATCGATAGTGGCATTGGAAGCTAATCTACTGATCAAATCAAATAATATATGCTTGCTGCAGACTTGAAGAACCTTTAGAGGGATGAAAGGCAACTTATATGTTTAATTTTCATGTAAAAATTATCAATTCGGGCTAAGGACTTATCAGGACCCGTGTATATGTCTGTATGTATGTAATGTTTCTGTTTGGTTCTGAATACTAGATGTTACTACAAATCAAAATAGCCTCTGTAATAAGCATCATACAACAATCCATGAAACCAATATAATGATTATTGACAAAATAAGGAAATCAGAAATTTAAAAATATGGATTATCTTTGTACACCACATATGCTTGTGTCTCAGAACCACATCTAGGAAGTTAGTTGCTCTTCAAACAAGGTAGGAAATACAATGTACCGTAACGTTACGATGCATGCAGACCTTTGATCATCCTAAACTGTAATGGCCAAACAGGAAATACTTTCCCAGGAATTTAAATGTCCTCGGAGGATGAAAGGGAAAACTGTCCCACAATGCCATTATATTTTTAAAATTTTATGCATTCATAAGTACAGGTCTGTTTTTCATACAATTTGTCTAAAAGGCTTTTATAGGTATAAGAGTTTGTCTGAAAATTAATTCTAGTTACAGTGTCCATTTATAAGGGTTACTTTTTCTTCCTAACAACCTTAAAATTATTGCAGTATTCACAGATTATTGACAGATGGCTCCAGGCAACCATTCTTATTTTTTTTTTGTCTCATAAGAACATAACTAAATAAGTACACATACAAGGCCCGCCCAACAAGTTTTCTTTTTCCTTCCCCCCCTATGAAGCCTTTTGTAAAATCCACACCTCCTTCACCCCCATTATTTCATCAAGACAACACCAATGAAAACTGTAAGTTCACTAATGACAGTGGTAATATTTACTTATGTCTCTATGCTCCACTTTCCCAGTTTAGTGTAAGCAGGCCCTCAGAAATGCAGTTTTGTGCAATACACCTCCCCACATGGAATAGCACACAACCCCTTGTTGCATTTTGGGCACTTGAATTTCATTCTGTTTACTTTGTTTTTAGGAGAAAATGCGTGGCACCCATTTCGCTTTCCTTCCAAATTACCCTCTGCTGGTAGAAGAAGGATGTTATTCAGTGTGTTTACAAGTCATTTGTTTTTCCATGTCATGACTGTTAGGTTACTCCCACTTCAGTCTCATTGTTGTCCTGCTTTAGTTTTGTTTTCTGTCCAATACTCTGAGGCATCAGTTGCCTATTTGGCCTAACTGTCTCACTGCGTAAATCATCAAGTAACTCTAGAAGTAAATTGTCCATGTACAATTTGTGTCCCATTTTCAGTCCTTAGAGTATGTCCAGTTATAGTTGCATCAGTACCTGTCATTGAGGGAGGTACACATTTCCTGTCTTTACCCAAATACACAGGCATACTGCACACAGGGCTGTATATCTTACAATCGCACAACTTGTAATTTTTGTGCCAAACCATGCATGTTTCTTCAGTGTATATTGTTTGAAAATGACTTGTCTTTGTAGAGCACAGTAATTTCCATTGATCAGTGTTCAGCTGTGCTGTAATATTTAGATGAATCACTGAGCTTTTATTTTCCACAGTCTGTGATGTTCATTTTTGTTGTCACTGAAATGTGTAAATCTGAGTACGTGAAAGAATCTGCCTTATTATTGTGTTTCTAAGGTTTCATAGTGCTTCAGATGAACATCTGTCAGATTCTACTATCAGTTGCATTATGTCATATCCAGTACGTCGCCATTCTAATACACTGGGTAGGACCACACATGAAGGAAGGCCAGTGGTGTATGCATCTTGGGTAGTGTAACTGAGCAGCCAAATGTATTTTATTGCTTCGACTGAAACAAAAAAAAGAATTGTTGAACAGATAGTAGGCATGAAACGTGAAACTGTTGTATTCAGAAGTCATGTTCATGTACTTACAGCACAAGAAAATATATTTGCCTTTGGTCCCATATTTCACTAACCCACTTGATGATGATTTAGGGGGGGTTTCCTCCCCCTGGCGATTTCAAGAAGGAATGTGAACTCATTCATGTTCACTCAGATAAGCCACTGTTCTATGAAACATAAGCATGTTGCTGACCTACGCAGCTTGACATACCCATGTGCAGTCAACTCTGAAATTTTCTAGCACATTTTCCCAACTTACAGAAGCAGTTACTAGAAATGAATAATTCCAGAAAATGAAGTGTAAGAGTGGGAATGAACAAATAAAAAATTTAGGCAGATTTTCTTGAAATTTATGGAATGGGTCAATGGAGTCATTCTTAAGCATGTACATTTTATTTGAAGCATTTAAGTTTAAAAGTGTATGAAACACAATGGATAGTGTAACAGGCACAGAAATGGTCATTTGAAGTGAAAAGAATGCCCTGTCTTCAGCTGCTCTGTTGGGTTTAAATATTCCATGCTGTTGAAGTAAATGCATGTATCAGTCATGCCATTTTGTTTGAATGAATGGCACTGAAAGGAGAGACAAATGTTATGTGTTGATGTGGGGGGAACAGTGAGTTCTCTTTCTTCTTACTGATGAGCCACACTACTGTCAACAGTATAAGATATTAAAACTGTTGCCATGAACATGCAACAATGATCATTTTTGTATTGTTGTTCAGCTACATGTATCTGTGTCAAGAATATAGAAAGTGCTTAGATTTTCATGTAAAGTACCTGATTTTTTTTCTAATTTTAACCAAATTTGAGTTTTCTCAACAGGTTTTAATTAAAGTCCCCAGTATAAAATTTTACAAAACTCTGTCCAGTGGGAGTCGAGGTGTTCAGTGTGTGTGTGTGTGTGGGGGGGGGGGGGGGGGGGGGGCCTACAATCCCCTTTTCACAACTTGTCACCACCCAAAAAAAGCCACCCCTTTGGTAAAAAAAAAAACACAACCAACAATTAATCCAACTCAAAAAAATTTTT
>Ga0123357_10007139_pt1 | contig 13747 bp, 8 predicted proteins | sample TergutEmb28metaG_FD_89873 | JGI IMG/M metagenome (GOLD analysis project Ga0123357, IMG submission 89873) | Embiratermes neotenicus P4 segment gut microbial communities from Petit-Saut dam, French Guiana - Emb289 P4 | ecosystem: Host-associated > Arthropoda: Insects > Digestive system > Gut ... | reverse complement strand
TGCCTATGAAGATGGAACCGATAGTGAGTTCCGAAACGTCGGCAATTAGAACTCAGACGCCGGGGAATTACCCAAAAAGGAATAAATTACATTCCTGGTACTCATTTCTGTTAGAGGCTGATTCGATCCCAGGGTCATAGTGCGACCGGAAGGATTATGTCAATGAAAAATTCCATCATCGGGAATCGAACCTGCGACCTTCCGGCTTGTAGCGCAGTGTCTCAACCAACTGCGCCACCGCGTGCCCCGTAGTACCAAGGGATTCTTGGAAATGTATAGTATGTGAGGGCAAGCGTACATAAAATGGCGGCTGCGTTATGTCTGAAGATAATGTTGATATGGGGAAGTGACGAACCCCACCTGAATTCTTAGTTGCTTACCGACTGGGGTTGAATAGTCCTCAGTCCGTGATGGTGAACTTGACAAAATTCGCAGCGCACCCACTTGGTAACCGGCCACGCGTAGACAAAAACTTCATAATCTGCGTCTAGCAAACAATAAGTTTGCTGGGACGCTACTGGGAAATTACAGATTAATCCTTGTAAGGAGAGTAAGCTGTTTATATACGAGTATATGCAGTTCGTAATTGTGACGTATTTTTTGTAAGTTGTCACGCATAACTTTAAAGATTTTTAAAACTCTTGTTTTTGTATCAAGAAAGCTTCATATGAGGTTTGTAGGCTTGTTTTGGTCCATATCCACACCAAATGTCACCCAGTTTCTGTGATTCATTACTTACAGTTATCGAAGGAAAAGCAACGTAGTTTCCACGCGACTGTCTCGTTTTTGTTTTACAACCTTAAAAATACTTTAACAAGTGTTGTACATACGTATTTTTAAAGGGAGAGGGATTTTTATTTAACGACGCTCTTAGTTACTCAGGTTATATAGGGGGTGCTGATAAGTCCGTGGCCCGGCAAGGAAGGAAACAAGCTAATGTTTCTGTCAGAATGGCGTGAATTTCCTTCGGCGCCTTGCCTTGCAGGAAAAAAAAAACTTGATGACAGCTCGCGTCTCGGTGTTGTTGAAATTGCGCGCGTCCCTGACATGCTTCCGAGCTTGTTTCCTTTCTGTTCGGGCTAAGGACTTATCAGCACCCCAGTACTCGTATACAGTCGATGGTACATGAGTGAAATATAATGAAATGTGCGGAGCTTTTCTGGCAAATACTGGTATTGCAATACCGAAGTACTCGACGAAAAGCCCTTTTCATTTCCAGTTTGTTCATCACGTTTCCAATGTAGATATGTATTGAGACATGTTGAGAAATGGAAGAAAGGTCCCTATTCTTGGAGCATCGATCCACAAAAATTTGTGAGGGAATGGATGTAGAGCTCCGCACATTACTGGTTTAGGTTCTAAACGTACAGTCATAGTTTCCGATTCACGTCGTAGAAAGGTTTTCTCGTGCAAGATGTCAGAGCCTTGATATACCCATAACTCTTACAGTGTTTGTTTCAGTGTAGAAGTTCACAAGGCTGAGAATTTGAATGTACGAAGGTGGGTGGACTGTAATGAAATGGCTTTCAGACGAAGTTCTGTGAAACTTATTTAGTTAAGAAGTAATTAGGGTTGACACACATAGACACACACAGTGTCGGTAGAACAAAGTTATAATTTTCCTTACAAAAGAAAGCAAACTACCCCACTCACCGTTTAGAACGTGAACCACCACCGTCTTCAGGTTGGCGTTTGAAGGGTTGCAGGTGTATTTCCCCGAGTCAGGAGTGTTGGCTCTCTGTATGAGCAAGTAGCTGGTCGTGACGTCACCTTTCTCCGTAATTACACTCACCCCGCCTCGTGGAGAATCGTAGTTGATTTCCTGGAATAATCACGAACTTAAGCCTGTAAATGTCCTTTGTGCAGCTGGACATAGTGCCGATGGGTTTAGAAGCTTTTAATTAGAAGTTCTTGCGCATTTCTGCTTCTTTTCATCCAGCCTCTCTGCTTCCGGCTCAAGGAAGCTAGTTACTCGCGGTCCTCACACCGACCTTAACGATCCTGAATTATTGCAGGCTACAGAACTGTGTAACCACTAAGTCCTATGAAAAATGCAGCATAATTACGCAAATGAATTTAAATTGCACGAAAAGTGTTCTACAAGTGAAAACAAAACCAGATTTTATATCTTCCAGACTTACGTAAAAACCTCTAGATTAAAATGTGCAAGACTGCAAATTTATCTTTTGTGTTTGTTTTGTTTCTCAGCAGAACATAGTCTGAGATTTTTTGAGAACAAAGTGATGAGGGAATTGACGGAATTGCCTGGATATAAAAATGAGGAAGTTAAAGGAAACTGGAGAAAATTACACAATGGGACTTCAACATTTGCAGTTTTCATGCTATTTGCGATGGCCATACTAGGTTGGTGAGTATGGCTCCAGACATTTTTATTCTAGGCACTAGTTGGAGATGAACAATCAGGTTTACGCTTCGGCCGATTTTGCTCTGAGAGAATAATCCCAATAAGCTCATTCTATAGCAGATGAGTTGGGCTCCATAACCGATAAGAATGAGGCGGCAAACAGGAAAAGCAGCGATACTGCAAAAAATGAAAATCCAGGCATTTCAGCCTCTAGTCTGTTACTGCACTGAGCTGTGCGGTTAATGTTGTAAAATAAAACACGATTCCTTCGAGAGTAAGCTTTGCTATTTTTTTCACATTGTCCGTTGTCTTTGCGTAAAAGAAAGCCACGACGAATAAGCATTCAGACTTATCTTATTATAACATCTTCAGAATCCCCTGACGTTGGGCATGGCCGTTGATTTCAGAATTTTCTGACACTCTGTAGCCTATAATTATTTATAAGCACTGACCTGTGAGTTGTGGGTCCAATAGATAGCGGGGGGTGGCTCCGGGCTGTGCTTAACCACACACGTTAGGTTGATTGTACTGCCCTTGTTGATATACATGTTCGGCTCACCGATGATGATGGTTATGGGTTCTGGGGGGAAAAAAGAAGAAAATGTAGGTCCAAAAGCTGTGAACGTTAAATTATTCGATACTGCAATGCGTTGCTCTGGACTGTTGGATATGCTGCGCCTGAGGGTGAAGTGCTTCAGCATGTAGCGAGAATAAATGTATGGTCTGAAGAGAGGAAATAGACAGAGACCTAATTAAAGGCGTTTTTGACGGAAAGCTCTGAGAGTAATAACATTTAAAATTGAAATACTCTACATTCTTTTATATAACTTCTAATTTAAGAAACAACATGGCTGCAGAGCCTTGAAACAAGAAGAAAAGTACTGTAGAACACAAAATTAATGGAATATCCACATAACTGAACATTAAGTGCATCAGTTGTTTGTCAAACAAAACTGCGCGTTTGAAAGTCTGGAAGTCCCTTGCGTTTGACGAACAAGTGTTTTATGTTCTTGTTATATGATAACGAGATGAATCATCTCAAAGTTAAGTGCGTTAGTGAACTGATGACGAGTTAATCATGAAAACTCGCAATCAGAAATGCTGGTATCCTTCAACAACAACAAAAACAAATCACATGTAATAAATTTACAAACATCAAACTGACCAATATATTTTAATGATTCGAATTGTTTAGTTTAATTCTTTGTGTCTCACAACAAATGCAGTTCACTTTCGACGCCTGTACATTATATGCTGCGCGCCTGAATATGGCATTAAATGCTGGAACATGCGACCAGACTGAGTGTATTGCCCAACGAAGGACATACACAATTAACCATTTAAAGACGAAGCGCAGACTGCTTCATTTAAAGGCCCAGTTCGCGCCGCGCAGTAAACACTTTTCATCTCGGTTATAAAAACCAGTCACCTGTGTTGTATGGAGCAGAAGTCGCTGCTTGTTCTGAGTTAAGTGCAAAACAAATAAATGCGGTGTGGTCAGAAAGTACAATTATGGAGTGTTAAATCTGTTGGTGCAACACGTAACAGTAGGCTTTAGAAGGTTAAGGATTGTGTTTGACGGAAAGTTCAATATTAGTATACATAAATAAAGAATGATGCAAAAACACGTAATGATTTAGCACGATTTCCATTGTCTTCACAGGCCTTTGCTATATAGTCGCCCGTTTTACTGCTACAGTAACGAAGGAGAGAAATGTTGAAGTAACTTGCTATAAATATGAGCACATAATATGAAGAGCACTTTTTTTTTCATTCATTTCCACTCTTATGGAGGTTTATACCGTGTAGGTTTACATTACTGACGGGTATAAACATATTAATGGTGTCGTGAATCTGGAACTCCAGGGCCAGAACTACCATACACAGATCTAGGTGAAGAAATAGGAATTCATTTCATCAGGTTCTCAACTCAAGGTATGACGTGCACTAAAGAGATGTAAAGGTAAATGGATCCCGTTACAGGCCCGGTGTGGCCCAGAGGGTGGGTAGAGGTATAGTTCTACTCTTCCATGACCGCGGCACTAGAAGCGGGTGAGTAGTCAGCAGCACGCTCCGGCCGCACTTTACCCCCAGGAAAGACCCAGTACCCATTTTACAGGAGGCTGGGTGGGCCCCAGGGCCAATCTTGACGGGCGGAAAACCTCGTCCCCACCGGGATTCGATCCCGGACCGTCCAACCCGCAGTCAGTCGCTATACCGACTGAGCTACCCGGCCCACACTGAAGAGATGTAATAGAAAAATTCGAATGAACTCAGGATTAAATTAAAGCATTGGGATGCTTTGAATAGCTGGATGACTATCAGCTTCTAAAGAAACACTCTGCTCCTGATATTCTTCATCATAAAGATAGACGTAGAAGTTGTGTGATAGAAGTCTGGATTTTATTAGCATATAATTATTTCGTCTGGTGTGCAGAACTTTTTAACTCAAGAGATGGAAATCAGCGGCGCGAGCTGGCGAGCGTCAGGAGTGTGTCCATTACCTCCCGGCCGTAGCGTCGTTACCAGCCACAATCAGGATGACAGTATGGGGCCCGGCGATTTACATCACTTTGGACCCATTAAGAAGCCCCTGGCTGGAAAGCGATTTGCAGCGAAAGCCGACGGGAAGCAAGCTTTCTCATTCTGGCTACAGACACTTGACACAGATTATTTTACGCCAGGTTGCAAGCTTTATTAGCACTACGGAACAAAAGCTTAAATGTCATTGATGACTACATGGAGGTCTGATGTTTGCCATCTGTTACTCACGTGCTGTAAATACATGGAGGGCAGAATGAAGTTCTTTGCATCAGAAAGTTTGTTAGCCTATTTTTAAACTGCAGTAAGCCTGTCTGTCTTGGCGTATGTGACTTAGCAACTCTTCCGTAAATGTTCTCATTAATAAGTTTATCTCTGGGATGCTATATTTGTGATTAGTATTTTTGATTCTTCAGCCCAGAACTAAATTCATTGTTGACAGATCCAATTGATTTTCAGTTACACACTGCAGATAAATATAAATTTTATTCTTGACAGATGTATTCAACATTACACTGCATGCTTGCGGAGAATATTTTATGCCCTCTACTGCAAAATGTCATCGATGAACTTTGTAGGGTTAAGTTATTAAGGTCTGATAATCAACGACTTTCAGTGAGAGTTGTTTTGAGTACGTACTACACATAAAGGTAAAGTACACCGTAGAACAGGCCACGAAGCCTCAGACGGGGATTAGATGCATAGCTCTACTCTTTCTTAATTTCGGCATTAGATGAGGTTTGGTGGCCAACGCCACGCCCCGGCCGCTTTACCCGTGGGAAAGACCCGGTACCCATTATGTAGGAGGTTGGGTGGGTCCAGGGCCGGTCTGGACGGGTGCGGATCCCCCCGTAGTGAATCGCTATACCGATTGAGCTATCTGGGCTTACATGGACTTCATGTATAAAATTTAATAGAAATCTTCTCAGTATTTTCACAGATTAGACCGGTTTACCGAAGGGACGCCGTTAAAATAGTATTTTCATTCACTCAGTCATAAATGGTACCTGTGGCCGGAGCGTTGGCGTTAACTGATCGACCCATCCTTACGACCATTCGGCCAGGTATCGGTACTGTTTCTTCATAATTATGAGCTGTGTGTTGTGTGACTGCCTGGTCCTGCCCTTCGCATGGGGTGGCCATTATCTGTTACGTACGACTTCACCCCACATATCCAGCTGTGAGACATGGCGTGTTTTCTGACTGACTGACGCTCATTGCTTTGCATTATGCAGGCATTTCGATAATTATTGTTGTGTTTCCACTGTGATTGTATTAGCATGACGCTGAAGGGCATCACGCGTTTACCCTGTTGTCCCTCTTGCTGTGTCAGCTGACGTGCAGTAACAATAGATGGCAAGACAGCGAATTTTTTAGCCTACTATCGTCTCTCAACGCACATAAAAGGCCTCATGAGATCACCACATCGCGCGCGCGCGCGTGTGTGTTTAGTGTGTGTGTGTATGTGGGCGCGCGCGCGTTCGCGCGGGTGTCGAATTTCAAAGTTTGCTTCATTTGACCGATTTCAACGAAATTCAGTATCAACGTAATGTCACTGTAGGCCGTCAGAACGTGACAGGTTTCAATTCAGTGCAACCAGCAATATAAATAACTACGTCGTAGACTCTTCGACGTTAGGTGGTGGGGCGTCAGTGCCACTTAACGTAGCACCCTGAAATAATGAAAATTTTGTTCAGTCAACTTTTCTGTAGATTGTAGAAGAACAAGTTGAAGGCTGTGCAAACACATTTGTTCAGCTTCTACTTTTTAACGGACGGAACATGAAATTTTGATGAAGTTAGATGCAAACTTCTTCGCAAATTATGCATGTAGTATTATTTCTGAGTAAAAAATTTTCAAACATGGTAACGGTGAAAGGCTTTGACGTCGTTACCGATAAAGTTGACGTAGACAGATTTTGTACGTAGTGCCAACAGTTTCGTATGACTGAAATGTGCTCAGTAGGGAAGCAAAATTTGTGACCTGCTGCTCAGAAGTTTCTGTTTTTCCTATGTTCTACGACACTGAAGATGAACTGGGAAGAAGAATGGGAGTTGTAACTACACTTCATGCTCATAACACTTGAGCTTGATGAGTAATGTCGTGGGATGGTTGCAAAAAGTTGAAATACAATGGAATCAGGAGCGGTCGTAGTCTATTTTTAAGGGCCGGCCACAACATGCCGTGCCTTCGGCTGAGTTTAGAAACTTGAACATTCCGAATACGGTTTAGGAGTCACAATTAGTATGCACCTTCCTCCTCGAGAATTGCGCGTCTCTACGTGAATCTGATCGCTATCCAACGAGACTGTTGTTACGAAGCGAAAACTAGCAGAACCCTTGCTCACTTTACAGAACTGGCTTTCCTTCTTTACAAAAAATGTAATGTCTGTAGCTCATTTTGTGTGTAATTATTCATCGATGTCCCTGGAATTTTATAAAATAGGACCTTAAAAATTCACTCAATAATTCACTTCAACTTTGCTCTAGCGTGCTTGTTCTGTATTCCGAGAAACATAAGAAGAAAGCGACGTTTACTGGATGAATTAAAGTTAAGTGTAATTAAACTCATGTTTTCTTTATGTTATAAGAATCGACGCTTGCAGCATGATATACATACTACGTATGGTTCATTTCCCTTTTAAAGGGAACAATTACTGAACTTATTTCATTTCGAATTAGTGTAGGGTATTTTTTTATCTTTTGTGCAGTGAACCAACAAATGCGCAATTAATTGACAATTCATTATATTGTTCCTTATTATACTGCCCCTACTTGTTTCGACACTATTGTGTCATCTTCAGGGAACTCGCAGTCATTACCTGCTAAGCTACATAAGTATATCAGTACAGTCTTGGTGATACAATTTAATATTTCACATGTGTTTTTTCTGTCAATGTTTAAAACCATTAAAATATTAAAATTGCCCTAGTTATAATAAAATGACTAAAATTATTTTGTTGCTACAGTTCTTACGAAGTCTTGTATGGTGACCGTATATACAATCTGTAATAAATATGAACTATATTAATGGGTGTATCAACAATACTGCATTGACGTACTTATGTAACTTAGTAGGTACTTACTACGAGCTCCCTGAAGATGACGCAAAGAGTGTCGAAACAAGTAGGGGCAGTATAATAAGGAGCAATATGATGGATAGTCAATTAATTGTGCTTTTGTTGGTTCATTTAACAAAATAATACAAGATGCACGGTCCAAGTTTTAAAATAAAAAAAATAGTGGAAGATAATCTTATAATAAAACCAACCAGACGCACTAATTTCTCACATTTATTTTGGGAATAAAACTCTACATGTTTCGGACAGTTCCTCTGTCCATCATCAGGAAGTTTTCAGTGTACACACAGCGATGGGTTATGTCACCAAATCTGTATGATATTTACCATCGCTGTGTGTACAGTGATCAACTTCTGATGATGAAAAGAGGAACTGCCCGAAACATGTAGTTTTATTCCAAAAATAAATTTGAGAAACTAGTGCATCTAGTTGGTTTTATTATAAGAATTTATCACGATGCACGGTCACCTGAACGTGAAATTAGTGAAGGATATGTTGTTGTGAAGGCCACCCTAATGTCTAAGTGACCTGTACCGGTCTTTTCTTCCTCTTTTTTTCCTTCTTCTAGGTTGATATTTTGAAACAGAACGTTGGGTAAATCTGCGTAAAGAGGAGATGCATATATGACATACCCATACGAGGGTGTCACTGCGGTGAAGATAGAGTTTACGATCTTCTAGTACGTGAGCTTTGCACTTTGGTAGATGAGTACCTACATTTCCGATGCACCTACAGTCTCCGTCTTCAGGTCGATCCTAAAGACGGGTGCAGGATATTTATCCGAAAGGTTGGTAGTTATTTGCCATTGTACGCGAAGTCACACACACGTAGGCAGTTACCTTGGAAGCTTCATATCTTTCCTTCTTACCGGATGTTTTTAGAATTCACAATACAGTCAATGCACGTGTAACGCAAAGTGGAGGCTCCTTCATTCAACCATTGTTGCTGTAGAAAAGGTATAAGTATTACATATTCTGAGAATATGTCTGTAGCCTTAAGTATCCAGCATGCAACGTGCATGCGCCATATTGTCATCTGGGGCCTACCGGCTGTACATTTTTTTTTTAATTTTCGAATAAAGGCACGATTTTCGAAAGAAAAGTCATTGAAAGCAGAATGTGTTTTTTGATATTCTATACAAGTTTGTCTGAAACATTTCTCATTCTAAGAAGAACTGAACGAGATATGATCAAAAATGTGTGTTGGTCTTCAAGTAAATTTCCTGTTTTTGATGAAAATTAAATTTTCTGGACAAACTTTCGAAAAACACTGAAATATAACATTTCATGGAAATTCTTCCAGTGGGAGCTGAGTTGTTTCATGCGGTCAGACGGAAGAACAGAGGGACAGACATACACGACGACGCTACGAGTCGTTTTTCACAATTTTGCGAATGCGCATAAATAGTGTTTGAAAGGAAAGCTGGTAAAACTAGGAACATTTAAAATAAGAAAGACAAGGTGTGTGTTAGAATAAGCCAGTACGTGAAGATGAATTGTTGATTTATTTAAACAGCCTGCGGCACCTATAGCGTGTGATGATTCAGAATGGTGCAACGCTGAATAAAAATTGGGCCCAGTTATGACAGACGAATGACAGAGAATTCTTCAACAGAGTCAGAATGAGAGAATGTCTGAATCCGACAGAATAAACGTAGAGCTAAAGGAAAGCTCCGCTTTGGTAGCGTTAATGGATGCTTGCACTCGCTGGAGATTTGGATACGTACTACATTCGCTCACATACAGTACGTCCCAAATCCACACGTTAACGACATGACAAGTCTACTTCTCTGACGGCTATTTTCTTACGTTATCCGATATTGTCGGTCTTAACTACATCGCTCTCGGCTTACGTAGCTCTTTGCCCGCTCCTTCCATGTCGCAGTTACAGGCCTGGATCGTTAAAATAGATCCAGCTCTCTATATAACCTCTTAGGACAGGTAGAAATTGGATTCCTTCTCACTGTGTGTAGCGGAGTGTGAAGCGTTGTAGGTAGAGTTCATACCATTCGGTTATCACGCAAATTAAATAGAAGGATATCAATAAACTGAGATCAGCTGTTTATTTATGAACGTTCACTGCTTCACTGTTTCACAGTATCTGTTACAACAGAGTAATTCATCAAATAGGAAATAATACCAAATACACAGATGTGTTCATAGTCGAGGAATATATTTATTACAGGAATGTAAGATTAGAGTGAGGAACATGTGACTGAAGGGAGTGGCTACATGTTTCGGCTACTTACGATAGCCATTTTCAAGTCTTTAGTGTTATACTAGGCTACAATGTCACAAAGTAACGAAAATCTTAGTCATAAGTATATCAGCTTATCAAACGCGTAACATTGAGATTTTCATAGTTACTAGGTCATATATATGTTCAATAAACTTAGTGGATATCTGTCTCTTTCACTGACTAAACATATTACTAATTTGGTAGAACCACGGGGGATTCTGAAAATAAGTCCAAATATTTTTACTGAATTAGAATGGAACTTACTGGTAGCAGCGGTATGCACCATACTAATATTAAGACAAATTCTTCAGGAATTCCTTTGCCAGTCACATAGAAAAGGGAACGCACTTAAATTGTATGCAGAACTTCACAGTTCACATATTCATTTTTTCACAAAGACGATGTGTATTACACTTAAATTAGGCTATGAGTTTCCATATCAGTGACAGGAAGTCACGTGATACTGAACTAAAATTGTGTTTAGCAAGCCGTGACTTTCATATTACTGTAAAACACTAAACAATTAAAACCTCGCTGACTGTTTTCGAAAACCTTATTTAAGATTATTCCGTTGAGCAGTGGCGTAGCTGGATTTCCGCCGTCCGGGGCGAGCTGTTACGGTGACGGTCCCCAACAGAAATTACAAACTTTAGAAAAAGTGCATTTATTGAATTTCCTTTTATTTGTTTCAATAATTTGTTGAGCGCAAAATCATTTTTTTTAACATAAAGCATTCATTTTGCCGCCAATTTTCCCGGCCCTTGAATTCTGCCTCCCGAGGCGGCCACAATACTCATTCATCCCTTCCCTATATGCCTCCGCCCATCATATCCCAAACAAAAACAATTCAGCACCAGACTGAGGTGAATATTTCCATCCGATAATACGTGTTCAGTGACTTACTTTGGAGATAATAGTAGAAATACGTTTAGTTTTCATTATTTTGTCCAATTTTAACCAAAATTAAAATGGTTCCGCAAGGTTCATTGAATTCTCCGAAATTAAGTTTTGTGATAATCCGTTCAAGGATCCTCGAGTTACTTGTTGAAAACGTGCAGACTGACGGAGCGTCGCACAGGGGTTCGAACGCGCCTAAAAACGAAGAAAAACTTTGGATATTGAATGTAAACATACTCTGAACTTCCATCCGTTGCATTGCGCAGTAATCTGGCTGCGCGATCCTTTTGCTGCTCCGGAATGTCACTTAATGTTTCCGGTTGTTGGTATCACTATTGACAGTTGAGGAGCTTGTGCTTAGTTCATATGCTAAAAACAGAAGCCATAGCATTAAGTCCTTTATTTGTCCAACTAATGCACAAGAATTATTATAAAATTGTAAAACAGTTAAAATCATTTAAAATTATAATAGTTGCTCCAACATGTTTCGGTTTACATAAACCATCATCAGGGATCTCTCAGCCAGTGCTTCTCCAAACTTACAATGTTGACTTCGGTTACATATCGTTATTTGAAGTTATCGGTATTGTGGCTGCATATGCAGCCACAATACCGATAACTTCAAATAACGATATATGTAACGGATATCAACGTTGTAACTTTGGAGAAGCACTGGCTGACAGCTTCCTGATGATGGTTTATGTAAACCGAAACATGTTTGAGCAACTATAATAATTTTAAATGATTTTAACTGTTTAACAATTTTATAATAATTCTTGTGCACTACTTACTCCATGGTGCAGAGTCCTTCTTGAGAAGCTAGTCAAGAAATTCCCCGCATTTCACGGAACCCGAAGGTTCATTTCCACACTCACAAGCGTCCGCCACCTGTATCTATCCTGGGCCAGCCTAATTCAGTCCATATACCCACATCCCACCTCCTGGAGATCCATCCTAATATTATCCACGCATCTACGCCTAGGTCTCCCCAATGGTCTCCTTCCCTCCGGTTTCCCCACCAAGACCCTATACACCCCCCTTCTCTTCACCCATACTCGCCACATGCCGTATGCATTAGTGCATTAGTTGGACAAATAAAGGACAATACTATCAACATGCACAGTTCAACCATGAAGAAGCCATAGCAGTTTCATAATTTAAAAGATACCGTCGTTTTGGCTTCTTGCCATTGTCCAAACTCGTTTCAAAAACACGTCTTATCGTCAGAAGGAAAGTCTTGTCGTCGATACTCGACTTCAGTTGGCCTCCCAAAGACCGTGTCGTGTACACAAGAAGACTGCATGATATTGTGCCTCAGTGTGGGGTCAATTTGTCGTGGCCATTTGCAGAGGCTTTTGCTCATTTTCTGTTATTTCCTAAGAATTTTAGTGCACGCATTTTTTTTTACCAAACCAGCAGAACTATTCTCATGACTGTCCTCATGCAGTCAACAAGACTCGTCAGTCGTTACATGACGGCGTGAAGAGTCGCATAATCTCATAGCTCCACCAAACTTCTCGATATTGTCTGCTTTTAAACTAGTTATATTACTTTGCTTTCATATCTCATTCTGGTCGTGAAGCGATATATTGGGGCATAGTGTTTGGATAAGGTCAGTATTTACACAGTAATTTATAATAGAATTTGCGAGAAAGAACGATGTTGCGAAGACAAGTGCAGAAGGCAGGAATACCTGTTAAACCAAAGATGAAAGGAACTGTGCAAACATAAGCGGGTGGCACGGATAACCAGAGTTCAAAGTAACCATGGTTTAAAGACTATATTGTGGTGGAATTTACCAATGAGCAATGGAAATCTGAATGCTATGAAGAGACTACACAGAGTATCATGGATTTGGTTTCCTTTTCCGGCCTTGGTGGACGGTACTTTGCAGCTGATATTTATTGCCCATAATTTATTTTTGCTTGTTTAAATTCTGCGCATAACTCTTTAAGCTCAATTACGTTTCTTCCAAGTATTTACATGAACGATGCGCCAAACAAATTGGCTCCAGAGATAACGCCTCGGGAATTACCCTCCTCGAATATCCGCCAGATCAGCGACTGTCCTTATTAGGGATTTTCTTGGTTTTACTTAGACACTCTGGACGAAAGCTGGCACATTAGGTTACGTCAGGCGACAACCGATACCTGTCACTGCCTTTCGAATTCATTATTCATTGTCGTCTTGTCATTTGGTAGTATAATATGTGAACTGTTGACAACGTCGATAAGTAGTGGAGTAGGTATGAACGACGCAGCAGTCTGTCTGTTTTACATAAGCCTTTGAAGCTCAGACATAATGCAGTACCTCGTTACGTTTAGGCCTACAGCTCTGGCACAGAAACTGGTGACCAATAGACTAGTCTTGGTGTGTACAGACACTCCCCGAGTTACGCAATTTCATCATCATCATCATCATCATCATCATTATCATCATCATATATCTTTCATGGAGTTGGGCCACTTGTTGACCCATTCCGGTCTCACGTATCCAGAAGTCTGTTCAAAGGTCTACCATGATTCCTTCTGCCAGTTGGGGAGTAGTATTTCATTACCCTGGGTAATCTATTTCGAGGCATTCTATTTACATGTTGTATCCAGCTTCTCTTGTATTCCAGTAATTTG
>Ga0123357_10007138_pt1 | contig 13747 bp, 6 predicted proteins | sample TergutEmb28metaG_FD_89873 | JGI IMG/M metagenome (GOLD analysis project Ga0123357, IMG submission 89873) | Embiratermes neotenicus P4 segment gut microbial communities from Petit-Saut dam, French Guiana - Emb289 P4 | ecosystem: Host-associated > Arthropoda: Insects > Digestive system > Gut ... | reverse complement strand
GTTACAAGAAGGCGGCGCCCCTGAGTACATGTACCATGATAGAGCAGCGTGGCGTTGTGCGTTTTTTGTGGGCAAAAAAATGGAAGCAAAGGATATCCACAAAGAAATGCTGCCCATGTACGGTGAACATTGCCTGTCATGTCAGGCAGTCCATAATTGGGTGCAGAAGTTCTCAGAAGGGCGGACAAGTATCGAAGACGAACATCGAGCCAGTCGGCCGGTGGAGATCGCCACGCCGGAAACTTTGTATGGAGGTTTGCAGGGACTTGTGAAACAGTAGGACAAGTGTTTAAATTTGTATGGAGATTATGTTGAAAAATAAATGTTGTTTGTATGTCATTATCTCCATTCTATTCTTTTCAACCACGATTTGTAACTTACTTATTGAATCGCCCTCGTATTTTAACCTCAGCACCCAATTTAGTTGGCTTCATGCCCTGGCTGCTCTGTTCTCAGTAGATTCAATAGCCTGCTGGATGAACCCCCCGAGCTGATATGAACACTGTGCACTTGCGAAGAGAAAAATCCCTCGTACTTCTGAGGGGTGAAATGCCAATTTCCAGGTTGTCCATCCCAGACCACAGTACTATACTGAGCTTTTTTAACTCATTTTACTCAAATTCAACAAAACGATACCAATTACCGCTGTGTATTGCCCCTCAATATGAACCTAATCTTTTCTCACCTTTTCTAGAGTACATTACTCTACAAAAGTTTGTAATCCATTACGGATTATGTGAAGTTCTGACTGTGTTAACGTATTTATTGTAACACACCACATGTTCTTACCATAGGAGCTACAAGTGGAGTAACGACAGGTTTTGGCACTGGAGGAAAGACAACTTCCCATTCATGATAAGGGTTATATACATCACCACAGGCATCGCCAATTACAAAACTACAGATTTCCTCTGCGCTGAGTGTTAATCTCTTCAGCACATAGACAACTTCACCCTGTAACAAGAAATTCAGCAGACAGATGTGAAACAAATAACAAATTGAAGTCATTTTGACTCTGAAAATGAAACACTGTCATCCACCCACAATCTGAACTAACATAGCCATTAGAACCTTATTAATCAAACAGGAAAGAATGGGAAAAGTAGACACCGATTCTTGGCTTTCACAGTAGTGTAGATGAGGTCCCTATTCTTCTGCAGTGTGACGTGGCAGTACATCCCACAATAATGGAGAACTCAAAATTAGACCAAGTCTTAATATTAAAAACCAACATATTTAATGAACACTGTAACAGCCACACTAATTGAATTAATTAAACCCCGCATTACTGTAATGTCTACACTACACACTACTCAAGATATGTCATGGCTCATGTTCTTAGACAGCGGCCTCTTATGACAGAGGCCTGGGTCTGAACCCAGTCCAGTGCATGTGGTACTTCGTGGGGACAAAATGGCACTGGAACAGTTTCTCTATCAAGCAATACCGTTCTTCCCTGTCAGTATTATTCTGCCAATACCTCATGCTCATATTTCGTTCATCTACTATCACTGCTACATGATCTTAGCAGTGAATGTGTTGTTTAATAAAACACTTCTCTCTACACACTACTCAGTCACATTTAACTGAACACACAATATGTGTCACACTGTAGAGGTTTACCAAATAACAATCAAAGAACAATAAATGGAAACATAAAGGTCTGTCGGACACTAGGAAGCACCAGTAATCTTATATGGCAGTTAGTTCTGAACACTGGAACAGTAATGGTATAAATGAACTGAAGCAGCAGGCAAAATGTGATTTTCAAAATACACAGGACAACAGTGTAGACTAGACATAAAATGAATAACAAAGATAAGACAGGAGCTTAATAATTTCGTTCAAATAAAAAAATAAAGTAATAGCAACAGAAATACCCAACATGCATCCATGGCATCACAATATGATACACCCAGAAAACTGCTGTACCACACCCTGCAGGGAAGAAGAGAATGAAGACATACCATTAAGAGATGAAAGGATCAGTTCATATGGGCCTAAAACTGGGACTATTCAAGTATCAGTTTTAGGCTCGTACAAACTGCGACTAGAATAGAACACTTTGCCTAACCCCCTGCACTATTAAGAACTTTAAATATATGAAAAGTTAAAAACTTCATACTTTACTCTGCTGTAAAAATGACAAAGCAATGAGATGAATGTATATCTATAACTGTATACACCTGAACAATATCATCAACAAATTCAGCAAGGTACATATGTAATTTTCTAGATTTACAATGTTTACTTAACCAAACTGCCAAGTTTACTTTGAGTACCTTTCATTTTGTGTTTTAATATGTGTGAATTACCTGTGCCTGTTTCATTGTATTAATTATATCAAGAACAGCTTTACTGCACGCACAAAAATTCTACTTGTTTATGTACTGTAGACTGAGTATAATCTCATTTTTTTCATTTAGTATTATTTCACTTGTCCTGTATTAGTATCAGCCATCATTTGTTTTATTGCATCTGACCAAGAGGTTCTCATTTTAGATGAACTGAAAACTGTGCTGCAATATTCCTTTTTTACCAGCACAAATTTAATGTAAAGGGCAGTTTTCAAAAACATTCATATATTCAATAAGCAACTGCAAAATACCAAACCAGTTTGTGTGTGTGTGAATAATAATAAATGTAGTTATTTATTAATAAGTAATTCACATTACACCAAATGTGATTAATCACAATCTAGCACTCAGTCCCTCTAAAGCTCTGTCACTCAGTTCTGCAATCTGCTGTACTGAAGTTCATGATTCAAGTCTTCTGTGATGTAATGTTGTATTGTTGAGTCAACAGAATTCTTCTCTGACTGTTTACCCTTGAAGATGGCGGCATCCTTTGAAGAAATGTTACAAAACACTCATCCACTTCATGTTACATCCCAAAAAGACTTGAATCTTCAACCAAGCCACTTTGAAACCTCAAGTCTCATTTTACTGAAGTTACATAAAAACCGTGATATTACTACGTTAATCAAATTGATGGAATGAGATGGGTTGGACATGTTGCACATATTGAAACACTGTGAAAATCACACAAACTTTCAGTCACAATATCTGATAGAAAACATCATCTGAAGGGCCCAGACAAAAAGCAAATGATAATAGTAAAACACTTCTTAAAGACATATGTTATTAAGTTATGGACTGGATTCACCTGACTAAAGACAGAATCCAGTGATGGACTAGTCCTTCGAGTTTCATAGAAAAACTGTGAATTTTTGACTAGGTGAACAACTGTCAGATTCAAAAGAACCCTGCTCCAGTTAGTAATGCTATTACTCATTCCTTACAAAACATGAAAGTAAAGAAACTAAAGGAAGACCATGTCCATCCACCCCGTCTGTCCACCCATCCACCCTCCCACAACCAACAAAAGAGGCCACCGAGTAGTATGTGAATATTAGGAGTGTGGTCTCTGTGACATACCCACCAAAGTGGATGAAGGTTACCAGATGTAACTCTCTAAGGACCAAGACAAGAGTAGCCATGGTGTGTCTGGTATTACGGCAGCCTGTCACATAATGGGTATGTGGCCACTACTGTTGCATCGTTTCTAGCATTCAGCATGTCAAGATACAAGCTGCATGCACTGCAGTACAAAATTCAGCTTTGCAACATGTTCATTTAATGACTGAACTTATGCAAATTATACACCAAGAAAAAAATAACTGATGCTGTGTACATAACGTTCAATATAATGATTTCATGACAATAATATGCTTATGTAAACACCCATGAATATTTACTTTATCATATCCCTAATTCAAGGTAATGTTTATGTTACAATAGCCACTAATAATGTAATCAAATTACACTTAAAAAATTACAAAAAGGGTGAATGAAGCAGTAATACACACTCAGATCTAATAATGAACTAGTTACAATTAAAATGTTTATGGATAACTGACAGAATATATGGTTCCATGTTCAGCAACTTTTAATACAGCCATAATTTTATGAACAAAACTACACAGTGAAATTCTAGCATTAAAAAAACTTACGACTATATACGGCAAAACTTAATTACACAGGTGTGATGCTGCTCTCCCTGGTACTACAGACAGAAAGGTTATGGGATTATATAAGTACAATGACATTAACCAGTTATGACGATGAAGATTTCTTTGCAATATTAAATTACCTGTTTTTAAGGAATCATGATTGGTGCGAGACTGTCTTGACTTGAAGCTGTTACAATGCGCAAACTGCACTAAAATCTTCTGAAGAAAAATCAGCTGTAACATGGTCGAACCAAGAACAAATGTTTTTGTACCTCACAGTCTCCACTGAAGAACCAATGTCATGAACACACTGGTTTCAACAAAAAAAAGTCTACAAATTTATTTCCTACATGCACGCCACAGTCTCACATCACCTTCAAGAAACAGGGCATGGGAAAAGTTCCAAATGGATGGTGTACAGAAGCCAAACATGTAGACAATAGGATAATATTAAAATTAAACTTAAGATATCTGTATCACTGGTTACTCCGTTGACAAAAGTTTGTGAGCACAGTGACAGACCAATAGTGGGGGGAGGGGCATGCACAACCAACCCACATTTTAGGGCAGGCTATTAAACTGAAATACAGAGAAAGTGTGCTGTCATTAGCATATGAAAAATGACTCACATTAGAGTTACAGTCTACACAGTGTGCCAGTTTTACAAATGCTGATGTTATAAATTGTATTCCACACACAATTTCTATGAAATGAACACAAAATGTTCAACATGCTGTATGTTTAATGCACTACTAGGACACATGAAACTAAACTTCTTATAATATTCATGAATACTAAATGTGACAATTTTCAGATCTCAATCCTGATTAATATTAACCTACCTGGATAGCTGTATGCCATTCCTTCTCACAGTAACTTGTACAGCCTAATGAGGACTGAATTAAAAGCCAAAACAAGTAGCTGTTCTTAAGTTCTCTGTATCTGATATATGTTTTGTTTGGTTCTTCAAAACATCAAAAGCACAATGAATGTAAGGATGTTGCTAGGGTCTGTACAGGAATAAGCATGCCATAATAGTTATGCTCTGTAAGCTGTTCCTAACTGGAGGCCTTCCCAGAAGAGCAAGGCCTCAGCTACACCATGGTGGAAGCCTGAAATCTCACACAGTTAATAATTTGCTGAAAATTATAGTTTCTGCAATATCTTCAAATTACACTGCAAGTTACCACCATTAAAAAAATCTTTATAGCTTAAAACATACCCCAAACAACTCAGTTATCCCCTCACACACTCGTGCTGGCTGGATATTAAGACTCACACAAAATTGGTACGTTATCTTCACAATATCATCTCTCGTCTTTCCTATACGGATGTAATGTTGAAGTAGTCCAACGCCTGAAACATGCTTATAATTACCATTTGCAGTGTGGTAGAAGACATCTTACTTTTCTTCACAACACACATGCATTCAGACACACACAAAACCACTAATACAGAAGTAACTACTGACAGCATAACAGCATCAGACAAAAGGGCATTGAAAACTAAGAAGTTCAGTTCCAGTAAAAAATTCAAGATAGTAAAAATGCTTTTCCACAGGCCACAAACAAGATGCATAAAGGAACAAATAACAGATCATGTCTGTTGTATGTCTGAATTTAATTTTGATACAGTCTGAAAACAGATGTCCCTGCATCTAACTATTCACTACATCAAGAGACTAATGGGGGAGTCCAGGTATAGTTCCACACATTCTTGATCTTCGCACAAGATGGTGGTGGGTTGTCAGACTCATGTCCCGTGGGAACAGCTCCCAGTATCCAATGACTGGGCGATCTGACAAGTTGTGTGCTGTGGCAAGCAGCAATCTCCGCCACTATAAATCAAACTCTGGGCCCCTCACCCACAGCTAGTCACTATGCTGAGTTATAACACCTCTGCAGCCTATATTAATCACAGCTAATTTTGATTCTTTTCATACCAGTCTACTGTAACTCCAGCTTTCAGCAGAGTTTAAAAATCCAAGCCATTTACCTGCAAGGTGTAAAATGAAGTCTCTCACACTAATAATATTACTCAAGGGTGCTGAGGACAGCATTTGCACCTAAATAGGAGGATGGAGAAAACTACTTCAGGAAAAGCTTCAGAATTCATACGTTCAACTAAGTATGATGATCAAGTGAGGGAGGATGAGATGGGCATGACATGCAGCACAATGGCAAATGAAAAATTTATACAAACATCTACTTACAAGTAAATGGAAGAGAACATTTATCAGGGAGGATAATATTACAATAGACTTTAAATAAACATGTTAGAGTATTGTGGGATTCAAGCAACTCAACTTCGGATCCAATGGAAGGCTCTTGCAAATGGGGTAAGAAGTTTCTGTCTTAAACAAACAGTATAGTATTTCTTGACCAGGTGAGTGACTATCACCTTCTCATGGTGTTAATCAGACAGCCAGTGCTCTTATGTCTCATATTCTCTTTTCACTGCTCTGTTCCACCTACGTGTTACAATTACCTGCTTTGCAAGCTGTGCATGAAACTTTTGACATGACACTAGTTTCCACTTCTTGCACTACTTGTTTCAGGTTGAATAATCTCAAAGCTTTGTCCACAATCCTTGGCAGATGTCGACCACTCCTCAGATCTTCTCTTAATTCACCATCCAGATCATCTAACAGCCTTGTGTAGTTTATCTGAAATTATCAGAGGTTTAAGGTAGCTGCCAGAAATGAAACTTCTAAAAGTAAAGTGATCAAAATGCATCACTATGTGTCTGGAAATGGAAAACCACAATGAAATGATGACCTTTGAGTCTCATGCCATTACAATAATGAAAACTGAGAAGCCACTACGAATACCAGCTGAGCACAAAAACGCTTGAATTTCTGCCCTCATCTGATGAGTATAACATGCTAAGTCTATTACATGAAATTTTATCAGGAAGACAGCTGCGTCAGGATGTGTTTTTCGACGTTTCAGGAACTAATTCCGTCCCCAGTGGTGCTACCAAACAACCAGCACACCCTGAAAATGGGGAGAGAGTTAGTTCCTGAAATGTCAGAAAATTGGTGCTATCAAACAAACAGCACATCATGAAGATGGGGATGGAGTTAGTTCCTGAAACATCAGAAAACCTTCACATTCTGATGCAGCTGTCTGCCCCAGAAAATTTCATTGAATTCTGTTGGCACGAAAGCTTCTAGACTTATAAGTCTATTATAATTTATAACACATTTAACAGACTGCACATAACACTGTGCTTTATTTTTAAATGCCTCTAATAACAGCCACTGTAAATTTAATACATGTTTGCAAATCAACGCAGTTACACTCTTAACAACCCTCCTTATATATCTGTGAGCTCCTGAAATCAACTGTCAGCAATAGTGTTTTGTAAAACTACAAACATTATATCATCTTTATGGAAGGTGTTGATTAAAATTCCTTTTTTACATCAAATTCAAGTGTCATGCATCACTGTTCACTGGTGTTTTAAAAAGCCTGGAACCAAGATACACACACACGTTTTATCTTACCTCCATTTTACAATTTTTCTTCAGTATGCCCCTACTCAACCAAAGGGCTATTTAAAGACCTTTGAATTGGACCCTTTGGTTCAGTACTGGATGTAAGCTACATTGTTGTATCTAAAGTGTACATCTGCATATAGACTGAGAAACTAAAGTCAATGGGTTTTAAGTTGCTTCATCTAGGACCCAATGTCCCACCTAATCATCATTCTGGAAATAATGCATCTAGACAGTCAAGCGCAGAAAGTGAATGTGTGGTACAGCATCATCCATTATAAAACATTCACTTTTGTGAAATATTCTAATTATGGCCTGGATGTTTTTACTATGACACAAATTAATGTGGCAAGACAATGTGCTGTTCTTGGTTCAGTAACAGATATACAAGAACATAACATGATAACACAGCACGCCAACTTAAAGTTTCTGTACATGTGTGTCTGCTGCATTATGTTGCAACAGCTGCTACATAAATAAGAGACAAGTAACATTAAAAAAAAGTAGGGCTACAAATGTGTTTCCAGAGGAAGCAAAAAAATCTACAAGTTACCTTATTTAAGATACTCCCATTCTATGATTTCACATTCTCCAATCAAAATGTGTCACTGTAAAATACTGAAGTTCCTTTTACGTACTTGGAACATCCACGTCAATATACCGTTTGAAAATTCATGTGGTCACAGCAAAGCTCTCTTTTCCATCTGACGTAGTCTACATCATCTGCCTTTTAATTCCACATGCTCGATGAGCATTTCCTGTCTGGAAACTGAGGCACTCACCTTGAGAAGCTCAAACTGCCGATGTGTATCCTCTTCCATCTGCTTGATTTGCTCTGGACTTGGTGTGGATGGTAGGTTATGGCTGTGATTCCGGGGCAACAGTACGGCTGGAACTGAACCACTGCTGAATACACCATACCAACCTGCTTGTCCTTCTGTTACATCCCAATCATCTTCATAAACTGCTGACCACCCAGATAAAGATGGTATTGGGCTACCTGCAACAAAGAACCCTCATACTGCAGCCTTCAGCAGTCTTACTTATGTGACACAATGTCCCCATCTATAACTCTCACTTACCAGTTGTCTATACCTTAGTTCCCACAAACAGCCCATATCGAAGAACTGTGTCTCTGCAAATTAAATTATTAATCTCATTCACACCCACAATTTTTTTCATGTTGTGATACACTCACAGCACTGTTGAAGAAGAATTTATAACTAGTTACAAACATTTCAGGCCAGCTTTGACTACAGTGAGGTCACCACTGGTTCATGGGGCCCTGAGTGACCTTAAAAAGAGATCAGTCAGATTGGCTTTCTGTTAAGTATAACCTTCCAGGATCCAAAAGGGGTTCTAATTAGACCTCTTCCAAAACTCCCACAAGCAAAACTTACACATTTTTTCACTACAATAAGAATGTCCTCTATGGGTGATGTCACTAGACAAACAGTGTACTTAAGATCAATGTGTAGGGTCAAGTACGCAGTGTTTTCCAACAGTCAGTTACTCAAGCTTACCATTATGCTTGGACTACCCTGAATGAAGGCAGAAAGCTCCTCCAAAACATAACTCTAACCACCAATCAACATGCTGATATAGCCCAAAATATTGTAATCTTTTGCAGTTTTTTGTAAAGTATGCCTTATCCATGTAATTATAAAAATCAAGTTTAGGTCCATTAATAAGCCAGTCAGTTAAAAGAAACCTCTGCTCAATAGTCACACATTGACACACACTGAGGAATTTTGTAATCAGGTGTCCATTGTGCATCAATAACTTAACAAAATCTATGCAGCAGTCCTTCTGCAGAAGCTGGTTGTCACTTAGTGCAACAAGAAATTCATGCCTTTTATTGAGGCAAAAGGTCCATCACTATGTTTACAACAGCACACCACCATACCCACTCCTGAGCCAGATGAATCCAGTCACTAACATTATAACCTATTTCAATAAAATTAATATTAGCATTACCACCACCCCACCTCACACCCCAATATGTCCCAGTCTCCCAAATATGTCTTCCCTTCAGGTTTACCAACCAGAACACAGTACACAACTCTCATCTCTCCATGCATGCTAAATACCACACCAATCACACACTCTTTCATTTTATTAGCCTAACAGCATTTGGTAAGGATAGTTCAGTCAGTACAGTGACTAGACTATGTGGCAGATAACCAGCAAAGGCATGAAATCTCCATAGCATCCAGACTGGCCACCCTGCCACCTATTCCATAAGCACCATGGCTCTTTCCCCAGTAACAAAGGGGCTGGGGCATACAGCAAATCATCACATTCATCTAGAGCTAAGGTTCAGAATGCATGTAGCTATATAACCGCTTCTCCATACTCCTTGAAAGTGTGGGAAGTATGGGGGAAATTTTAACCTAACATTTGGTAAGAACTAAAAATTTTCCAAGTTCCTCATTATACAGTTTTCCCATCTTCCTGCTACTTCATCTGTCATCTATGACCAAAGGTTTACCTATTTAACAATGCTGTTTTGAGCCCAGAGTTTGCATATAATGTGAATGATACTGAAAGACAATCAAGTATCAGAACTAAGTAGAGATTTGGAGGGAGTCAGTCCACCTATTTAAAGGTGTTACACTGGCATTCACCTTGACTGACTAAGGGATACCACAAAGAAGGTGTGAAAGTATTTAATATTAAGACAAAGAAAAAATTTGATGCTTTTCTATGAAACTCATACAAACTAACATTTACCTTGAAATGAAGCCCACAAAACCCCATCTGGACAATACACATACAAAAGATGATCAGAATGCACATAAAACAACCACGTATAAATCAGAATGGCTTAAAATAAACAGCAGCAAATTTACAGATATGCAGTTTATGTTTACAGAACAAATTTTTTGTGTATAAAATATAATTGTATTCCTGCAAGTGAGAAATTAATATGATTCTGAATTATGCTTTAAGCATACTGATTTTTCAGACAATATTTATGAAAGATATGTACATTTGTTATTACGACCTCAATAATTTAAAAAATAATTCCAATAACCTAATACTGATGGAAGTGGGAAGACAAAAATTATTACACTTTTATATAGACAATAACTGAGAAGAAAAATTGATGAGCTATAAACAAACAGGGAGCTCAAAAATCTTAGAGAGACTTGAAGAGAGGTACACTTGACTTTAAAAAGTGCTACAAGATTACAGCTAACTTAGTACAAAATGGGAAGGGTGATCTACTTGCAGATTCCCACAGTATTTTGAACAGGTGAAAGAATCGCTCCTGTCAGTTATTGAATATACATGGGTTTAAGTATATTAGACAGACTGAAATACACACAGCTGAGATACTATTGCCCAAGCCTAGTGCTGTTCATGTTGAGATGACTAATGAAAAGTTGAAAGTTATAAATTACCATGCATGACTCAGTCAAGTGGTAACTGAAAATGTTCAGAGATTTATGATTTTATTAATTCTATATGGAAATTTCTTAATAGTCTAAGGATTCTATCACAGCACACAATTATAAGGGTGATAAAACTGACTGTAATAATTACTGTCATCAGCTACACACAAAATTTTATCCTACACCCTTCTGCTGTGGTTAACTCCACATATACACAAAATTACTGAGGATCATCACTGTGGATTTGGGCACAACATATCAACTGCTGATAAGATACTCTGAATTCATCAGGCACTTGAGAAGAAATGTGAATATATTGCAGCTATATATCGGTCTTAAAGACAGCCTATGAATTGGTCAGAAGCGAGGTTAAGTAGAATATTTGAATTTGTGCTATATACCATAAAATTAGTTTGGCTAATTAAAATGCTTAAGTGAAACTCACAGCAAAGCCTGAATAAGTAAACATTTAGGAATAAAGGAAAGGATCACAACAGTCAAACACAACAGTATTTTATAAAGTTCTTAAAATATATTAATAACAATATGGGCTACATGTTTCGACTCACATCAAGTCATCTTCAGGCCCTCAAGATATTGATCCAGACATACAAACGTTTACTGCATTGTGGGATCCCCAACGCTTACAGAGTAAAAATTATGCATTATACTCGGTAAGCATTGGGGATCCCACAATGCAGCAAGCGTTTGTATGTCTGGATCTACATCTTGAGGGCCTTAAGATAACTCGATGTGAGTCGAAACATGTAGCCCATATTCTTATTAATATATTTTAAGAACTTTATAAAGTACTGTTGTGATCCTTCTATACTGCACACACTTCGGGATGGTAAACGTTAAGTTTAAAAAAGCAAACATGTGTCTCATGCATTCTTACTGAGAATGGCTAGAACAAACATATGCCTTACTGCCACTGTTTTTCAAACTTGCCTTACAATATGCCATTAAGGAAGTCCCCCCAAAAAGTAGGTGGGATTGAAATTGAATCAGACACACCAGCCTCTGGCCTGTATTCATGATATTAAACTATTTGATGGAAACATAAACAGGCTTACTTTGCAGAACACACATAAGCACTACTACCTAGAGTCATTGTACACAGGCTGCAAATTAATGCACAGAAAAGGATTCATGTTTCTTATCTGAATGTATGAAATAATTACAACATAAGCATTACCTAACAATGTGACAAAGTTCATATATTTGGAAATAATACTAGCAAGTGAAAACAGCACTGATGAATAGATTAGAAGTATGTGAAATACGGAGAATGCTGGCCAGTGCCTGATTCAGAATCTTCTGTCCTTCCATCTGCTGTCTATGAATATACATGTCAGGACCGTCTGGACGAGATAATGAATCACGCAATGTATTGAATATATGCACTGCGTGATAAACTATTACCTTCTGAAGAAAAGGCCTACTCCATGGCGTTTGTCAATGGAATAAATTAGAATCAACAGTCAGGAATTACAGCCATTTGATTAGTCCCATAAAGTTTATGAACCACAGACCTATAGCGCTTCTCTTCACACAGACAGGACCTGACTTACGTGAAGGACTTCCACTGTTCACCTGTTGTCCCTGGTCCTCAACACATCATCTAAATTAGGGCTTCAGTAACATTGTATATCAGCCCACTTCTCAGAACCTCCCAAAATGCATACGCCTGCATTCTTCATTAACTCACTAGCAACGCGATGGCGAAAGCAGCCTGTGTGTGGCTCGCAACCGCAAAGATAAGCATTTCGTGTTACAGCATAAAAGAAACTTCCATTAATAGTAATTCCACCGAATACGAAAAAACAGCAACCGTTCCCAGATGTATTAAATCGGCCCACTATCGTTAACTGAATGTGAACTGGTCCAAGTGTCTAGGCAGATCCGTTACATACGCCCGAGTGTAATACAACCAAATATAATAGCGAATTACAAGTGGTGGCGTAAGTGAATACGATATTCACCCTCCCAGCTCACTGGTGGGCGGTTCCGAGTCTGTGCTAAAAACGCTTCTTACGTTTGTAATGTTTACAGCTCTCGGAATTACAAAATTTCTACTGTTCCAGTCATACTGTGATGACAATACCAGCATGAAAAAGACACCGCCATTATGAAACTACTCCTTTATTCACCAGGTGGCAGAGAAAACTTGTAAAAGTTCGCGAACTCTGATCTATGTCACAAACCATGCCGCTGCATTAGGCCGCACCGCTAAAGTGCAGTATACATGGAAGGTGCTGAGGGGTGGAGAGGGGTAATAGGCTTGATGCATTTCAGGTCCCCCCCTCCCTCAACTTTTGCTCTATACGCAGCGTCAGTTCAGATCTACGTATAGGAAGGGCCCCGAAATTAGTTTCCCACGTCTTCAACCGGCTCTGACAAACATAATATGCGTTTCCCCAACGAGAAGTGTACCGGTTTTAAATTCGTTTGTATCAAATTGTGCATTCTGAATCCTAAATGTACGTGGGTGGATCCAAAATTTTCCGGACTGGTGCCGCCATCTGCACAGCTTTTGTGTTAGCGCCAAGCACCCGTAAATGGTAGGACAACCATGTTTAGTGAGTCTGCTTGCCAAGTTTCGCATAGGTGGGATGACGTAGTCAGTTTTTATGCGTGTTTATGTGGAGTCGTGTACGTGACGCGCGGCGGATTTGGCAATGGATCAGAGAACGGAACAGCAAGTGTGCATCAGATTTTGTGCAAATCTTGGCAAAAGTGCTACAGAAACCCTCGAAATGATTCAACAAGGCTTCGGGGACCAAAGCTTGAGTCGTACACAGGTGTTTCAGTGGCATGCCCGGTTCAAGGCCGGTC
>Ga0123357_10007137_pt1 | contig 13748 bp, 14 predicted proteins | sample TergutEmb28metaG_FD_89873 | JGI IMG/M metagenome (GOLD analysis project Ga0123357, IMG submission 89873) | Embiratermes neotenicus P4 segment gut microbial communities from Petit-Saut dam, French Guiana - Emb289 P4 | ecosystem: Host-associated > Arthropoda: Insects > Digestive system > Gut ... | reverse complement strand
GTTTTTTTCGCCTGACGAAAAATTTTTCGTAATCACGTTCAGGCGCAATATCCGTGTATACCGCATGGAGCCGTTCCAGCTTGAATTTGAAGGCAACGCACCCGGCCATATCTACGAAGCCAGGCTATCCGAAAATGGCCTACTCGCAACAGCGGACGGAAAAGGGTTTGTCCGTGTCTGGGATATCAAGGCAAAGCAGGCTGTTGGACAGCACAGGTTTTACAACCTCAGCGACAAGGAAGGAGCATTTTCTCCGACAATGATATTCCATCCAGACGGAGACAGGTTGTTTGTGGCTGATTACAGTAACATGTACGTTTTCCGGCTCCCAAAACGCGGCACGGAATGAAATCTGGCATGCCTTGTATATACATGGAAACGTATCCAGACTATTGACAAAGAGCACGGCTTTCACCTCCCCGTCAAAAAGTTCCTGGGTGATTTTTTTGGGAATTATCCATTTAACTCCTTGGAAACGGGAATGACGGAAAAATACCCTGTAGGGGCGACCATCCCCGGTCGCCCGTGCATGAACAAGCACCTGCCGCATGGAATGATCCTGAATTGGCAAAACCGTTCATGATGCCCCACCGGAAACGGACGTTCTTCGACCGGAAACGGACGTTCTTCGACCGGAAACGGACGTTCTTCGACCGAAAACGGGCGACCGGGGACGGTTGCCCCTACGAAACCTTTGGGAGTCAAACGTATAAATCCCATTTTTTTGGGTTCGGGTTTGCGAGAAAAGTTCGGGTCGCCGTTATTGATGGTTGTGGCCGAACGATAGAGCCAACCATCGCTCCTCCCCTCGCCCGTTTGCGGGAGAGGGAATATGAGAGGGGATGTATGCACCTTCAACGCTTGCTGCGCGGTGCCATGTTCTTGGGCTTTGCCTGCGGTTTGCTAGGTGATGGCATGGGCATAGGTATGGGTTCGGGCATTGCTTGCGCTGCTCCCGACCAAACCCATTCTATCAATGCATCCTGCGCCTTTTTCGAATTACCGGCTTCAGGGTGATTGACCATCATCACCACAGCATAGCGCTGCCCGTTCTTGTCGAGCACGTAGCCTGCAATGGCCTTCACGTCATTGATCGTGCCCGTTTTCAGGTACGCACGCCCGTTCGCCGGGCTGTCGTTCAAACGGCGGCGTGCCGTACCGTCGCGCCCGGCGATAGGCAGCGAGGCGATGAAATCCGGCATCCACGGACGTTCCCAGGCGCGAACCAGCAAGGTTCCGAGGCTGTCCGCACGAATACGGGCACTGCGGGACAACCCCGAACCATTATCGATCTCCAGCCCGTCAATCTCGATGTCCGCCGAGGCCAGGCACCGGCGTGCGGCTTCGCTCCCGGCAGCCACCATGTTGGTGGACATGTTTGTATTGGTATTACCGCTGGCAGCCGCCGCAATACTTTCGCGCCCTACCTGAGCCAGCAATTGCCGGGCAATAACGTTGCTCGACCACTTGTTCATGGTGCGCACGATTTCGCCCAGCGGTACAGATTCTTCAGAAATCAGGACGTACACCTCGTTGGGCGTCTCACCGTTCTTCACCTTCCCTCGCACCATACCGCCCAATTCCCACCACAAGGCCCGTACCATCGCTATGTCGTAATCGGCAGGTACAAGCGGCGACGTAGCCCAGATGCGCGGCCCGCAGCGGGCAGACAGGCTGCCCGTAAGCGTCAAACGGCCTTTCTCCATCTGCGCGTCAAGGTCACGATACCAAGGTTCGCAACTATTGACCGAAGTCACAAGCCGGTTGTCGATCTCTACCCCTGCCAGCGGCGGCTCTGCGACCACCTTTACTGGATCCTGTGCATGGAGGCCAGGGAAAAGCGCCAACTCTTGTGTATTGAAATGGATCAACAGCCCATCCCCACCGCTATTGTATGGACGCAGGCCACGCCCATCGAAGGCATAGGGATCGTGCGGTGGTAACACCAACGCCATGCTATCGAGCACGATATCACCCCCGATAACGGAGTAACCCAAGCTGCGCAACCGCCGCATCATTCGCCAGACACGCTCGTAAGTCAGCACCGGGTCGCCGTCGCCTATCAAATAAACACTACCTAGCAGGGCGCCATCCTCCCGAAGGGGGCCATCAACTGCGATGCGGGTCGTCCAGGTACGCTCCGGCCCAAGCACATCCAGCGCAACAAAGGTCGTGACTACCTTCATCACCGAGGCCGGGTTCATCGGGCGTTCAGCATTGAGCGCCAGCACAGGCTGTTTTGCGCCCACAGGTTGAACCCATACCGCCACAGCATCCGTCGGGATACGGGCAAGTTCGAGTTCCGTCCTTACAGCAGGTGGCAAGTTCCCCACCGGAGCAGCCTGCGTATGAGCCTGCACAAGGATGAGAAGCGCGAAGAGCATCACACCCGGTACAAAACCGGGGACAAAGGAAGACGGACGACGTGACCGGGACGATATATGTACAAGCGATGACGATGTTAATGTGTGAAACATCGCACTAAGACCTGACAACATCACCATTACCTCAACAAGTGTGAAATGAGCAGATTTGGACATTACGACCGTACTATTGCAGAAATTATGAAGGAAATCGCGGCTTGCTGCGCCCTGCTCGAACTGGATTGGACGGATGCGGCTCAGGTACAAACGCTGATCAATGAGTTCCTGCGTTGCGCATCCGAACAACGCCTGACTATGCTGCGCTCCTCAAACGAACGAACAAGAACCCAGGGTAAATTGTTCGCGCTCCTCACCCTGCTTCTCGACATCATGCGCCAAAGCGCCCAAGCTGGTATACGGGTCACATCCAATTCCAAGCTTTGGCAGGCATTGAACTGGGCATTCACCGAAGCCTACAGCTGGCTCGACAGCAACGGGTATTCCAGTGCATAGAGCGATTCCACCGTTTCCCTGGTGCGCACGAGGTGAACCGCTTGCCCGTCGACAAGCACTTCGGCAGCGCGGGGGCGGGAATTGTAGTTGGAACTCATGCTCATCCCGTAAGCGCCCGCCGACAGCAGCGCGAGCAAATCCCCCTCTTCCACGGCCAAGTCACGGCCACGCGCAAGAAAATCCCCGCTCTCGCAAATCGGCCCCACGACATCGGCTGTCCGCTTCGGTACATCACGCGCAGCAACTTCCACCACCGCATGCCAGCCGTCGTAAAGCGACGGGCGGATCAAGTCATTCATTGCCGCATCGACGATGGCAAAATTCTTTTCCTCGCCTGGTTTCAGATACTCGATCCGAGTCAACAGCAGGCCAGCGTTCCCGGTAAGCGAACGCCCTGGCTCGAAAAACAACGCTTCCGGCCTACCTTCAAAGAGTTCCAGCAACGGCGCAAGATAAGCGCCCACCGTGGGGGGAACCTCGTCCCGGTAGCGAATGCCCAACCCACCGCCAAGGTCGATGTGTTCCAGGTGGATACCCTCCCCCGCAAGCCGGTCAGCGAGATCGAGTAACCGACACGCAGCTTCCACCATCGGCGCAGGATCCAGCAACTGCGAACCGATATGGCAATCAATGCCACAAACGCGCAGGTGGGGCAAGGCCGCCGCGCGCTGATAAAGCGCCAGCGCATCCCCAAATGCCACCCCGAATTTGTTGCTCCTCAACCCTGTCGAAATATAAGGGTGCGTTTTCGGATCGACATTCGGATTCACCCGCAGTGCGACGGGAGCCGTTTTGCCCATCCCTGCTGCAACCTCGTTCAACCGCTCAAGCTCAGAGGCAGATTCCACGTTGAAACAACGAATCCCCACTTCCAGCGCCTGCCGCATCTCTGCACGGCTCTTGCCTACGCCCGAGAACACCACGCACTCTGCGCGCCCCCCGGCAGCCAGCACCCGCGCCAGTTCCCCACCCGAAACGATATCGAACCCGGCCCCAAGCTGCGCAAATACCGAGAGCACGCCAAGATTGGAATTCGCTTTGACCGAACAACACACCAGCGCCTGCCGCCCCTCAAGCGCATGCTGGTACGTATTGAAAGCGTCCGTGAGCGCCGCACGTGAATACACATACACAGGGGTGCCAAAACGTGCAGCAACATCGCCCAAGGCCACCTGTTCAATCAGCAACCCGCGTGCGCTGCGGGTAAGTGTTGGCAACGGAAACTCCTGTTTCATATCTCACTCGGAATCATCAGTGGGAGGCAACTCATTGGTGGACACGTCAACATGGGGTGTACCGGCAGGGATCGATTCGGTAGGGGGCAGGTAGAGGGGGCCTTTGACCCCGCAAGCTGACAAAAACAGAACACATGCTGCTGCCATCAATGCTCGCATGAACGGTTACTCCGGAAAAATTATGATGTTAATGCACTAAGCCCATCAAAGAAACCCGGAGTACAGGCAACCTTGCCCATGATTGAGCAGCACCCTTTTGGTACGCAGCCGCGATATCACCAAATTTTTACGAATGGCCGAAGCTGACCCGCCCTGCCTCAAACATACCCAAGGGTTCCCCATCTACGTACCAGACCCGGCGGCCATGGCCCCGCCAGCCACCAACAGGCAATTGCTCCCAAGCCGTTTCCGTGCCCGTCAGAAAAGCGTCTGTACATCCTTCCTTGGGGGGAATGTATCTTGCAGGCATGTAGGCGATGTTGCTGGTGGGAGACCCGATCAGTTTTAGCTCGACGAGGGCCCAGACCAACTCCATGACACGCTTCGGGGGCGGGATGTGCAGGCTTTCCACCTTGTCGAACGGAACCCAATAGTAAGTACCGCCCAGTATGACTTCGATGACCGGCCCCAAACGCTCATCGCCGTCGACAATCCATTCACACGAGGAAGGTTCAGGTTCGCTATACCATCCCTTGCTCGGGGGCGCTTCGGATAGTGCTTCCTGCCGCATGGCCGCCGCTTTTTCATCGTCTTCGCGCAAAGCCCCGATCAGTTTTTCCAACCAAGCGGGTGCGGTTGCCAGCAAATCCGGCAGGATTTTTCCATCGAAGACGGCTTCCCTTGTCTGTTCGGCACGCACAAGCATCCTGACCAGTTGTGCCTCCGCCTCCAACCCAGCATCGAACTGATAGGCAAGTTGCAATTGCTGCAATGCCTTTGGATACTCCCCCTGCACAAGTTTCAGCCGAGCCAGGGCAAGCCGGTGGGAAGCCGCAAGCGGTTCGGTACGAATCGCGGCGTTAATATCTTCCACTTCGCGGGTCAGGCCGCGGTTAATCAGAGATGTCATAATTTCTCCCGTTTATCTTCGACCCGTTTACTTTTTCCGGTTGTACGTCCGATTGAACCCGGTTCAACCAACTTGACGACCGGAGTGATAAGCAGCGCCTGTCTGAGCCGATCAACAACGTGTTGCCTGAAATGCCCCATTTTCTCGAACGAATCTGTGAATGCGTCAGGCCGCAATTCCACCATGACCGTGATGCGGTCCATGCCAGTTTCACTGTCCAGCACAATCCGGTAATGCGGGGCCAACCCCTGTATGCCGACGAGCACGTCTTCCACCTGGCTCGGAAAGATATTTGTGCCCCGCACGATCAGCATGTCGTCGGTACGGGCACGCACCTTGCTCATCCGGGCATGCGTGCGCCCGCAGGCACATGGTTCGGTAATGACACGCGTCAAGTCACGCGTCCGGTAACGCAACATCGGGAACGCCTCCTTGTCCAGCAAGGTCAATACCAGTTCACCCTCTTGACCCTCCGGCAGCGGTTCATTCGTAATGGGGTCGACGACTTCCCACAAGAAATAGTCTTCAGCGATGTGCTGATGGTCGCGTGAAAACAGGCACTCCGCAGACACACCAGGGCCATTAACTTCGGTCAGCCCGTAATTGTCCGTACAAATGATGTGCATCCGGCTCTCGATTTCGCGTTTCATCCCAGGCGTACAAGGTTCGCCCCCAAAAAGCCCGACCCGCAAGCTGGATGAAGCCCAATCGAAACCGAGGCCCTCCCCGACCTCGCACATATGCAGCGCATAGGAAGGCGTCGCAATCAGCACCGTGGTCTTGTAATCCTCGATCATCATCAGATGCCGTTCCGTATTGCCGGAACCTGCAGGAACCATCATGCAGCCCAGTTTTTCGCAGCCGTAATGCAGGCCGAACCCGCCGGTAAACATGCCGTAACCAAATGCCATCTGCACACGGTCAACACGCGTGACACCCGCCATCGCCGCCAGCCGCGCAACGCAATCGCTCCAGACACCGAGGTCGCGCTGGCTATAGCCGATCACGATGGGCTTGCCGGTCGTCCCCGAGGAAGAATGCAAACGCACCACATCATCCAGAGGGATCGCACACAGGCCAAACGGATAAGTTTCTCGCAGGACCTGCTTGTCGGTAAAAGGCAGGCGCCGCACATCTTCCAGGCTACGGATGTCTTCCGGCCTTACCCCGAGTTCCAGGAAGCGCTCCCTGTACCAAGGAACCCGCTCAAACGCCCAAGCTGCCTGCCGACGCAATTTCTCAAGTTGAACCCGGCGAATGTCTTCGCGTGGTGCCGTTTCGATTGCAGGGTTGAAATAATTTTTTAAAAATATGTTCGTCATATCCGCTTCGCTAATACCCCTGCGCAGGACGTTATACATCATATGGTTTCTGATATTTCATCTTGCGAGACGAGCTCTATCGGCTGATGCAGCAAAGCTGCTTCCGCGGAAGCGGTGTCATCCACGTGAATTGCGATGATTGTGGAAATCAGGGAATAGCTGTAGAGCACATTGATGCCCGCCTCCGCGATGATCCCTATGACACGGGCTAGTTCCCCCGGTTTATCGAGCAGGCGGATACACACCACTTGCGCTTGAATGGCGGCGCAGCCCCGTTTGAGTAGCACGTCGAACGCGACATCGGGCTTATCCAAAATGAAGCGCGCAATCCCGTAATCACCCGTATCGGAAGTTGAATAACCGCGCACATTAACTCCTGCGGCCTCGAAAGCATCTAGGACTTTCTTTAGATGGCCTGGTCGGTTTTCCAGGAAAACGCTGATCTGCAAAACTGCCATGACGGTACTATTCTCCTGCCGCAACCGCAGCAATACATGGGTTTCTCCAAAAAGCAAGTTTGTAATAATACTTTAAAACAGTATTGTGTACTTGCTTTATCATTTTGAGGGACACAGTATCATTAGCGTTGACGCTGATGGCCAAATGAATTGCCTTGCGTAAATTTTTTAACTTGGAGAGATATGGGTACATATCGTGTACAATTCTCACCATCTGTGGTGGAGCGCGAATCAGCAAAATACTGCGGCATATATCACAGGAATAGCGTGAGGTTTTTCCTTGGCATATTTTCACATGTCGGGCTAGCATCAAGCATGGTTTTTTAGAAAAAGCTGAATGACCCGACCCCATTCGGTCTACATTGCAGTCCCTACATAAGTTTCACTTCATGTCAGCCGGCTCTGTACCTTCCTCTCCTGATACAGATCGCATCCGCTGGAGCGGATGGTGGCCCTATGTCTGCCTGGCATTGCTCATCGTGGTGAGCTTCGGCACCACTACGCTTGCTGCTTATGCCACCACTCACAGGGGCATGATATGGTTCCCCGTTACCGTCCTGGCGGTCGGGCAGATAGTGGTCATTGGGTTTGTCATCGCCCTGGGTGCGCGAAGGATGCACCGGGAAATGCAACAGGAACTCGAAAGGTACTCCACTGCAGAAGCCGCGCTACGGCAGGCCGATACGTTCCGCCAAGCGATTGAAGCCTCTACTTCCGGCGGGTTGCGCGCCCGTACCAATGAAGGCCGCATCACCTACGTAAGCCCAGCCTTTTGCCGCATGACCGGTTTCACCAGGGAAGAGTTGCTTGGCTCATGTTTTCCTTCCATTCCCTACTGGAATCCCCTGCAAGTAGAGAGCAACCTGGAACAGTTCAACCGGGCCATGAACGGGGATATCCCAAGTAACGGCCTGGAAGTTTCCATGCAGCGCAAGAACGGCGAGAAGTTCGACGCGCTCGTTATTGAAAGCCCGTTCATCGATGCTGTCGGCCAACACATCGGCTGGCTTGGGGCAGTCATCGATATTACCGAGCAAAAACGCGTCCGCGAACAAAACCAGCAGCAATATGAACGTTTACAGTTCACCTCCCGGCTCATTACGATGGGAGAAATGGCCTCGACAATGGCACACGAGCTCAACCAGCCCCTGACCGCCATTTCCAGTTACGTCACTGGCTGTCTGAATGAACTCGAATCGAACCGCATCGACATCCCCGAGCTGAAGAAGGTGCAAGAGAAGATTGCCCGGCAAGCCCGGCGCGCAGCAGGCATCATTGGGCGCGTCTATTCCTTCGTGCGCCGCGCCGAGCCTAATTTTGCCCCCAACAACCTCAATTTCATTGTGCGAGAAGCAATTGCCTTGGTTGAAATCAGCACCACCAAGCACGAAGCGCGTATCAATTACGAACTCCAGAGAAATATTCCTCTAGTCAATGTCGATGCCCAGATGATCGAACAGGTCATCATCAACCTGCTGCGCAACAGCATCGATGCCATGACTAGCACCCCTCTGGAAAAACGGGTGATCACAATTTCCACCTACTTGGTCAACAACGGCGTTGCCCTGTCCATTGCTGACCAAGGGTGCGGTATTCCCCCAGAAGTTTCGCCCCACTTGTTCGAGCCCTTTTTCACAACAAAAGAAAAAGGCATGGGTATGGGATTGAATATATGCCGCACGATTATCGAATTGCACCATGGCCACCTTGCGTTTGAACCCAACCCCTCTGGGGGAACCATTTTCACACTCACACTGCACGCAATCTCATTACACGAAGAGTGAAAAGATGACCACAACGACAACAATGACTTCAACGGTTTCAGTGATGCCAACGAACCTCGTTCATATCATCGATGACGATGAAGCCATATGTGACGCCCTTGTCTGGCAGTTACACACACGCGGGATCGAATGCACGGTTTGGTCGAATGCAGAAGATTTCCTGGACGCCTTGCAACCCGAATGGGTCGGTTGCATCGTACTGGACATCCGGCTCAACGGGATGAGCGGGCTCGCCTGTTTCGACGCCCTGATCGAAAACCAATGCCAGTTGCCGGTGATCTTCATTACTGGTCAGGGAGACATTCAAATGGCGGTTTGTGCCCTCAAAAAAGGCGCGTTCGATTTTGTGGAAAAACCGTTCAACCACAACGACCTCGTCGACCGCGTGCTGACCGCCTTCAAACTGAGCGATGAACGGCGCCGCATCGAGGCTAGCCGCGAGGTCGTCGAAGAACGGTTGGCCTCATTGACTCCACGCGAGCGCGAAGTCATGGACTTGATCCTTGAAGGCCGCTACAACAAGGTCATCGCCAACCAGTTGGTGATTTCGATGCGTACTGTCGAAGCACACCGTTCGCATATTTTCAACAAGATGAAAGTGCGTTCGGCAGTGGAACTGGCGCAATTGCTGACGGTAATGAAGGAATAAAAGAACGTTCCAGGGAGCCTCATCCAGGCTCTCCGCGGTAGTTCATTGCCGGATTTCGCTGCCGCCTCCATCCCAACCGCTATTGCCTTTGCCTTCCCTCCCCTCTTCCGGGGGTGTTGACCGGAATGGGTTGATGTCGAGCCCGCCACGTCGTGTGTAACGTGCCCAAACCGCCAAGGCCGCGGGGCTGCAACGTTCCAGAATGTCGCAAAATACCCGTTCGACACATTGTTCGTGGAATTCGTCATGCCGCCTGAAAGACACGATATAGCGCAATAGCCCGGTGCGCTCGATTAGCGGCCCCGTATAACGTACTGCCAGCATGCCCCAGTCGGGTTGCCCCGTCACCGGGCAATTGGACTTCAGGAGGTGTGAATAAAGCGTCTCCGTCATCTGTTCGCCGCCCGCGCTCAGGGCATCGGGGCAAAGCTCGTAAGTATCAATATCGATATCCAGGCCATCAAGGCAAAAACCTTCCGGGTGGGCAAAACGGCGGCACGGCCGTCCACACAGGGGCAAAACTTCCACCCTCACCGCCTCCCCGGCCGTGTTCGACAAGTCTTTCCCAATGACTTCGCGAACGGTGTCAAAACCGGGCATGCGTTCCTGGTTGAAACCATTGAGATAGAGCTTGAGCGACTTGGATTCGATCAGGTTCGGGCTCGATGCTGGCACATGGAAACGCGCCAGCGCTACGACCGGCTTGCCGCGTGGGTCGAGCCAGGACAGTTCGTAGGCATTCCAGAGGTCTTCGCCGACAAAAGGCAGGGCATCGTCGCAAAGGCCGATTTCGCTACGTTTATCTTGGCGGGCGATCGGGAACAAAAGTTCGGGAGCGTAGGTCTCCCGATAAATGGCCTGTTTACCCAGCATGGAGCGCGCCGCATCGGATGAAATAGAAGTATTCATTGCAAAACAAATAGTTGTTGGGCAGTTTACGGTAACACATCCCCAGCCCTAATCTAGGGAGCCTCAATTAGGGTTCCCAGGCCGCACCGCCTGTATCGGTTCAGCCCACTGCCCAGCTGCGTTAGGGTCAGCCCCTATTTACTACCGTTTTATGTCTTATATAAGATATAAACTGGTTTATATATCAGATATGTGATTTTCATCTGACTATCAGCCCCCACCTCAATCTCAAGGAGAACCACATGTCCCGCGAATCAGAAATCGCCGCACTGGAACAAGAATGGGCAACCGCCACCCGCTGGCGCTGGCAGGGCATCCGCCGCAACTATAGTGCTGCCGATGTCGTAAGGTTACGCGGTTCGCTGAAAATCGAATATACGCTGGCAAAAGAAGGCGCGGAAAAGCTGTGGAAGAAACTTCATGGCGATGCAAAAAAAACCTATGTCAACGCCTTCGGAGCCATCACCGCCGGACAGGCGATGCAAATGGCCAAAGCAGGGCTGGAAGCCGTTTACCTGTCGGGCTGGCAAGTTGCCGCCGACGGCAATACTTCCGAAACGATGTATCCAGACCAATCGCTCTACGCTTACGATTCCGTCCCGGCGATGGTCAGGCGCATCAACAACACCTTCAAACGCGCAGATGAAATTCAGTGCGCACGGGGGATATCCCCCGGCGATGACGGTTTTATCGATTACTTCCTGCCCATCGTCGCGGACGCCGAGGCTGGCTTCGGTGGCGTGCTGAACGCTTTTGAACTGATGAAGAACATGATCGCTGCGGGTGCGGCTGGGGTGCATTTTGAAGATCAACTGGCTGCAGTCAAAAAATGCGGCCATATGGGCGGCAAGGTTTTGGTTCCCACCCGCGAGGCGATTGAAAAATTGACCGCCGCACGCCTTGCTGCCGACGTCATGGGCGTGCCCACACTCATTCTGGCGCGTACCGATGCGGAGGCAGCCAACCTCCTCACTTCCGATTGCGACGAAAGCGACCGCCCGTTCCTCACCGGCGAACGGACCCCAGAAGGTTTTTATCGTGTTAGGAACGGGTTGGAACAGTCCATCGCGCGCGGCATCGCCTATGCCCCCTATGCCGACTTGGTGTGGTGCGAAACAGGCACGCCCGATTTGGGTTTTGCCCGCGAATTTGCGCAGGCAGTACGGGCCGTCTGCCCTGCCCGCCTCCTGGCCTATAACTGTTCGCCTTCTTTCAATTGGAAGAAGAACCTGGACGATGCAACCATTGCCAAGTTCCAGGAAGAACTCTCCGAAATGGGCTACAAGTACCAGTTCATTACCCTCGCGGGTATCCACCTGAACTGGTTCAACACCTTCCGCCTCGCGCACGCCTATGCACGCGGCGAAGGCATGCGTCATTACGTGGAAATGGTTCAGGAGCCGGAATTCGCTGCGCGCGAAATGGGTTACACCTTCGTTGCCCACCAGCAAGAAGTGGGGGCAGGCTACTTTGACGATATCACGACGACCATCCAAGGAGCTTCTTCATCCGTCAAGGCGCTCGCCGGCTCGACCGAAGAAGCGCAATTCCACTAAAACTGCTAAAACTGCGCCCCCCTTCCCATCAAATAAAGGGGGGTGCCCTCCCCCCACAAAAACAAAGGGAACCGCCATGAACCTCAACCTGCCTCCGGGCATCACTATCGATGCTCCCATCCATCCCGGCTATGAAAACATCCTTTGCTTCGAGGCGCTTGAACTGGCCGCGAAGCTGCATCGCACTTTTGAGCCGCGCCGCCGTGAACTGTTGAAGATGCGCGCCGAGCGTCAAACCCGGATCGACGCAGGCGAAATGCCCGATTTTTTGCCGGAAACCCGGCACATCCGTGAAAGCGCCTGGAAAATCGCGCCCCTGCCCAAGGCTCTGGAATGCCGGAGAGTAGAAATCACTGGCCCGGTCGAAGCCAAGATGATCATCAACGCCCTGAATTCTGGCGCAGATTCCTACATGGCCGACTTTGAGGATTCCAACAGCCCGAAATGGGAAAACCAGTTGCAGGGCCAGGTCAATCTCTACAAAGCCATCCGGCGCGAGCTCACTTTCACGAACGAAGCGGGCAAGGCTTACCAGTTGAACGAAAAAACCGCCAACCTGCAAATCCGTGCACGTGGCTGGCATCTGGACGAAAAGCATGTGCGGGTCGACGGCGAGCGCATCTCCGGCGGAATATTCGACTTCGCCCTGGCATTCTTCCACAACGCAAAAGAACAGGTAGCGCGCGGAGCCGGGCCTTTCTATTACCTGCCGAAGTTGGAAAGCCATCTGGAAGCGCGCCTGTGGAACGACATCTTCTGCATGGCGCAGGATCACATCGGGCTGCCGCACGGCACGATCAAGGCCACCGTGTTGGTCGAAACCATCCTGGCCACCTTCGAAATGGAAGAAATCCTCTTCGAACTGCGTGAACATTCCGCCGGGCTGAACGCCGGACGGTGGGACTACATCTTTTCCTGCATCAAAAAATTCCGGAAAAACAAAACGTTCTGCCTCGCCACCCGGAGCGCGATCACGATGGAAGTCCCTTTCATGCGTGCGTATGCCCTCGCGCTGGTGCAGGTTTGCCACAGGCGTGGCGCGCCTGCCATCGGCGGTATGAGCGCACTGATCCCCATCAAGAATGACCCGGAGGCCAACGAAAAGGCGTTGGCGGGCGTGCGCCACGACAAACGGCGCGATGCTAACGATGGCTACGACGGTGGATGGGTTGCCCATCCGGGGCTAGTTGAACTCGCGATGGAAGAATTCGTAGGTGTCCTCGGAACCAAGCCGAATCAGTGGGAAAAGATACCTGCTGGCACGTTCGGCCCCAAGGATTGGTTAAATTTCCAACCGGAACAGCCGATTACCGAAACGGGCCTGCGCAACAACATCCACGTTGGCATCCACTACCTCGGTTCCTGGTTGGCAGGCAATGGCTGCGTGCCGATCCACAACCTGATGGAAGACGCCGCCACTGCCGAAATCTCCCGCTCGCAAGTCTGGCAATGGGTCACTTCTCCCAAAGGTATCCTGGACGATGGGCGTAAGGTTTCGCCGGAAATGGTGCGTGCGATGATCGGCGAGGAGCTTGCAAAAGTGAAAAAGAACGTCACCGCCCAAGGCGAAGATATCGCTACCTACGACCAGGCGGCAGAAATCTTCGTCGACATGTCGCTGACGCCGGAATATCCGGAATTCCTGACATTGCCGCTATACGAAGCGATGGAGTGAGAATGGGGCACTAAGAAGCAGCAGGTATCACATTTGAGCGCGCTTTGGCGCGCTTCAGATTGCTGACAAAGTTTCATATCGTTTGCCCTGGTGCGTAGCGCCCAAACTAGAGCCTTCCTCCTGAGGAAGGTGTCGCCCGCCGAAGGCGGGTGACGGAAGGAGTAAACGCCGGTTCGGGTGGCAGGTTGTTTGGCTATTGAGCGTATCCAAGCGTT
>Ga0123357_10007136_pt1 | contig 13748 bp, 14 predicted proteins | sample TergutEmb28metaG_FD_89873 | JGI IMG/M metagenome (GOLD analysis project Ga0123357, IMG submission 89873) | Embiratermes neotenicus P4 segment gut microbial communities from Petit-Saut dam, French Guiana - Emb289 P4 | ecosystem: Host-associated > Arthropoda: Insects > Digestive system > Gut ... | reverse complement strand
TTTATAATTTATTTTATATAAACTTTATTATCTCTCACAGTCAGCCTGTCGTTGCAGAACAGATTCACAGCCTCGACCAATATAACCTGTTCGCACTCCGTCATTATGCGATGCTGTAAACTTTCCGGTGTATCATCGTCTTTGACTTCGGTCGCCTTCTGTAAAATAATAGGACCGCCGTCGGTGATTTCGTTCGCAAAATGCACAGTCGAACCGCTTAATTTAACCCCGCGTTCCAATACTTTTTCATGGACTTTTAATCCGTACCAGCCCTTACCGCAAAACGCCGGAATTAAAGTCGGGTGAGTGTTCATAATTTTATTCTCATAAAGTTTTATAAAATCTTCGGATAAAACGGATGAAAATCCCCCAAGAACAATCAGGTCGATATTATACGGCTTAATTTTTTCAAGGACTTTCACCGAATATTCCTTTTCGTCGGGATATTCCTTGCGTCTGACAATTTCTACGGGGATATTGTTGTCTTTTGCGCGGTTTAGAGCATAGACGTCGTCTTTACTCGATAAAACGAGCGATATTTGCCCGTTTGTGATTTTGCCGGACTTTATTCCGTCGATTACCGCCTGTAAATTAGTGCCTCCGCCTGAAACGAACACAGCTATATTTTTCATAGAATATTTCTCCTAAATAAATCTGTATAAAACAACAATAGCCGCATATCCGAGCTTATTTGCCCAGACGGTCGGCTAAAATAATTTCAACTTTTTGAAATTACGTTATACTTCCTGCGGTTTATTCCGCTTCCGTCAGTTGTATAACTATCTTAATTATAACATTAAATCGTTTTTTTGTCAATACAATTATTGACTTTTTAAAATTAATTTATTTCCTCCGGTTTTTATATAAATATATTGGACAAAATAATATTGTTTTCAAAATAAAACGCAAATTAACGAGGAAAATAAATATGATAAAAATGATAACGTTAAATAAAAAAAGATTTTGCGCGTTTTTGGTACTGACAGCATTATTATTTTGTATGTGCACGGCAGGCACAGCAACAGTATCAGCCGCGCCGAAAACGTATACGGTTGTTTCCGGGGATACGTTATGGAAAATAGCGCAGAAATTTGAGATAGGGTTAAGCGAGCTTATAAAAGCCAATCCGCAGATAAAAAATCCGGAGTATATCAATGTCGGGGATAAGATAAACATTCCGGAAGGCGCCGCTCTTGCAACGTTAGAGGACGAAGTCATACGTCTTGTAAACGCCGAGAGAGATAAATACGGACTTCCGCCGCTTACGAAAAATTGGGAAGTCGCGAGAGTTGCAAGAATAAAGGCGCAGGATATGATTGACAGAAAATATTTTTCACATAATTCGCCTATATACGGTTCCCCGTTTAACATGATGGAAAACTTCGGGTTGAAATTCTCGTCCGCCGCTGAGAATATAGCGCAAGGACAGAAATCCGCCGCCGAAGTGATGAATTCATGGATGAGCTCCCCAGGGCACAGGGCGAATATACTGAGCCGCACAGTCACGCAGATAGGCGTCGGCGCGGCAAAAGCGGCAAACGGCACAATGTATTGGGTGCAGCTGTTCATAAAACCGTATTGATTAATAAAACAACACCAAATAACCGCATAAATTTTTATGCGGTTATTCTTTTATTTATTAAAATTTTCTTGGCTTTTGTTTAATTATGGTGTTTGTGTCTAATTGCAAATAATACTAAAATTGATAAGAAGGCGAATAAAATAAATAACAATAAACCAGGGTCGCCGGTATCCGGATTATCACCATAAGAGTAAAGGCGTACCGGTGTTGATCTGTCGAATGTCGTTCCGTCGCCAAGCTGTCCTGTGTAATTACTGCCCCATGACCATAAGGAGCCGTCTGAATCGGTTACGGTCACATGCCAGTTGCCGGACGAAATTCCGACTGCGTTTGTTATGTTCGCAACTTTGACCGGCGTTTCACTTGTGTAATGTACGCCGTCGCCGAGTCCGTATTCGAGAGAACCCCACGACCAAACTGTGCCGTCTTTTTTGACTGCCGCAGAATGAAACCCGCCCGCCGCAATATCGACGATATCTGAAAGCCCGTCAACTTTTTCGGGTTTTGGATTGTTGATGTCAAATCCTTCGACGGTCATCGTATTAAGCGTAAACACTGTTCCGTCGTCTTTTAATGCGACAAAATGCCACCCGCCGCCGGTAATTGATGTTATGTCCGAAAGCCCTTCAACCATTTTTGGGGTTCTCGGCATATTAAAACAATATTCCAAAAACCAGACGTTTCCGTCAACATCTAAAAAGGCGGCATGATTCCAGGTCGCCGCTATTTTTTTAATCTTCGGTATTCCGTCTACTTTTTTCGGTATTTTTTGATTTTCCCTGTCGTCACTGCTGTTGGGACCCCATATCCAAACGGTGCCGTCACTTTTCAATGCCGCTGTAAAATAACTGCCCATACTGACGTTTACAACATCGGTCATATAAGGTTTATCCAACGAAAGAGCATAACCGCCGTATGAATTCAATGTGCCGTCGAAGCCCCACGTCCAGCCCGCTCCCCACATCCATAAAGTATTGTCAGACTTTATTGCGGCTGATGTATAATCGCCGGCAGCTATATATACAATATCCGATAAACCCGGTATCTGCACGGGCGTTTTTGAAGATATGCGACCGTCGTAATCATTGCCCAAATAGCATTCGCCCAAATCATCCCCCCAACCCCATACAGTACCGTCGCCGCTTAAAGCGATAGTATGCGCGTATCCGCCCGCTGTCATCTTTACGGACGCTAACTCCGATCCCGGCTCTGGCAAATAAGAATTGCCGCCGCCGTTTAATGCGGCGGCGCTTCCAGATAACAATGACAATAGAGAAAAAATTAAATTAAATATTAATATAACAGTAAAAATTTTTTTCATATTATTATGTTCTTTACGGATTTGCAACAAATTCTCCCCCTCTGCACCCCTTCAGATATTTCAGAGCGGCGACCTGCCCCGTGAATTCCGATTCGCCGCGGAAATACGGGTCGTGGAATCCCTCTATGTCTATTGTTCCTGCATATCCGTTTTTGTATAAAACAGTGCAGACTTCTTTCCAGTTGGTATCGCCGTAACCGGGCATTCTGTCGCTCGCGTACCAGCCGGGTCCGCCCGTGCCGAACTCTTTGATATATTCCCAATCAATGTTCGCGTCTTTGCCGTGTATGTGGTATATTTTCTTCGCGTATTTTTTCAGCGATATTAGAGGGTCTCTTAGATAGCTTAGATGATGCGCCGGCTCCCACTCTATGCCGATATTGTCGTACGGCACTGCGTCGAACATCATATCCCACGCAATAGGCGAATTTGCGATATTAAACGAGCCGTGATTCCAGTCGCCGCCCATCGCGCAGTTTTCAAAGGCAAGCCGCACGCCTTTGTCTTTGGCGCGTTTTGCGAGTTCCGTAAATACTTCTTTAAATTTCGGGATATTGTCCGGTACTGATTTGTCGTCTAACCGTCCGGTGAACCCCGTGACTATATCAGCCCCGAATAAATGCGCATTGTCTATACATTTTTCCCATTCTTTTATTCTGTTTTCGTCGCGCAGAGCGTTTGTGTAAACAGACAGCGTCGAAACTGTTATTCCACTGTCGCCGAGAGCGTCTTTGACTTTTTTAGACAGTTCAGAAAAATCTGTGTCCCCGGTGTTTTCCCAATAATTCAGGACAAAACACTCGAATTTGTTTTCGATAAGTTTGGGTATCCATTTTAAAACGCTGAAACCGTCGACAAGAGTTCCTATTTTTATTAATCCCATGATAAATTACCTCCGAAAAAAATTTTATTTTTATTTTTTATATAAATTTTATTTTTGTGCGGGAATTTAATCCGTAGGAGCGACCCCGTGTGGTCGCCCGTTGGCAAAGAACCGACATAAATCAGATTCGCGGGCGGACAGGGTCGTCCGCCCCTACGGTAAAATTGTTTTCACATTAATCACACATTATATCCCAATGTCGTCAAAAGAAAAACACAGTTTTCCCCTGTTTTATTTATTTGCAAAAATATAATATCGGGAGGAAGAAAATAGCTGTCGCCTTTTTTTATTTTATAAATATTTTCTTCCGCAATCATTTCACATTCTCCGTCAAGACATATTATAGAGTTGAAAGAGCCAATATGCTCGCTGCCCATATTAGTTCCCGGGTGTGAGCGTAAATTGACTTTTGTCACTTTAAAATATTCGCATAAACACAATACTTCATAAATATCGTAAATATCGTTATTAATGATTTTGGGGTTATACTCCGTCTTTGTCTTGATACACACGTCCAATGCCTGTTGTATGTGAAGTTCTCGCGGTTTACCGTCCGCGCCCAACCTGTTGTAATCGTAAAAGCGATATGTCGTATCTGAATTCTGCTGGATTTCGGCGATTAAAATCCCCGCGCCGATTGCGTGCACAAGTCCCGCCGGGATAAAAAAGACGTCGCCCGGTTTCGCATCGACATAATTCAGGCAATCCTCGAATCTGCCGCAGTCTATAAGATTCTGCAACTGTTCTCGGGTGTAGTCGTTGTTTAACCCATAGACTATTTTCGCTCCCGGTTTTGAGTCGATAACGTACCACATCTCTGTTTTGCCGGATTCGTTTGCGTATTTTGCCGCATACTCGTTGCCGGGGTGAACCTGCACGGACAGATCCTGTTCCGCGTCGATAAATTTTATAAGAAGCGGGAATCTGTCGCCGGAATAGTTTTCAGAAACTATTGACTTGTCGAGTTTAAATATATCTTCGAGTGTTTGACCGGCATAATCCCCGTTTTCGATTATATTCACGCCGTTTTTATGTACAGTGAGCTCCCATGATTCCGCGATCTTCTGATTGGGATTTTCAGATTTCGCAAATTCTGAAGCGAGCCTTGTCCCCGCCCATATGGCATCTTTTAAGACGGGCTTCAATTTGTATGGATATTTTTTTATCTTTTTTATCATAATCTAAAACATCTCCTTAAAATCAGAATAAAAAATTTTCGAAAAAATTTGCATAATATAAAAAAATATGTAAAAAATATAAATGGTTTAATAATCCAATAAAACAAATATAACAAAATCTTGGAGGTTTGTGTTGTTTATGGAAAAATCAAAGGATAAAAATAATAAAAATAAAAATGACGACAAAAACAACTCGTCAAGTATGACGAACAAAACGGATTCAAAACAAAACGGAACGTCAAAAAATAATAACAACAGCAGTCATAATTCAGAAAATGTCAGAGGCTAAATAATATAAATATTCTGAATATATCTAAAAATTAAATTTTATGTAAGGGCGGGGTTTTCCCGCCCTTATGAATTTGTATATGCGCATACGTCCAACAATAGTTTACAACAAAAATTTATTAAAGTCAACAAAAATAAAAAAAATATATTTGGATAAAATAATAATAAATTTTTTAAATAAAATTTTAAGAAAAATTATTGACATCAGACTCATATTATGTTAATATATAGATATTAAAATAATTTAATAGCAATTAATAGCAATTATTTAAATTTATTTAAATTTCAGGAGGAATATGAAAACAATGAAGCTAAGTATGAAAAAGATTATAGCAATATTATTGACTCTCTGCATGTTATCGACTATGGCGACTTTTACAGTTTTCGCAGCAGATGACACAGCTCCGGCAGACGCCGCTGGTACGGAACTCGCAGGGATAGACAGCAGCATGCCGGTTACTCTCGGAGAGGTTTATGCAGTAATGGCGGCGTACATGACTCAGTATATCCCGACGGAGAACGTCAAAGGAATGGAAAACGTTACACTCGACGCGCAGAGTATGGACGCTTCAATGATGGCAAGTTTAATGTTATATGCAAAATCAGTAGGGCTACTCACAAATGACGACATGGGACAGTACAATCTGTTATTCAAAAAGAAATTCGACTTAAACGCTCCCGCAACAAGACAGGAATATGCTTATATACTCGACAGAATGATCAACATTCTCAGCGTCCAGGGCATAAATTTTGCAGTACCGAAACCGGTTTCTTCTTCGGCGTCCGTAGCAAAAGGTTCGGGCAACGGAGCCGGCACAAGCAGTAATATCGGCGGCGGCGACAACGGAAACAACCTCACAATAGATTACTATGTAGATTATCAGGACCTTTCCGGCTACGCTCAGAAAGCGTTTTCATTTGCTCTGTCAATAGGCGCGCTTCAAGTTAAAAAATACAGCGACACAAAAACAGTTAAACTCAATTTCAGCGACCCCTTTATGATCGAAAAAAGCTCTTTCTTAGCCCCGAACGATATTATAACTGTCGGCGAAATTGAACAGAGCCTTATGGCGATAATGGGTCTTAAATTGTCGGCATACACATGGCAGACTGTCATGACCCCGCCCGAAACAATTGCTGTTCCGGAAACAGCGGTCGAAGCTGCAAATGTGGATAGTTTGTTGGTTCTTGGCGATTCTATCTCCACCGGTTACGGCTTGAAGACCTCTGATGACAGTTACGGTGCAAAGTTGTCCGCTGCTTTTGGTTTATCCGCCGCTGCTTACAATAATCTCTCGGTTGACGGAGCGACCTCCGACGCTCTGGTTGCGGCGCTTAAAGACCCGTCTGACGCGGCTCTGCTTGAAAACTATAATACAATCGTAATAACAATCGGCGGTAACGATGTTATGGGTCCATTTTTCGCATTGGCAAAACAGGCTCTGAAACTTAATTCCACCGCAACGAACGCCGATTTGCAAGCGGCTGTAGCCGCAAGTTCGAACGCTATTTCGACAATAAGTACAGCGTTACTCAGCAATGAAGCGCAGTTCTCAGCAATAGTAAAAACATTTGGAACAAACTTGACCGCCATTATGACCGCAATCAAGACGGCGAATCCCAACGCGAAGATATATATACAGACAATCTACAACCCTTTCAGCGGCGTTCCGGGTTTTGAAACCCTTTCCGCAGGCGCAGATACAGTAATATCGCAAATGAATGCTGTAATTTCCGCAGGCGCACAAGTAGGAGGATATACGGTTGTGGATATTTACACTGCGTTCAAAGACAACGCTTTGCTTTATACCAATATTTCTTCTCTTGATATTCATCCAAACGAAGCAGGTCACAAATTGATTTTCACTAAAGTGTTCGACTCAATTATAAAAACAGCTGCAACTGCATCTAAATAAAAACAATTATATATAAAACAGCTGTGATTATCTTCATAATCACAGCTGTTTTACGTTTATCTATTTTCTTTTTATTTCTGTCCCAATTTCTCAAAAATTTCAAAATATCTCACGCCTAATTTATTCAGCGCGTCTCTTGAAAAATGTATTGTGTCGTCATTGTTCGGATTGTCCTGATGATTGGAATGTAAGTCCAGAGTCTCGGCGAAACCTGCATATCCGATATCTTTGCATACGTCTTTTACGGCAGAAAATATTGGGACGCAGTATTTGAGATTATCTCTTTTCCATTGGTCGTTTACGCAGTCTCCGGCGATAAACGGCAGTTTAAGACAGCCGTATGTGTTTCTGACGGATTCGACAAGTTCTTTTAAATGAGCGTAATGAACATCATATCCCGCGCCTGTGTCCGTCTCGCCCTGATGCCATAAAAATGCGACAAGTTTGTTTTCGGGATTTAATTTAACGGAGGCTTTTATCATCTCCATCATTTTCAGATATAAATCCTCAGTCATTCCCCAGCGGTGATCAGCCCAGCCGGTTCCCCCTACGGCGGATCTCAGAATCATAATTTTTCGCCTGTCTTTAAGCTCGCTTTTTCTTATGTACTCCTTTGCAAAACTCAGCGAAAAATCGTTTATTTTATTATTGTCCCATATTCTTTCTTCAGCTATGGATATAGTCAAATCGTTGTTCATATATAAAATATTTTCGTCCGGTATATACTCGTCTTTTGTCGGACCTGAGCCGCAGCCTTCCGCGTTTGACTGTCCGCCCTGTATAATAACGTCAAATACATCATTTTTGTAATCTTCAAGCTTTTCCATTTAATATCTCCTCGTATAAAAATTTTCACATTAAATTCCGTTTTCTGCTTCCAATATTCCCCATTTGCCGTCTTTTTGAACCCACGCCAAACCCTCGCTGAAATCTTCGGCGTTGTCATAAATAAACGGTACGGCGGTTTTGCCGTATTTGTCTGCGAATCCCCATTTGCCATTTCTTTGTTCAGCCGTTAGTTCCCTTGGCGCATACGCATACGGCGACCACATATCGCCGAATTCGCATGCGTCATGAATAAACGGCTCAACTACGTTTCCGGTCTTGTCTATAAGTCCCCATTTATAATCTTCATTTTGAACGGCTGCTAATCCGTTATAAAAACCAACAGCGTATTCGTAAATGCACGGCACAGCGACATTACCTGTCTTATCTATAAATCCCCATTTATTGTCTTTCATAACTGCCGCCAATCCGTCGCTGAAATAATTTCCGTCGGTTCTGTAATAATAAATAAAATCTATAACGACTTTTCCGGTTTTATCTATATATCCGCACATGTCGTCCCCAATTCGGCGGGCGCACGCCAAACCCTCGTTGAAATCGGAAAGTGCGGCATAAATGCATGGGGTGACAATTTGTCCGGATGTATCTATAAATCCCCACTTGCCGTTTTTTTCCACCATAGCTAAACCCTCGCTGAAATTGTAAGCGTAATCATAAATAAAATCGATGATGGTATTGCCGGATGTATCTATAAACCCCCACTCGCCGAGACTGCCGTTATCTTTCGCGACCGCCGCCAATCCTTCGCTGAAATTTCTTGCGCTGCAATAAACACACGGCACCGCAAACTTGCCGTATTTATCAACATATCCAAATTTACCTTCTTTATCTGTTACAACCGCCAATCCTTCATTAAACGAAAAACAAACATCGCCAAATTCCAGTTCCGGCTTAACGAGAACTTTTACTTTTATGCTTGACTTATCCGCATTCAATATCAACAGTATAAGAGCAATTAAAACTGCAAATTCCGATATTAAAAATATAATAACTGTTTTACTCGTTTTTATCTTCATATTATTTTTTAATTTTTATAATATTAAAACCAAAAATTCTGATAACTTTGCGAAATCATACGCGCAGCGCGCGCGTCAAGACGTTCAACATCCGGCATATTCTCAATATAATCGCAGTAATCGGCGCGGGTGAATTCTATTTTCACTTCCATGGGAAGCAGCGGCTTGAACGGATTAATTTTTTCAGTTTTTTCAACCGCAATTTTTGCCGCACTCCGTATTTTTTCAACAGCTTCATCGTTTGAAACCAATTTCGCGCGGGTTCTGGATATTCCCGTTTTTACCGCCGCAGTTTCGATACCGGCGAAAAACTGCGCCGCTTCGCTTACTGCCGCCGTATCGCCGCTCATCATAATAAGCGGGACATCGTAATGACCGCAAACCATTGCCCATTGGGCGAGTTCGCCCATTTTACGCCCGTTGACATAATAATTATATATTCTCGTACTGTCCTGAGTATGGTCTAAAAATCCGTGGAGAGTGCCCGCCATTCCGTGCGCGCCGATAAAAAACGAACCGGAATAGCTGCCGTCCAATATTCCCCACCATTTTTTATTGGGTTTGGTGTCAATCTCTGCGCGTTTATCGAGTAAACTCAAATCAAAATTGCCGCCTCCGCCGTGACTGTCGAGTACTGTGACATGATCCGCTCCGCCCAGAAATGCGCCGTCTACGGCGGCGTTTACGTCTGTCATCAGCCGCTCTATGCAATAACGGTGTTCGGGGCTGTCCGGTTTAATCATTTCGCCTTTGTCAATCCCGCTTATGCCTTCCAAATCGGTATGTATGTATATTTTTTTCATAAACAAAACCTCCCATTTATTTAATTTTTATGATACAGATTTTTATTATTATACGTAGGCTCGCATGTTATATTAATTCCGAGTTTTTTCAGTATATTTATATCCACCTGTGAAAGTATGACGGTTGAGTGCGCTTCGCTGTTTTTGAGTTTCGGCAGCTGCTCCAACACCAACTCGGCTATCGGATTTGTAGCCGTGCATATTGACAGGGCAATCAGAACCTCATCGGTATGCAAGCGCGGATTATTGTTCCCCAGAAAACCGATTTTGAGTTTTTGTATAGGCTCTATCATAATCGGGGAAATCAGCTTGACGTCATGGTGAATACCGGCGAGGTATTTCAGGACGTTTAACAACGCCGCCGCCGCCGCTCCCAATAAAGGAGTTGTTTTGCCTGTTATGATTGTGCCGTCCGTCAGTTCTATCGCCACGCTGGGAGATCCGCTGATTTCGGATTTTGCAAGCGCGTGCGAAACCACAGAACGGTTTTGCTTGGATATTCCGGCAGTGTTCATCAACAGCTCCAATTTTTGGATATCAAATCTTGCGCCGCCGTACGTTCTGTCCTCGCAGAGCACTCTGTAGTAACGCCGGATAATTTCCTGATTTGCCGCATACTGGCATACTTCGTCGTTGCTGATACAGTATCCGACTATATTGACGCCCATATCCGTAGGAGATTTATACGGAGAGTCGCCCCATATTTCTTTGAAAATAGCGTTCAATATCGGGAAGCCCTCCACGTCGCGGTTATAATTTATAGCGGTCGAATTATACGCTTCCATGTGAAACGGATCTATGAGGTTTATGTCGTTCAGGTCTGTAGTCGCAGCCTCGTAAGCCAGATTAACCGGATGTCTTAACGGCAGGTTCCACACGGGAAACGTCTCAAACTTCGCGTATCCGGCTTTAACGCCGCGCTTAAATTCGTGATAAAGCTGGGACAGGCATGTCGCCATTTTGCCGCTTCCGGCGCCTGGCGCGTTTACAACGACAAGCGGTCTTGTGGTATGTATATAATCGTTTTTGCCGAAGCCATCGTCGCTGACAATCAACGGGATATTGGTTGGGTAGTCCGCGATGGGATAATGCAAGTAGACAGTCATTTCAAGCTGCTCCAAACGTCTTTTGAAACGGCTCGCAGCTTCCTGCCCGGAAAACTGCGTGATAACCACGCTTCCAACATATAGTCCCTCGTTTCTGAATTCGTCGATTAAACGCAGGATATCCTCGTCGTAAGTAATACCGTTATCCCCGCGGATTCTATTTTTTTCAATATCAGTCGCGTTAATCACCAATACTATTTCCGCCTTGTCGGCTAATTGTTTCAGCATTAGTATTTTACTGTCCGGCGCAAAACCCGGTAACACGCGCGAAGCGTGAAAATCGTCAAAAAGTTTGCCGCCGAATTCCAGATAGAGCTTATTGCCAAACTGATTGATTCGCTCGTTTATGCGCTCCGACTGCATTTTCAGATATTTTTCGTTGTCAAAGCCGATACGATACATGGCGCGTCCCTCCGTTATTCAAATATAAATCTTTAAAATCCACGTCAACAAATTTTTTGTTTTTTATTACTCTTTCCGCCGCGCCCTCAATAAATTTATTTTCCCATTCCATAAATCTTTCATTTTCATATATAACCGAAAGCAATATGTAATCTCTCATTTGAAAAAAACAATCAATTTGTTCAAATTGTTCCGCACTAAGTTTATTTTCTTTATTATATCCTTCTATTATCCATAAAAATATATTTATCGCTTCATTACTTTTTTTAGATAATTCTAACGGTTCAGGTCCAAGTAAAAAATAATACATGCAAAGTGCAATATCACTTATAAACCACGAGTATTCACATTCGTCGAAATCAAGTATTGTAATTTTTTTATCGCTGTTAAAAAAATAATTAGAAAAGAAATAATCGCCATGTATCAATCCAAAAGTTTTTTTATCACAAGAAAGTTTTTTTATTTTTACCATATAGTTTTCAAACGCTTCTTTTATATCTTTTCTGTGTTTATCAAATACTTCGCCTGCTTTAATAAAGTGATAATTTTCGTGCCATTGTTTGCGCGGTTTTACTTTTTGCGGGATATATTTTTTCGATGCCGCGTGCATTTTTCCGAGCATTTGTCCTGCCGCGACAAATATTTCGCGACCGTCTAATCCTCTTTCCCAAGCATTTAATCCGTTTGCTTTTTCAAATGCTGATATAATAAACACTTCACCGTCTATTTCTGTTTCATATATAAATTTATTATCGAATCCTTTTAACGGCGCAGGTAAAGACACATCATTGGATTTTAGATAAGTCATGAAATCCAATTCACTTTCGATATCTTCTGAACTTCTTCGGCTTTTTGGCGTAGCACGCAAAACAAATTCATAATCGCCTTTTATTAAATAGATAAAATTATGGCCGCCGTGTAGATTTGTATTTTCGATATATGTATTTGAATAATATCTTGATAATTCCATTATAACTTTTTCGTCCAGAACGCTTCTTAGTATATCCATAATATTTCCTTTTAAAATATTTATTTCGCAGGTCTGACATTCACGCCGTGCTCCGACAAATACTCCTTCAACTCGCGGACTTCATAATTTCTCGCAAGTCTCGGAGAATACAGCATACTGCTGATTATTGCCGCCTGCGCTTTCGTCTTGGTGAAAATGTCCGTCAGATGCTCCGGCAGTCCCGCGCCTCCCGACGCTATAACGGGAACCGAAACAAGCTCCGCAACTCTGCCCGTTATATCCAAATCATAGCCGGCACATGTGCCGTCTCTGTCTATACTGTTCACGCAAATCTCGCCTGCGCCCAAATCCTCGCCGCGTTTGACCCACTCCAGCGCGTCCATGCCTGTGAACACTCTCGCGCCGTCTATCGCGACTTCGTAGCCGCTTGGGATTTTTTCGCTCACTCCGACATATTTGACCTGCGTCGATAAAACGATACACTGCGAACCGAACGCTTTTGCGCCGTCGTTTATTATCTGCGGATTTCTGACCGCCATAGAATCTATGCTGATTTTTTCCGCGCCGGATTTCAAGACCTCATACATATCGCCGAGATTTTTTATGCCGCCGCCGACAGTAAACGGAATAAATACGCGCTCCGCGACTTTTTTGACGGTTTCTATATCGGTTTTGCGTTTCTCCGCGCTCGCAAGTATATCGTAGAAGATAAGCTCGTCTATTTGTTTTTCATAGACCGTCTGCGCCAAAATTTCGGCGGGCGCGACGTCTATATTATCCTGAAAGTTTTGCGCTTTTGTAACCATGCCGTTTTTTATATCAAAACAGGCGATAAGCCTTTTTGTTAGCATATTGTTATTTGAACCTCTTATTTACATTTAATAGAAATAGATAAAATATTTTTTACGAATAGTATGCTTATACTGTGGGGGTTAAGGTTTGTGAACATAAATCGAAGCTGAATACAAAATCGCTTCGTCTGTTTCCATTTCCATAAAATCATCAACTATAAATCCTGCGTTAATAAATTCTTTTATATATCCGTCTTTATTTTTTCCGCGTGTTGGAACGAGCGGAATATTTACTTCAATATTCATACCATTCTGTGATGCCGTTCTTATCTGCGGCGTATTATAATCTTCACCCGTGATTGCCATCCATTGTTCTATCGTTTCGATTTTTTCGCTCGACGCGGGCGCATTTCTCCTATAACTCTGTTTCAGAAACAACATAGGCGCACCATTTTTTAAACAGTTAAAAGCATTTTTCAGATATTTAGTTCTGTCGCTGTCAAGCACGAGCATATGAAATCCCATTATATCAACGGCGGCGTCATATATGTCACTAACCTGTTCATTTACCATGTCAAGCACAGATACAGAGGCATTCGGATAGCGTTCGAGCGCCTTTTTCGATTTTTCAACGGCGGAAGGCGCT
>Ga0123357_10007135_pt1 | contig 13748 bp, 12 predicted proteins | sample TergutEmb28metaG_FD_89873 | JGI IMG/M metagenome (GOLD analysis project Ga0123357, IMG submission 89873) | Embiratermes neotenicus P4 segment gut microbial communities from Petit-Saut dam, French Guiana - Emb289 P4 | ecosystem: Host-associated > Arthropoda: Insects > Digestive system > Gut ... | reverse complement strand
TTAGGATTGTTCGCCATGTTCTGCCGATACTGCGCCTGACGCGCCGCTTCTTCCGCTTGTTGTTGTGCCGTACGCTGTAGAATGGACGTGTTAAGCGTTTGCGCCTGCTGGCTTCCTGTGAGCATACTTCCTGGCAGTCTGACCGATGGAGTTGTCTGAACAGGCGTAATCGGTTTAGGCTGTATCGGTCCGATGAAATTCGGCGGCATTGTTGCTGCCAAATTTACCGTGGGCGAATTTATAACAGACGGCGTTTGATACTTCACTGCATTTCTGTTCTGCACCATATTATTAAATTTGTCTTCCCAATCAAATTTCCCGGATGTATTTGTTCCGCCGTATCCGAGTTTAGAAAAGAACTTATCTTCCCAATCATACTTTTTCACTGCTGCTGCCATAATCTACCTCGTTAAATTTTTTATTGCATTCTGATAGAAATCGACTAATATAGGATTATCAGCGTCAACCAGCCCTGATTTTATCATATAATCCATAGACGCCTTTATATTGTCTTCGGTGAGCGTCTTCCCGCTTACATACTGGCTTAACAAATTATTGTATTCTTTGTTTACCTCTGTAGCCTGTGAGTTAGCCTGAGAACTTGTCAAAGTAACATGGTCTGTTACCTCGCCGTATTCGTCAACACGGTCAAACGACGTAACCGGTTTAATTGAAATCTGTTTACCTGTTACGCTGTTAGAACTGCTTGTCCCTGTCGTATTCGCAAACGACAGATTGAGCCCCACTTTTGCGGCAAGAGCCTGAGCAGTCGCTTTGTCTCCCGTTGATTGAAAATACGACATTATATCAGTCGCGTTACTTAATGTGTTCTGCGCTAAATCCATGCTGATGTTGTGGTCCTGTAATTGCTGTTTCAGAGTGTCGCTGAGCTTAATGCTTACGGTCTGCGCCTGCGTGTTCGCGATATTCGCCTGTATATTGGCAATCTGCGCGTTAATCTGCCGTTCCGTCTGGTCTGCCGTTATGCCCTGATAGTACCATTTCATATTCGTGTCGTATGTCTGTAAACCCAACTGGTCGCGGCTATACGCCATTGTATCTTTGAACTGCTGGTCGCTCTGGTTGTAATTCGCCCAAAATTGCTGGTCGCTCTGGCTCAATTTCGCCATTTCGATACCGTAATTATTTTTAATCTGCTGTGCCTGATTATCAATCTGCTGTTGATTCTGACCGGAAGTCACGCCGAATTGATAAGCGTTCTGCGCCGTCGTTGTGTTGAATTGATTATTGTCCTGCGCCAGCGCCGCATACTTATAGGCGTTGTCAGCCGCCGCTTGGCTTTGATTGTAAGCCATACTCGCGTCAAACTGGTTCTGATTCTGCGCAAGTTGGCTGTACGCCAATGTCTCGTTGCTTCCCGCCTGCAATGCGTTCAAGCCGAGATTCGCGCCGATAGCGTTATTCTGATATGCCGCATTATTCTTGTCGTTGTATAAACTCTGCAACCACTGATCCGTGCTCAGCTGCTGCCCGAATGTGTTTGTCAGGTCGCTGGCTTTCAGACTGTCAATTTGCTGTTGAGCTTCGGCAATGGAAATCTGCCCGTTGTTGACAAGCGATATGATAGCGTTCTGTATATCCGCCAACTGTTGGTTTCTCTGCATATTTATGTCGTTCTGCTGATTGCCGTAATTCGCCCTGTTGGCAACGTTCGCGCTCTCCGTCATGCCGCCGGTTAAACCCATGCCCGCCAACTGCTGAGGTATATCCCTCTGGTTCTGCATCATGCGTATATATGCCTGTCGGGCAAGCGCGTCCTGATTCTGGTTGACCGTGTTTTCCTGCGCCTGATACTGCTGACGCCCCTGCTCGACAGAAGCAAGTATCGCGTCTCTGTACGCCTGCATGGAAGAATCGCGCATATTGCTCAACTGCTGCGAATACGCGTTGAACATGTCGTTGTAATTGCCCTGTTGGCTCGCAAGCCACGCCGCGTTGTCGTTCAGCGAATTTGCCACATTCTGATTGTATGCGTTGTACATCGACATAAAATCCGTGCTATTGCCGCCCGGCACGCCGCTGCCGGAACCTATATATGCGTTCGGCAATGCCGAATAAGCGGCTCCGCTCCCAGTTGGTTCAGTAAATCCTGCCGAATCGCCGAGCCCTGCAGGAACGTTTGAGTATGCTGTATTATATGGGTTGTAATGCCCGGGGTCTGTTATTCCGTCATATGCGCCGCCGGAGACCCACTGTCCGGGGTTGTTGCTTCCGCCGTCCCACGTCGAGACCGTCGAATTCGACGGATATTGACTCGTATTTACTCCCTGAGAGTTTAAACTCGCGAGCTTTTTGTCTCTCTCCGCGAGATTCTGATTAATCAGCGTATTAATCTGGTCTACAGTCATACCGCCCTGTGTGCTCGCCATTCCGCCTACTGTCTGTTGTTTTTGTAACTGTAACTGATTAATCTCAGCCGCATAATCTTTATCCGGATCATACCCTAACGTTTTATCGTATGCCATATCCTCTACTCCAATCTATAAAACAAAAAGAACACATATAAAATTTTTTATGTGTTCTTGACATTTTTATTTTATTGTTGTATAATATAAATAGAAATCTTAAATAATAGTTATGGATAGCAAACCGTCATCGGCAAAATGACGACTGCGGTTCAGTTCAAAAGGCGAATAGGAAAGTTAGATTAAGTTAGCCGTCCCCCTGAAATTGAGGCGGCTAACTTACTTTTATTATGAAAATGTACATAAGCAATAATATTATCACTATGTAAATCAATACTTTTTGTAAGTTACGATGTTTCACAATTTCCACCCCCCTCTATCTTAACTTCTTTTCAGAAGTTAATAGGGCGAAAACTGACCGCCTTGCTATCCATGTATTTAATTATACAACATAAACATAAAAAAGTCAAGAAAAATCTAATCTAAAACCTTGCTCTCTTATAAAACATCATATCCGTCAGTACGTCCGTGCCGTTCGGCTTGTGCGTCTGCTGATGTGCAGGCTGAAACGCCGCCAACGCTGTCAGCAGTATCTTCCCAGTTGCCGGGTCAATATCCACCTGTATGGAACTGTTGCCGCCGTCCGCTATCTCAACCTCGCCGTGCAGACTGTTGAGGTTCGTCACCCTGTCGCTGCCCCGCTCCGTATCGAAATTGCTGATAATATCGCTTATACGCAAGTTCAAACTGTCAATAAAATCCTGCATTGTCAATGTGGCTCCGTCGTCGTTCACAGTCATATCATTCGGATTGCCGATAATATCTTCAAGCGGCACAGGATTGCCGTCCTTGTCTTTGATAAGTATTTCAGCCGCCCCGTATGTTATAACCGCGTCTATAAGACTGTTGATTCTGCCCGCGATAAACTCCGGCAGTTTGTCAAACACATTCTTATTCTCCTGCACCGTCCCGTGCAATCTCGACCCCGGCGCGGACTTCACGTTTATTAACCCTATCTCGTCGCCTGTAATTTTCTGCTCTATTAAACTCATAACACCCTGCTACTTTCCCACCCTTGCCCTCTTTAGTAAAGAGGGTGGCGCGCCCCGAACATAGTTCGGAAATAGGCGCGACGGGTGTTTTGTTATTTAACCCTTGACAAATTATCTTCCGTATAAACTTTTATAATCTCGTGTATGCCAAATCCCTCGTTGATAACATCGTTGCGCATAATAATCATCAGCCGCTTGTACCGCTTGACTTTCCTGCGGAAATATATTTCCTGCGGACTTTCGTTCGATTCAAACGTAAACCGCTCGAAATCAATATCGTTCCAGTCAAATAAATCCATAGTCATCATTCTTACAAATAAATCCGGATTGCCGTCAATGACGTAATATATCTTTCCGCTTGTTCTCGGCATAGGCGACAGCACCGCAAGACACCCGCGCCGCACTAAACTCTTGAACTCATGCGCTCCGCTGTCCGCGTCGTTCGGCGTCGCCCACTGGCATACGACCGCCTGACCGCCCTCAATCTGTCCCGCAGAATTCATATGTCCGCCGTCGGAATACATATCCGAAGCCGCTATATCATAATTAAACTTGCATATCTTCCCGTCCGCCGTACCGAAGTAAAGTACTCTGCCTTCAATTCTCGACAGCGATAACCAGCATACAGCCGGAACGTTTTCCCAGTAATACGCCTCGAATATATAATCGATACTCGTATCAGTCCTGTTGTTGTTCGCCGTCTTATGCCGCCCGTCCAATATGTAACATCGCCCGTTCACGGCTAATATATAATATCTATTGAACTCGCACGCGCATGCATTTTCAAGACCGTCCTCGTTGAGCATTTTCCTGTCAAGTAAATACGACCTGTTGCGTAATGCCCGCTGATATGTAATCGGCGAGAGCGTAATCCCATGTATGCCGTTTCTCGACAGAAACAACGGCTCGTCATTCAGGTTCACAAACGAATACTTTGATACCGCGCCGATACCAGTAATGCCCGGCTGTGTAGAAAACACTGCCTTGTCGTATTCATTGAAGCCCAAATCCTGCACAGCCGCGCTGCGCAGAAATAATGTCGTGTCCTGATTGTTGTCCTCTTTTATAATCGCTAAATACTCTCCCAACTTGTGATACCCTATCACCGACGTATCGTCGCCGCCTATGACCTCGTATGCTATATCGGGGAAATAGCTCGGCGCGAATATGCCGGAATACCAGTCATATGCTTTATAATCCGGATTGCCGGACACGAACACCCTGTTGTCTCCGCCCGCGCCGTATAATGCCCTGACCGTGCACTTCTGTATTCTGTCGGCATACCCGTCTATCGTTTTCGAATATGTGATAAACACATTGTCCTCGCCCGGGACCTGCGGCGGCAATGGGTTGGGAAACGTAACCGTGCCGCTGACCCTGTCAACCGTGAAATCCAACCCCTCATCTAACGCCGCTCTGTCGCCTCCGGAAGTCGTAACCTCAACAGTCACAGGATCGCTGTCAATATCATTCGCCGACAATTGGAATACTGTGTCTGTATCGTTGCCGAGGAAATCCTCTTCGCGCCACGGCGTAAGCAGATTCACAGCTTCATACGGCGTGCCGCCGCCTGTAGGCAAACGCGATATGAGTATAACCGGCACTTTCGCATTATCCGAAACCGGACTGACCGTTTCTCCGTCAAAGACAAGATATTCCCGTCCCGTCATTATATATAATCCGTCCTTGCCGTTCTCCCGAAAGAAGAACGCTGTCGAACGCGCATTGTTTACATCGTTATAAATTTCTTCACACACAGGCTGAGTATGCTCGGAAATTCCCGAATTTGAAAAATTCGTCGAATTTCCGGCATTCTCAGCAGTGTCATTCCACATATATATTTTCGTGCCGCCGTGCGCGACATAATAATCCACGCCGTCAATCTCCGCAAAGAATAACCCGTTGCACGGACTTTCTATATAGTGTAATATTCTCCACCCGACGCGTTTTACCGGATTGCCGCCCTCGTCCGATATGATATTCGGGCAGTACGGCGAACGCGTCTTGTCGACAAGCGACGGGTCAACAGAGAAGTCCACACCGCGCAAATTGCTGTACGCCGTGACTTCCCGCTTCCACTCCGCCTGTCCCGGCATTTGCGCCGGCGGCGTAATGTATTCATAAAATCCAGTTCTCTTGTTTATCATAATTAATCCCACCAACCCGTAGTATTCTCCAGCCTCGGTCTCGTAATCGTATCTTCAGAATTCTGCAATATCTGATTTTTGAGCACATCATACTCATTCCAGTACATAGCCGCCTTTGCGGGTTCGTCGTCAAGCCATATCCAGTGCGAAGCCAATAACGGCACAAGCGGCAGAACGTCATGATCCAACTCTATCTCAAAATCGTCCGGCGTTCCTGAATAAGAAACTATCGGCGGAGGGGACGACTGCGCTGGAGACCCTGGGCTCGGAATAATTCCTATGCTTATGCCTATGCCAGGCTTATACTCCGTAATAACCGTCGGCTTCTTCTTGTACCATATATGCGCCTTTATGCCGGATGTGAGCAATTCATTCGGTATAAGGATAATACCGCGCTTCTGCGTCTGGTAACCGACCAACGGCTTATAATCCCCGTCCGCCGTTTCAATCATGGGAATATCGAACGCGAAATCGTAAAACCGTTCGCCCGCCAGCTTGCGTATATTGTACTGGCTGAACCCCGTTTTTTCGCCGCGCCCTTTGTCCACCCTGATAACATACTCGCCCAATATCGGACGCACCGTCGTCGCAATAATCTCAATCGCCCTGTTGACCGAAAAAATATACGCGTCTTTATTCTCTTCGTATATGTCCTCATACTCGTAATTGACAACGTTAAATCCCAACTCCGTAATCTGTTTCCGCAATTCTATCCACGTCATAAATACGCTCCCGTAGGGGCGATCGTCCCCGATCGCCCGTTAATTTGAACAAAAATAAAACCTACGCCGTAAGCGGCGGAAGCGGCGTTCCAACCTGCGCGCCGCCCATTATAACATGCCTCCAGTTATAGAACCCCGCAGAATATCTCGTATACCCATTCCATACAAAGTTGCGCGTTTTCTGGTCGATTTCGTTTGTGATGTCAAGATTCTCGCGTTCCCAGAACGTCGAACCCATAAGCGCGTTTTTCGCGTCGCTTGACATGAGTATGTACGGCTCCGTACCGTCCGCCGCTTCCCATAACTGATTGACGACTAACTTCCATTTGCCGCGCTGCGTGTTTATGTCGTTCCAGTTGTTGCCGATTTCGCCTAAAGACCCGATAATCACTTTAACCTGATTTTCAAGCCTCGGCGTATTGCCCGGTATGACAACTGTGTCAAACGTATACCCCTGAACGTGCCCGCTGTCGTTTTTGAATCCTCTGCCCCAGATAGCAAGCCTGTTTATCATCGACGTATCGGTCCCAATCGGATTGGTGAATACATTGGACTGCGCTTTAACTCCCGGACGTTTGCCCGGGTGATCTGTTGCGAATAACGCTTTCCCGTCGCCGGTCGTCTTGTCTAACTTTTTCCCGCCGTACATAAACGTGCTGCCCTCTGTGACAAGAGCCCTCGTAGCAAACTCCAGCCGCGACCTGTGGTAAGCGTTGGCAAAATTCGTCGCCGCCACACGCGCCTCGTCAATGCGTCCGTCTTTTATCATTTCACGGGTGACTTTGAAATCTTTCATAAAAGCAACATGTTCAATCAGCTTGCCGAAGCCCTCTTCAACCTCGTCCGATACAGCCGCTCCGCCCTCCGGCACAATCTCAAAATCCGAAAACTCAGTAAGTCCGCCCATTCTTTCGCCGGACTTTTTGGACGACTTGACTAAAAATATACTTTTGAGCACCGTTTCAAAGTCATTCTTAGCCACGCCCGTCATAGCGTCCTGCAATATTTCCGTGATATAACCCTCGACAGCTTTATAGACGCTGTCATTTCTGCCTGATAATTTGGAAAATACAATTCCTGCCATATTTTAAATACCTCGTTCCTTTTGATAAATATAAAAAATCTTAGTTAAATTCCCCTCCGTGGAGGGGTGGCAAACGCGGCAAATCCGCTTGCGGATTTATAGCGTTTGACGGGGTGGTCTAATTTTCTTCCGGCGCAGCTACATCAATAAAACGTCCAACAACTCTGATTTCGCCGTTCTTCAGCGTATCGACTGCCAAGACCTCGAACGGACCGCCTGTCGCCGCCATAAGATATAACCCGTCCGCGGACAGCTGTAAATCGTCGCCGATATTCGGCGCGGCTTGACCCGCCGCCATAAACGACTGATAAAAATGCGTGTCAACCACTACGTTGACCGGGAAAAGATTATCGGGACTGCTCGGGCTTCCCGAACGCGCCGACAGCCATGTAGGCTTGACAGCCGCCCCCGCTTTGACGATAACGCCGCCCGTGAATACAAGAGCTTCCCCGCATTCCCACGTTGTGCCGCTTGTTGCCGGAAGAACATAAGTCACGTTGAAGTTTTCGCCGTTTTGGTTATTGCTCAATGTAAATGCCATAATAAATACCTCACTTATTTGTTTTGTTAAATAAAATTAATCTGCCGCTGATTGTTTTTGCAATTTCATCGCCCTGTTGTACCGCGCCCTAATCTGCGCAGTCGTATCGTCGGGGAACCACTCTTTCCACTGCCGGAAATCCGCCGCAGGAACTTCCACACCGTCCTCGCCGCCGGAAGAACCGTGACCGCCAACAGGCTTCAAATGGTCTTTTGACGCTATGTTTTCAGCCCGCGCATTGGCTTTCTTTTCCGTAAGACTGTCAAAATTTATAAGTTTATACGCGTCCTCAGCCGTATAACCTTTCGCCCTGTACTGTGCAAATTTGTCGAAATTCGGAATGTCTTTGATATTGTTCGCCGTAACGGTTGAATCAAATTTCTTAACCGCTTCTAAATCCGCCGAATAAATCCTGTCTAAATCTTTCTGCCTTTTAAATTGCTGAAACTCCTGATATTCAGGTGATTTTTGCAGCTCTGAAAGAGCCGCGCTTTTTTCTTTATTCCGGCGTTCGATAATCTCGTCGATATTGCCGCCCGCCATGAACGCTTCAATCCCCGCCGCCAAATCTCCTTTGTAGTCGAAGCCGGACTTTTTCATAGCAGCCTCAATGTCTGCCATAACCTTTGAATTCTGCTGTAATTTCGCCTGTAATTCTGCCGTTTGCTGTCTGGCTTTTGTTAATTCGTCGTCCGGCTTGGTCTCTTCTGCTTTACTATCCTCTGTATCATCTTCTACGGTTTCTTTTTCGCTTTCTGTCTCGACGATTTTCCCGCTCCCACCGTCTGACTGTAAAACGGTTTCGCCGCCTTCTGTTCCTGTTTTCTCTGACTTATTCTCCTGTTTAAATTCATTAAGAGCCTCCTCAAATATATTTGTATCAATGTTATCTAAATTTTCACCCTCGTCAACAACTTCAGTATCGTCTTCTTTTTTAATTTCGTCTGGCATATATTATTTATCCCCGCTTTCCGTTTTAGAATTATCATCTGCTTGTTTATCAGATTTTTTATATCCATATTTACTACACGCCGGATTCCGGCACTTATAAACAAATGTTTCGCTGTCGTCATTCCTGACAACTTTGTCAACGCTCATTTCAACACCGCATATCTTGCATTTCACTGCATACCGCCTCCCCCCATCGTCATTTGTTGAGGCGGCATTCCGCCTGTAGGGGCGATCGTCCCCGATCGCCCGTTTGTCATCATCTGTCCGCCCGGCGGTCCCTGCTGTGATTGCATACCCTGCGTCTGCTGTGCCATCTGCATTTGTGCTTGCATAATTTGTTGTTGCTGCGCCTGCGCTTGCATTTTCTTTATCTTGTCTTCCCAGAATTGCACACCCGCTTTAGCTCCCGCAACGCCCAGCAACTCCTGCTGCCGCCAGTAGAATAATAATGTTTCAGGGTCTTGCGGATTGCCGAACGCGCCGTTCTGGAAACTGCTGTCTAACCTCTCCAGCTCAAACATATTCTCAACGCCCGTGCCGGTCTTGTCAACGTCGAATAAATATCCGTCGTCCCACCGCCAGTTACCCGCTTCGTCGCGCTCTAAGAAATCATATCTGTTAAACACATATTCAATCGGCTTGCCGTCGTACCCAACGCCGTAATAGCTTCTCGGCTCGTCCATGTACGCCAATGCAAATTTGAATATCATCTCGTATATATTCGCATACGCCGCCTGCTTCATAACAAGAGGCGACATCTGGTTCTGCTGCGACTGCGCAATCTGCGCCTCTTTCGCACGTCCGGACTGTGCCGTGCTGTCCGGCTTGCCCTGATAACTGTCCGTAATTCTCAATACCGACTTCGCTTTCTGATATTCTTCGTGCATAAGCGCAATATCTTTTTCCGGAACAAAATCAAGGGCAACAGCGCGTATCATACTTATCTGGTCGGGACCGTCAACGTCGATAGGCTCGACGTCGTTGTCGCTTAACCTGATATTCAGATTCTTCGGTTTAGTCAGATAACTTCCGGCTTTCAACGCCTTAGCCATACACTTAGTGTAAAGCCTGTTCGCGTTCTGCTGATATACCCGTATAACGTCGCAGTCGGATTTCCCCAGAAACTCATAATCAGTAGATACATTCTTGCGTACCACCACCGGAAACCTACGCGGGTAATAATACGGTATCTGCGTCTGATGAACATACGGTAAAGTCGCCGAGTTATCAACAGGTTCATGCTGAAGTTGCTCGGAAATTCCGGCAATTTCATTGCTCGAATTTCCGGCAACTTCAGCTAAGTTATCTTCGCTGTCGGTATTATCAGCCTCTATCGTGTTTGTGTCGCCTTTGTTTGTGTTTGTGTCGTCGTAAACATGGAATGTCTGCACACTCCCGTCGTCGCCTACTACCGGCGTGAGCGACGGAATAACCCGCCCGTCCGATAACGGTATATCGTGATACACAAGTTCAAAATCTTTCGACCGCTTCTCCCACATGTCAGCTCCGCAAAAACACTTTTGTTTCTTATCAATCGGACGCGGTCTTCCGCAGTTGCCGCATATTTCTGACTTCCGCGCTTCGTAATCGTCGTCGTCGATTATAATCTTGTCAAGCACCCACGAAATACACCCCGTCCTGCCATTCTTGTTTCTGTAATAACATACAACCTGCGTGACAAGATTCTGCGACGTGTTTGTGAGATTGTTGGATTCGTGCATTTGAGCGATAGCCGACGGGTCGGAATAGTCTAAGTTTTCTTCGCTAACGTCGACGTCGTATTTTGCTTTAATCCGTTCTTTTGTTTCCGTAAACGTGACAAATATATAATCCATGTATTCAATGCCCAGAACACCCGGCTGCGGAATAACGCTCGACGCTGTCAATCCGCGTATATTAATTTCGCCGATTCTGTCAAATGATTCCTGAAAATTATCCCACTCAATCAGGAAACCGCTTCCGCCGTCAATCTTGCATGTGCGCTCGTCCATGTCGTTGATATATTCAAACGGCATTCTGTCAATTTCGGATTTGCATAACTGCTCTATGACTTTGGCGTTCTGCATATGGCGCGCGTCCATAACCCGTGGCGTAACTTTTACGGGCGGAATATTGCTGTTGACGGTGCTGTTTACAAGCTCGTATGTAAAATTCCACACATGCGCCGCGGCTTTACCTTTATCCAAGTCCGGCGAACCGTGATACTGGTCTCTGAACTTTTCAAAATTTCCAAGCTGCAGATAATACGCGTTACGCGCAAGCATATACTTTTCCTGCCAATAGACTAACCGTTCGTCTTTGCCTTGTTCCAACTTGTACCGCTTGTCATTCTTAACTTGAACTTGTTGAGAAATCGAAAATCTTTGATTTTCAGATTTCTCTATCAAGTTCAAGCTCTCTTCATGCTGGTTCAAAACGGATTCCCCCACTTTCTTATAAATTCTTTTTGCTCGTCAATGTCCGCGTTGTAATAATCTTCCCACTGACTGTCGCGCCACTTAACCTGCCTGACGTTCGGCTGTACAAATACTGTCTCTTCGCCTGTCTGCTGCCCTCTGACAGCGTGCGCGATAGCCAAAGCCATAACCAAATCGTCATGCGCGCCCGCCATAGCTTCGGGACGCCCTTTTTCGTTGCGGACAAACGTCTGCATTTCCGACAGCGTACCATAATCGCCGACATTCTCCGGTCTCTCTCTGAACGCCTTAATCAGCCCCGATATGATTGTCTGCCGCGAATTAACGTCCGTCCTAAAACCGTAACTTTCCGCAAGCCTGCCCGTGTATGTGTCCATATGCTCTGTGACATACTGCTTTGTATATCCAAGCCGCTGTAATTCTTTAATCGGGTACATGCTGAAATTCTTCTCAATGGCAATCAGCGCGGTATTGTAATACTTGCCGAGACAATACATCTGCCTCGCATATAAATCCTCGTCGAACTTGTGCCGCAATACAGCGACCTGTTCGCCTGTGATATTGTCGATAACCTGTCCCGCGAACCAATCCGCGCCCTCGCCCGCAGTGTCGCCGCCGATAACATACGGTCTGCCTCTCTCCGGCTCTTTGTAAATGCGCACATATCCGTCGTTTCTATTCTTGCCCTCTTTAGTAAAGAGGGTGTCACCCGCAGGTGACGGGTGTTTTGTTTCAAAAGATATATCAAACAATCCATTATTGTCCTCGCCGTATAAAAACAATCCCGTCTTGACAGGCTTTATTCCCGCCGTCATACGCTCGGCAACTTTCGCCGCCGCGAATACGGTATAGCCGTAAACGCCCCATTCGCCGAGACAATACACCTGATAATAATACAAGTCCGTCTCTTTGAAACTTTCAAGCAAAGCGATATAATCGTCTTCTAAGAACCTGTTGTGCCTGTACGTCGTTTTCAGGAATGTGCAGTTATCCGGCACCTCGTCAATGAACCGCTTCTTTAGCCAATGATTAACATCAATCGGGTTAAACGATAACACAATCTGTTTTTTGCTCTTGCCGCCTCTTAATCTTACGTCTAACTGCTTGAAGTCCGGTTCTTCGATCTGGCTTGCTTCTTCAATCCATATATCAGTTAGCTCGCCGCGTTCAAACGTAATCGATTTCAACTTTTCCACGTCGTCAAGTCCGGCAAATACAACTTCGTTGCCATTGAGCGTGCATACAATCCGCATAATACTTTCGGTTATCTTAAAGTACGCGCTCAACCCCCACTGATTGATAATCTGCTTCAGCAGGTTAAACGTAGACGTTCTGTTATCTTTGGCATACGCCCGCACTACAAGCAAATTGAACTTTGCGCATTCCAGCAATTTAATAACATATCTTGAAGCAATAAAATAACTCTTACCGCTTCCCGCGCCGCCATAGAAAATAAGGTATCGGCTGTCGTTGTTCAAGTAAGGCAAATATATATCGTTGAACCGCCGAGGCGATATGACAAACTCCATTGTTTGATTACTCATTCGTCTTTCCCCGGTTCTCTGATTACAACTTTGACGCTCAATCCCTCGCCGGACAAATTTGTTTCCGTCTTTGCCGTATATCCATACTTAGACATCCATAATCCCGAAAGCTGTGTCGGAATTACGCCGAGTTCGAATTTTTTGCGGGCGTCGTTTTCACATTCTTCCTGCATACGCGTAACAGTGTCCTTATATGTTTCTTTGTTGGCATAATTCGCATAAAAAGCAGAACGCGTCAAATGAATAAACTCGCAGAATTCATTGATTGTATATGTAGTACAGCGCTGCAAATCTTTGCTTACAAATTCGCTGTTTTTCGCGCTGAATTCGTGAGTTAAAACTATCCGATTGTCGCACTTGAATTTAAACGCTTCCCATGCGTCCTGTAATTCTTTGTCAGTTTTTAGTTTTCTTTTTCCGTCGCCTGCCATAAATCACCGCCACTTTGATATAAAAAAAGATAGAATTATTCATCATAATCCTATCATAACATTTTTTATCGGCGTGCGCGTGATAACTTTTCGAAAAATCACATCTTTTTATCTAACAAATAAAAGAATTTTCTCCTGATTTTCCTGTAGAAATTTGTTCTTCCTGACATAATAATAACGCCGCCAGCCATTATTTGCTCATATGTAACCCCTTGCGTTACATTATCAAGCAACGCTTCACAATCATCAGACCCAGCGGCTTCTAATGCTGTTTGTTCGATTAATTCGCATTTTTTCCAGTTTTTATTCCTGAACTCATCGTATCTCATACAGAAATGATATAACTCCATATACGCATGATTACTTATTTTATATTCGCCGTTATATTTCCCCATAAACGCGCACATCCCCCTTGACAAATGACTAAAAACTA
>Ga0123357_10007133_pt1 | contig 13750 bp, 4 predicted proteins | sample TergutEmb28metaG_FD_89873 | JGI IMG/M metagenome (GOLD analysis project Ga0123357, IMG submission 89873) | Embiratermes neotenicus P4 segment gut microbial communities from Petit-Saut dam, French Guiana - Emb289 P4 | ecosystem: Host-associated > Arthropoda: Insects > Digestive system > Gut ... | reverse complement strand
TGTATGTATGTATGTATGTATGTATGTATGTATGTATGTGTGTATGTATGTATGTGTATGTATGTATGTGTATGTATGTATGTATGTACGTGTATGTATGTGTGTATGTATGTATGTATGTATGTATTGTGTGTGTGTGTATGTGTGTGTGCATGTATGTAGAGTACACCTCATGTCAACTCAGTTCCGGAACGTGGCTGTTTCGCAAGTCGGGGTGAATCTGCGTTTCGTCAGCTCAGCTTTTCGTGAGAAAGGCACGTTTATTTGCATACATGGGAAGCGTACGGGCAGTGAAGCGCGAGAACAAGAGACTTTCACGTAGAAGTGTTGGGAAGTGTTCTGCGAATGCAGAGTAAAACCGATACTGCAAAACTAACAAACAAACTATGTCTATAGTCTCCTAATATTGAAGGACATAAATAGGCCCTTGGGCTTAGTGATCACTTTTGATTTTATTAAAAGCCATTCTACTTGCATTTATTCAAATTTTGTGTCCTGAACGTAGAATATACACCAAAACTTTCAAGCCAATCATCCATTATCAAATAAAGCTTAAACAGTTTGCAAGGTTTATCATGCTTCTCTTCGAAGAAGTAATAAAACCTATTTAGAAAACTTGACCTTATATTATTATAAATATTTACAGTTTCTCAGTTTCTGATGGACTTCTAAATTGTGTGATGTGCGAGTGATGTGCTTTGCTGTCAGTAAAGCAGAAAATTTTAAGTTTAAGCAGGATTTCGGCAGAGAGGGTTCCTGGAGAACAAGTAATTATTGGAGTTTGGGAACGTAGGACAGTCGTCTGTTAGGGGGGTTCAGTATATTTGACAATAAGTGCTTAGGGAAATTTTTTAATAGAAGCGTGGCAGAGTAAGAGGATGTTGAATGAAGAATAGGCCAGTCAGCGTCGATAGCATAACAATGTTGACATGGAAGTTGTGAGAGTGAATTAGATTCATTCGGCTTAGGTTAGGTTCCAGTAGAGCGCCTTTATGCCCACACTCATGAGTGTTTTGGGTTCTACAACGCGGGAAAGCCTCTGAATGTCTGCACGACTATCATCTTCTCAGATAGGACGTTATCCCGCTGCGGTTTTAGAATGAACACACTGCGGAATGATTAGTTATTTTCTTGATACAGGAACTGATATTTGTCTTCGATCACTGGATGACAGTTTCATTGTATTTTGCCAGGTGGTGATGAAGCAGGATTATAGTATTAGATGTCCAAACCGTAAGTTTTCCATCACAGAAACGACACGACTTACACACACACACACATATATATATATATATATATAACGCGAATTACAGTATCCACTTCATATGTGCACATAATGGTTGGGGCGTAGTATAACTTTTTTTATCACGTAGTGAGCGAATTTCTGAAAAACGAATCTGTGGACCCCGAACCATGGAGTTATAACCTTTCAATCTGGTATAGATCAAGAGATTACGTTTACTTTAATGCCTTTTTTATGTTTACAGTCCTGAGGAAGCAAATCATTTTGAAACTCTTTAAATTCATTAACAAAGCAACACAGTGAAAAGCGATAATCCGCCTTTCTGTGTGTATGCTTACTTGCACTTACATATCTGCAAATTTCCATCGTTTCTCTTGCATTTATAGCCTACCTGTGTAAGCTATATTTACATATTAGTAAAGAAAATCCTTTCTCTTTCCAGGCGAAAGCTCCGGATCTGGATCGGAAGAAGAGGGCGGGAGCAGTGGAGGCAGAGACAGCGAGCCTGCTCGAAGACAGTCTAGGGACGAACACGGATGTGATCAATGTCATGCCGAATTTTTAGATCTGTCAGAGTTCTTAGAACACAAGAAAGATTGCGACCGCAAGATCCTTGTACTGGGGCTGGCCGAAGAGCCTCCTTCTTCAGATCCAGAGGATATGATGGCAACTGGAGATGAGGATGAGGAAGATGGTGTTAGCAGAGAGGCCGGTAAACGCCTGGAGGAAGAGAGGCGTCAGAGGCAAGACGCGGAGAACAATAATAGTGGCGAGGGTGAGACTGAAGGTGAGAACGAGATGCAAGAAGGTGACTTGCGTCTCGGGTTTCCTTTCCCACTGCCACCAGTCGCTGCCGCTGCGGGTCACGTGACATTAGAGGCCCTCCAGAACACAAAAGTGGCAGTGGCCCAGTTTGCTGCCACAGCTATGGCCAACAACGCAGACAACACGGCGGCCCTGCAAGAATTGGCGGTTCTGCAGAGTACGCTGTTCACACTGCAGCACCAGCAAGTCATGCAGATGTCTCTCATACAGCAGCTGCAACATCAGTTGCAGATCACGCGCTCGAAGGAAAGTAGTCCGGTGTCACCTCCACCACAGTTGCCCTCTGTATTGCCTCTACCTTCACATCAGCCACCTCCTAAATCGTCCAGACCTTCAACCCCTGTAAAACAAGACCCACCTCTACAACCGCCGACGACTCAGTCCATACCTCCTTCACACAACCCTCCTCAGCAACAGCAACAACAACAGTCAACATCACAACAACAACAACCTCAGCCTATTCTGCAACAACAATCAGTACAACAAGTACCATCTCATCTGCCCTCCACGACCCCGAAACCTCTGACTGCACCTAGGCCGCCCACTACCTCATCTCCAGTTCATGCAACACCACTGCCCTTGTGTTCTATCTCCTCGTCACTAGCTGCATCCATTATTACGAACCCGGACCCTCCTCCCCTCAACGAGCCCAATACCCTGGAGATGCTCCAGAGACGGGCCCAGGAGGTGCTAGACAACGCGAGCCAAGGTTTGTTGGCTAATAATCTCGCGGACGAACTGGCATTCAGGAAGAGTGGAGGCAAGTCCAACTCGTTGTCACCGTATGACTCCAAGTCCGGAGGCCGGAATGAACCGTTCTTTAAGCACCGGTGCCGCTACTGCGGGAAGGTGTTTGGCAGTGACTCGGCACTGCAGATACATATCAGATCGCATACAGGTGAGCGCCCCTTTAAGTGCAATGTGTGTGGGAGTCGTTTTACCACCAAGGGAAACCTGAAGGTTCACTTCCAGAGGCACACGGCCAAGTTTCCGCACATCAAAATGAATCCCAACCCCGTGCCGGAACATCTAGACAAATATCATCCACCTCTCCTAGCCCAGATGGGTTCACACCAAAGCATGTCTCCGGGCATCCCGCCACACCCACATCATCCCCCTCCTCATCCTTTTCACACCGGCACGAGTTTCCCTCCAACTGCTCTTCCCCTATACCGGCCTCCGCAGCCACATGATCTCATACCACACCACCTCCATCCGCCCCCTCACCGGCAGCCGCACGAGCCAGCTCCACCGCCCCAACCACACTCAAAACCTCTCCTACCACATCCCGCGCTGTTTGGGCACCGCATGGAACAGGACGTGCCCGAGAACCTGAGCAAACCTCCTAGCCAACCCTCGTCACATTCCTCTCCACCGCCCGAGCACTACAAGAAAGAACCCTTGGACGATGAAACACCAGAATCTTCGGAGAGGGATCGACTTAATTCTGAGGATGGAGGTGCCGATCGGCTCAGTCCGAAACAAGAACCGGTGACGGACCACGAACCTGAACCTGAAGGTGATATGGAAATGGAACATTATTCCTCCCCTCCTCCTTATGACGACTGCAGTCTAGACAGTAAGTACAGCAATGAAGACATGCTAATGGGCGATCCCGATAGCCCGATTGTCGACAAGAATGACGACAGTCTGCAGGAACAACCCGAGAATTTGTCGAGTAAAAGTGCATCTGGTAGCGGACAACTAAGTATGTCAGTCGGTCAGCGTCTCCCACCTTCCATCTCCTTCCCACACACGGTGTCGCCACCAAGCAGCACGTCCTCAGGCAGTATAAACACCCTTCACACGCCAATCGGACCTATCCCTCTCCTCAATGATGTAGACCCCGCGAAAGATCCAGCCATTTACACGAACCTTCTGCCCCGGCCCGGAAGTAACGACAATTCGTGGGAGAGTTTGATTGAGGTAACTAAGACGTCAGAGACATCTAAGTTGCAACAGCTAGTGGACAATATTGAGCACAAACTTACGGACCCAAACCAGTGTGTAATCTGTCATCGCGTGTTATCTTGCAAGAGTGCCTTGCAAATGCATTACCGCACCCACACGGGTGAGAGGCCCTTCAAGTGCAAGATCTGTGGACGAGCCTTCACTACTAAGGGAAACCTGAAAACGCATATGGGAGTTCATCGCGCGAAACCACCCATGCGTGTGTTGCATCAGTGCCCTGTGTGTCACAAGAAGTTCACCAACGCGTTGGTGCTGCAGCAACATATCCGCCTACACACCGGTGAGCCAACGGACCTCACTCCAGAGCAGATCCAGGCAGCTGAAATCAAAGAGTACCCTCCCCCTGCCGCATTCCCACTGCCTAATTCCATGAGCCCTTTCCTGGCCCAGGGATTCCCGCTTCATGGCGTGTCCCCGCTCCCTCCACCAGGACTTCACCTCGGCCTCAAGCCGGACTTCGAAGAGAAGCGCGACAGAGACCGAGAAAAGGACAGGGAGCGGGAACGAGAAATTAAAGAGGGCTTCAACAACAAGGCCGACTTCTTGGAAGACGACAATACGAATAGCAGTGGACCGCAACATCTTCCTTCTTTTTCCACGTCTCTTGCTGCTCTTGAGAATCAGGTTCGAACTATCACTACAATGGCGTCTCAGTTGTCTGCCTCGGGGCTCAGTAGATCGGCTGAAGAGCTCTGTAATAACAACTCCACTGCCACGGCGAACAAGACGTCGACTCCGACGCCAATGAACGGGGAAAAGTCGCCAATTGCTGGTGGGAGTCCCGCTGATTCCGAGGTGCGCGCCTCGCCGTCACCTCCACAGCCCCCGACCCCAATTCAGATCCCGAGGCCTCCCTCGTCGCAGCAGCCCGAAAGTCCTGCAGCGTCCGAGTCGAACTCGCTAGGAGCGCTTGACCTGACGCCGCGAGCCGCCGGACCGGTTCCAGTCCCGCCAACCGGCCTCACTCCCGGCGTCTTCTCCGGTTTCGGCCTTCTTCCCCCTGGCTCTATTACCACTGGGTCCTCGCCGCTCATGACTTCGGCTCTCTCGTCGCTGACATCGTCGGTACTAACTTCTACAGCTTTCAGTCCCATTGGACTGGCGGTCGGACCCACAGGTAGGCAGTTCTTTCCACCTGCTTAGCCGCTCACGCTCTATATTAATTTTATTCAATCAGCATAGGCCCGTTAAATGTACAGCACGTCCTCATTCGAGGCTTTGCTTTCTGGTCGAGTTAAATGAAGAACATTTCTAGTAAAGACACTCCACTTTCAATGAGCTTCAACCTACAGAAGTACCCACAGATTGTTGCTACATCAAATAGAGTTTCATTAATTTCAGACACGTGTTGTTCAAATAAACACTCATCTCTTCCAAAGCCCAGCCACAGTAGCACGCAGTAACATCCCTGTTAGTTTGGTAAGGATAGAGTGGTGGGTGGTACCATGATTACACTCTAACCTGGCCGGTCAGGTTTTCGTTCTTTTCTTCGGAAGTCCTGGCCGGCTGTCGCACCCCCCAGCCTTCTGTTCAATTGGTACGGCCAGGACGCGGAATGAACCACCCACCTTCATCAATTGCCGAGGTTAGGAATTAGTGGAATTACACACCTTCTTCCTCTACGTGCCTTTATGGCATTCACAGGGACAACTTTACCTTTCCCTTATCTGTACCTTTGTCTTTACCTCTACCATGGCCGCATTTTTACAAGTAACATTTTATAATGGATGTTAAAAACTGTTTAATGATTTAGTGATGAAAATGTTTCAGACAGTGAGTTTGTTCACAGCATCCAGAATGCTGTTTAAGAAGTTGTAGTGCCCTGTTGTTGTTTACCTTATTAGAGATGCTTTTAAAATATTAGTTTAAGGTCAGTGTAGCTGCAGATAATATAAGGCCCAGTAGAAATAAATAGTGATACAGAAATGAAGAGTTCCATTGTTGCTGGGAAGTTTTTTTCCCGTAATCTGGTGGAAAGAGTGAGTATTTAGGTATCTGACAATGAGGCAAGACCGACTAGTAGACGTGTGGCTGTGTATTCCGGATTATAATTGACGGAAAGTAAATTTGTTGTGGAATCTCGCCGTCCATGTCATCACTCTTGCTTGTCAGACCTCTTAGCTGATGTACCAGCTAATTATTCGATCGTGCTTAGCTTATGCAAAATAGTGTGAGGACTTGTGAAAGTAAACTAAATGAACGAGCATAATCAGTGGCTATCTTACAAAAAAGGTACTCAAAAATACGTAAATTGAATTCGCACACCTGTACATTCAGTTCGTATACATGGGACAAATGCTTCCGTCGTTTCTTTCAAACTGCATTACATATTTTCCGATTTAGTTTATCCCTGATATTCTTATAATAAGTAATACTGCTGGAGACGTAAAAGTAGGTTATGTGTTAACGTAAAAAAAAACGTAATAGTCATAATATCTCCTTTAAAAAGTGTTATTCAATGGGTCACGTGACGTGTTCAATAAGAGATTAATCCATGAGCCATTGCAGCGCAGAAGGAAAAGCGTTTAGCAGACTCGCTACGGACTGGGCGATCGGAGCTATATTGTATCTAGCGAAGGTGGTTAGGGTGGGAGGAACATATAACTCCAACGGGCATGTGAGACGTGATTATAAAATGGTATTCACAAAACCTGAAGTGATTCCTTGCGAGACCAAATTGTGGATTCGAGGGTAATATTAAAGTGGATCTTTGTTATATTAACAAACTAATCGCACTGCTGTATGTTCCTAAAATATTTATTTACACATTAACACTTTAAAAACATATCACTTTATAAAACTTCGTCATTTACTCCTACATGTTTCAGTCCTATTGGACCATGTAGGAGTAAATGACGAAATTTTATAAAGGGATATGTTGTTAAAGGGTTAATGTGGAAATAAATATTTTAGGAACATAAAACAGTGCGAGTAGAGGGTTAATATAACAAAGAGCAGACTATTGCACGGTCTAAAAATGAAAAAAAAAAAAAAAATTAAAGTGGATATCAAGAATGTAATGTGTGATGGCTGGACTGGATTCAGCCGAGTGAGACAGGTGCAATGATCGGCTCTTATAAACACAGTAACGAAGCTTCGGCTTATACAAAGTAGTTCACGAATTAATGACGTAATTTCAGGAATTGGTTCTTGAGGTCTTTTTTTTACTTTCAGTCAGAAGTTCCATCTGAGCCCAGATTTGGTTGTGCAGTGCTCAAGACACGAAAACACGTAGCTAATGTGGGCGTATACGAAACGGAAATCTATCTTATCAGATTTCTCAAGAATGTACGGGGTTAATCATAATTTCCTGTTTATATATGAGTCGCATGTTGAAGTCCCTCCCGCCATTCAAGTGTACCGATTTTGTGAAATGTGTCAGGGAATTTTGAATAATCCGGGCTTTATCGTTTCAGGATTGGACATGAATAGATGAGCACTTAATTTCATTTTATGGTTGCCTTTCAAACATCTTTAGTTTTGATGTGTAGGCCTATTTAAAAACGCATATATGAATTTATGATCACAGAGAGAAGCAAACTCACGATAAACACATTTGGAAAACTCTGTATAACAAACTGTATCCTGCAGTAAGTTTCCTTCCTTATGAAGCAGTTAAGCACCAGTTAGCACTGTTGCAACCTGAGGAACTGATTGACCACGTACAACAAACATTAACGTTAAATTATAAGACCAAACTCGGGGACGTTTCTCAGTGCTAACACGTCTTACTTATCTTCACGAAGTTCCCGATTCGAATCTCGGCTGGGACATGCCTAACCTAGGAAATTATTTTGGTCCGATGACGTGTGCTATGATGTCAGCGGAAACAGCTGGCTGTGTTAGACTACCTGGGAAGACCAGTTTACTTAATGAGTTTCGCAAAGGTCATTAAAGCACCCACTCCTGAAGGAATAAATTTTATTTGCTAGTCCATGCCCTCCGCGTGACATCTTATTTTCTTACATAAGGTTTAATTTCTGTTTCAAGAACATCGTTGCTGCACTTAACAGATTCCAGTGTTTGTGGATCTTTCGTAAGCTCGTTGTTCTTTATTACAAGACCAAATATATTAGAATTATCAAGGCAACAGATTTAAGTATCTGTCCGACAATTGCTTTCTGCCTGGCTCATTATCAAAGCGCAATGTTCCTGAAATGATTCGTATGACGCCGTCAGTTTTAAGTGCATTTGTATCGGCCTGTCTTCTTAGTACGGAATTGTTCTATAAATTCTGACTCATACTGGAATAATGGGACTGCCCTCAAGAATCTGTCTTATAAAAATATTGTTAAGGTTTATACTGTATTCTTATAATAAAACCAACTAGATGCACTAACTTCTTAAATTTATTTTTGGAATAAAACTCTACATGGTTCGGACAGTTCCTTTGTCCACCATCAGGAGTTTTTCATTGTACACACAGCAATGGTATATGTCATACAAGTTTGCTGACGGCTGTCTCGCAAACTGTCAGCAAAAGCTGTATGACATATACCATTGCTGTGTGTACAGTGAAAAACTCCTGATGATGGACAAAGGAACTGTCCGAAACATGTAGAGTTTTATTCCAAAAATAAATTTAAGAAGTTAGTGCATCTAGTTGGTTTTATTATAAGAATATATCACGATGCACGGTCAGCTGAACGTCAAAGTTCATACTGTATTCGTTCAGAAATCATTAATTCTGCTGGGATATTAAATTCTGTTCATTACGCCGACACATATTTCGCGCGGCGGTAATAATTACAAGTTACTGTTTTGGGAGAGTTGCAGTGCAGCCCGGTAAGAGAAGTACCGACATTTGAAGAATCTTGCCGCCTTCCTCTTGAGGTAAAATAATTCTGTCTCGAAAATAAGGCAGCAGGTTTCGAAGAGACGTCGGCATGTGTGTACCAGATTGCGTAGCGTCACAATCCAGAAGACAGCAGGTTGAAAGTTTTTTTCAAGGTTAGTTAATTTTGTAACTAATCATAGGAGACTGACAGTAGAACTACTGACGTGAGAAATTTTTAGGTTTGTGGAGATTATTTTGAGGTAATGTGAAAGCAGTGTCATAGTTGTGTTACATTTTTATTCCAAATTTGAAGCCGTTTATAGTTTTCTAGCTGTAATTTATTCGCTTCCTTCTCTTTCATTTGAATTACATCTTTAGAGTAAAGAATAGAGTAATGTATAGGCCTATAAAGGCCGCCGGTAGCTGCCGAGTGAAACCCACGAACCTTATTGGTAAGGACGGCTGAAATTTGCGATAAAGGCTGTTTAGAATAATGACAACTCACAGTGCCTAATGGGTGTGAGTTCTGTTGCTTAATGCTGTGCTCTAAGCGTGTTACAGTTTTAACAGCATCAATGAAGTGACACTGACTATCTGATGTTTGACGTCTTTTATAGGTGCAGTACAAGACTGGGGTGTTATACAGTACATGGAGTGGCAAAGACATAACCTGTAATAATGGCAAGGCGATAATTGCTCATTTACCACAGTTACATGATGAACTACAGTAAAAATTACGAATAACTGATCAGCAGAATACGGGTGTTGAACAACTGCAGTCAAGAACTTCTCTTATAATCTAGTTCATACTGTTGTGACCTTCTATAAACCAGTACTAATTGTCCAGGATCGCATCGTGAATTTTTGAATGGTCAATTGAAAGTCAGTTAAAGGAATGCTTGTTGCTACTCGGTTTACAAGGTGTAATGTTGACAACGAATAAGTGTGAATGACTTTGAAAAGTAGATGTTAGCAGAATATCCTCGTAAGCCGATTCTGATATGCGAAGTCTAATTGTTGTATCTCTCCAAGAAAATAAATCTTTTAGCCGAAATGGGCTGCGAACACTGTCAAATTTATAGGTCTAGCGCGTCGGTCTGATTCACTTACATTCTAGAATGTCTGAGCTTTCTGACACGATCATTCTAGCTTCTTTGGAAATAATTTTGAACTCTCGAATCTTTTCAGTTGCCTGATCCGAGTGACTGTGTGTGTCTGTAGAAGGACTCTCCTCCATCTTCGTGCATTAAATTGGTTAAGCAGCGTAACTGTAGCCACCGCTAATGTTGGCTTTTGTACGTTATTTATTTAATGACGTTTTCACTAGCTGTGATTATACAAGGACTATTATTGAAGTGTAGGAATACTGAATATTTAGTTAGGAATGGTGAAGAAGGAAGCATTCATGGCTTAATATGACTTAATATGAGATAATATTTTAGCATTTACCTGAAGAGGAAAATCACAGATACGTTAGGATAACTGGTCATCGGACCGAGATGTTAAGCCAGAATCTTCCTGATACAAAGCAAGAGTACTGCTCACTCGGAAGTGACATCAGTTGCTACAAATTATTCCATTTTTATGCTAACTTTTCTGTATATAAGCTTGGAACCGCTGCTCTTTGTGACAGCAAAGCATCGACGGCGGAATCCTCAAATCAAGAGTGAAGGGGTTTACATTGTGTACGCGTGCGATGTCATTAAACAGGGCCTCATGACCATTGCAGCCAGCCTAGGCTCAGCCGTCGTTAGCAAGTCAAGATTTCAGCCAAAACAAGCATCCTAAATGCGGTTCACTTCTCTAGGTTCAAGTGCAGGACCCACGTGCTTGTCAGATTCTTTCTTGAAAGAACATAAAAAAGGAAAGAAAACTATAATTAAGGAAGGAAAGACACAGAGAAGAAAACAAAGGAAGACAGGAAATATCGTTGATTTTTTCAGGTAGATATTGCACATATGTTGTTATACAACGCATTCAATCCTACACATAATAAGAACCCTTGTTTCTAGCTCAAAAATTTCGTGCTGCACGTCAGCTATAATGTTTCAAAACTGTTCTTTCCGTCTATTTCTGAGTTTTCCCACGTCTTCTATCCTTTGGGCTCATATGCTTTACATGTGCCAATCTTGGTAGTCCAAGTTTTGTATTTTACATTACATGTTTTGTTTTTATCAGTTTAACTGATTGGCTGTTTTTCTCCTTCTAAAATTTAATCTAGCAATGACCTAAGAAATATCACATACGCAACTTCTGTTCTTCCTCATTCTGTTACTCTTACAACCCACATTCCAACTAAATGTAAAAGTGGCTTAGCTGTTCTTGTGTGTAATTCAAATAGGACGCCGCTTCTCATCTTGTTTGTAACATTGCTCTGTGTTGTTCCGTTTAGTCAGTTAGTTACACATGTGCAGTCTTGTCTTTGCGTTCCTGTGGTTCATTGCTACGTTACATCCACGGTAGACTATTGAATATTGGATAATTCCTTAGTCATGTGGTCACTTAATTAACTAACTGCGTGGTGCGGAGTCGTTTGTGCGAAGCTATGGTAGGCCTACTCACTTCGTCAATAAATCCCTCCCCCCAGCCTAAAATTCATTACCGTTCGAAAAAATCCCGCCACTGAGTCCTCTCTGAGCCGGTGGATTCCAGCAGTCCACGCCCTCCCTTCACGTTATTTAAAATGTATTTAATATTATACTTCCCTGTAAGTCTAGATGTTCCAGACGGTCGCCTTCAGTCAGGGTTTCACACAGAAATGCTGTCATTTCTCTTCTTTCTCATGCATGCCACACGTCATGCCCATCTAATTTGTATTAATTTTCTTAAATTTAGTTCTTAAATTTAGCCATGTTGTTTTTAACTATATTCATAATGGATTCGATTATGAAATATACGAGATTTTAGATAAACCTAGAGTCCGAAAAGTTGACTTAGTTTTTGTGGTAGCAAAACTAAACCTAAGGGAGTTAATAACAGAGAGGGTTGTTTAGAAAGCTGACAGACAGTTTAAATAAAAATAAAATCTAACAGTATCAACCTAATGTCCTACATATACAAAGTGTTTAAACTTTTGTCCCAGCTCTATGATTCTGACGACAATTAAACTGTTTTTTAAACCTCTTTACGTATTAATCGAACCTAATCATTTCTTATCTCTCAAAAATGAATCTTAACATTTTCCTTTCTGCATCTTGATTTTCCCATAAGAATTCTGCGTCTATTCCATGTCTCACCCAACTTAGTCACGTAAGCAGACTGTCACAATTACCTAGGCACTCCATAACTACTCTAGGTGACCTGCATAGGTCACCAAGTTCCACTGTACGTAATATCCTAAATTTCTGACATACTGAATTCGTCTTTGGTTTTGTTGTCTTGCTGACTAATTTATTTTTTCAAACAATTGTTTGCTTTTTACACTACGAGGCCATATTTGATGTCCACACACAAGAAATGTATAGAATATTGTTTGATATTCGGATTTCCCGTGCTTATATAGAAGGAGTGGCGTTGTCGAATGAGTAACAACAAGATTATCATAGTTTGCTCTTTTTTTCTAATGCAATCACAGCTTATTTTATATAGGGTATGTTGTTCGTAAGTACTATAATTAAAATTAAGAAATGTATTAATTTGTAGTCATTATTCATATGCAGTTATTTCGGCAGATGTAAGACGGCTGTGACTGGAAGTGAAATAAAGTTACAGTCTTCATATATTGTATCTTCCGTTCATTAGACATATATTTATTATATATAAACTTACAGTCTTTGTTAACGTGTGTTGTAGTTATATGTTGCAGAGTTGCTTGAGAGAGAGAGAGAGAGAGAGAGAGAGAGAGAGAGGAGCGAGAGATAAATATTCTTAATTTCATACTTCGATAAGCGCTGTATAAAGACTTGACGTACAAGACAGGCTAGTGCTGTGAAGTGTAATTCTCGCTGCTTGTGTGGTTGCAGTGCGCCCAGGCAACACTACTTGCAACATCTGTTTCAAGACGTTCGCCTGTAATTCTGCACTGGAGATCCACTATCGTAGCCACACCAAGGAGCGACCGTTCAAGTGCACTGTCTGTGACCGCGGCTTTTCAACCAAGGTAAATAATCCGAGTCCTGGTGACGCGGTACACAACACAGATTCTTAATTTCTGGATTTCTCAGTAGGTAAACCCAAACCGTTCCGTCTCTTGGATCCTATTTAGTCTCATACTTATGTTCATACTTACCTGTTTGTTGAAATATGAAATAAAAGTAAAGGCAAATTTGTCCCTGTGCTTGATCAAGCACCACACAGTGAAGGCTTACGCGGAGGATGTATAACCCGAATACTATGTGGAGGCGAGTAGTTAGCTTCACGCCTCAGCCGCACTAACCCCGAGGAAAATGCTTCTGATGGGCCTCAGAGCCGATGTGAACTGTTTAGAGGAGAGAGACGTCCCCTGCTCCTGCCGGGAATCAAACCCCTCTTCCTCGGCAGTCCAGCCCATGGCCCTGTACGGCTGCCCTGTGTGTAAACGTAACTCGAAATATTCAAACATTAATTTGTATGATAGATTCTTAGGCTGCTTTGTGAAGCTGTTTCAGCTGCAAGATATGTAAAACTGCAACACTGAGTAGTTGACAGATGAGCTGGACTGTGAGTGGGTAAGGGTCGCGGCTGTTGTAAAGAGGTTTTGAGTCAGGTTAGCCCAGCTCCTGGCCTGTGATAATTATGCTGTTTCTTGCTGCAAGAAAACATAAACACCATTAGTAAAGAAACTTACAAATTCTGTTAGACGCTAGTAAATAGGCCGGTATCGAGAAATGTTAAAATTGGGTACTACAAGCTACCGTTCAGTTCAGAATTTGTCTTCGCGTCTCCTGCCTGAAGTAAAACTTCATATTTCATGCAGCGAAATTGGGTACTACAAGCTACCGTTCAGTTCAGAATTT
>Ga0123357_10007132_pt1 | contig 13750 bp, 5 predicted proteins | sample TergutEmb28metaG_FD_89873 | JGI IMG/M metagenome (GOLD analysis project Ga0123357, IMG submission 89873) | Embiratermes neotenicus P4 segment gut microbial communities from Petit-Saut dam, French Guiana - Emb289 P4 | ecosystem: Host-associated > Arthropoda: Insects > Digestive system > Gut ... | reverse complement strand
TGCTGGTCCCAGTGGCCGCGCGGTCTAAGGCGTAGGTCTACGGCCGCTCGCCTGCTAGGATTGTGGGTTCGAATCCCACCGGGGGCATGGATGTTTGTCTGTTGTGAGCGTTTTGTGTTGTCAGGTAGAGGTCTCTGCGACAAACTGATCACTCGTCCAGATGAGTCCTACCGACTGTGGTACGTCGTTGTGTGTGATCTAGAAAACCTCATGAATGAGGAACCATACCCAATCAATGTGATTGAGCTTAATATAGGAGATACATCACTGGTGTTTTTCCTACATGCCATTAATAGTGACCGTCAAACACGATTGCTGAATGTCCTCGGACAGATTGCAATGATACTGGGAGATAAAAAAAAATTGTATTATACAACATCTGGTATCGTCACACTCTGTAGGTGACCGTCCGGTGCGCACAGGTCGGCCACCTACAGAGCGTGACGATACCAGATGCCGTATAATACAATTTGACGTCCCGATGATGAGCGCAAAAGTGCTCGAAACATGTAGAGGAATATAATAAACTTGTTATAAACAAGAATTTGTGCATGAAGTTGGTCAATTGCTGAGATTATACGCAACCCTATTTATTGCAAATGCAAGACAAGAGTTTTAATCGCATATTAAACGAAATTTAAAATATTACCTAAAGTTTGTGCAGATATTCCAGCTGTGTTTCCTTTCCCCCAAAAACAACTTGTAAGTAGGCCATATCAATACTGCATTCTAGAACAAATTTGGAATCATTCGTACGAATTTTTTGGATAACATAAACATCGGCTCCGTAAAAATGTCGATTAATATAATTACTGCCTATTGAGCTAGGCGTTTTAGATGTTCATTTTCATAGAAGCGTACCTGTACGTACTGAAGGAAACACCAAATGTTTGTTGTTGCTTGCTGTCTAATGTTTCAGTGAACCTTAACTGCTCAAATAGCACTGTCGAAAGAAATCTGGAAACACTCGACTGAAATGTTTTGTTAATTACAGATAGGCGATATACTCGTGTGTGTGTGTGTGTGTGTATATATATATATATATATATATATATAATATGGGCCGGGTAGCTCAGTCGGTATAGCGACTGACTACGGGCTGGACGGTCCGGGATGGAATCCCGGTGGGGACGAGATTTTCCGCACCTGTCCAGACCGGCCCTAGGGCTCACCCAGTCTCCTGTAAAATAGGTACCGGGTCTTTCCCGGGGGTAAAGTGCGGCCGGGGCGTGCTGCTGACCACTCACCCTCTTCTAGTGCCGCGGTCATGGAATAGTACAGCTATTGCTCTACCCACCCTCTGGGCCACACCGGGCCTCTAATGGGAACACTTTACCATATATATATATCCATGACGCAACAGCCCCCAGTGGGCGAAGTCTTCCTCGTCATCGACATTTCACGATCACACTCAGACACACCACACTCTGTACGACTTCTCTGAACGAGTGATAAGTCTCACGCGTAGACTTCTACCTGACAACCCACAACACTAACAAGAGACATCCATGCTCCCGGCGTGATTCGAACCCACAATCTGAGCAAGCGAGTGGGCGCAGCCTGACAACACACAACACTAACAAGAGACATCCATGCTCCCGGCGTGATTCGAACCCACAATCTCAGGAAGCGATTGGGCGCAGACCAAGGCCTTATACCGCAAGGACACTGTGATTGGCATGAACGATATGTACAGAGGGTAATATCGATCAGTCTGTATCTTAACCAAGCAAACTGGTGGCTGAGACGTCACTGCCTTGTATTGGTGTACTCCTACTGTTAATACGACTGTGATGTCACACAGAAAACAAGCTGTGTAGGAGCCATGGCAACCGGTGGCTGTGACGTCACTGGTGTGTTTTATTCGCAATAACCAAGGGTATTGTGTAAGGCGGTGTTGGTTTGTTGTTTTCAAATGGATAAATAACTATACAACCAAATTAGCTCTTTCAATGTACAGGAGGTATGAATCACAGTTCCGAGGGTTTTAAATTCACCCCACTTTTCATGAAGATTTGAGTATTTGTAATTTACCTTTCCTCGTTTTCCACAAAACACACACACGCGCGCGCACCCACAGTTAAGTTTTGTCCGTATGAAAGGAACAGTTTTAAAATCGGTCATAAGAAATAACTCACTTACAGTCGACCATGCTTGGGTGTCATGTTTACGCAGATCGTCAGACTTTTCCGGTCTCCGATTGTATTTCGCAGAAAACATACTCTGTTTTAATTATAAACGCCAATTATGCAGAAATATCCGATCTTAACCAAAATCGTAAAGTGACGACAAATTTACGTGAGCTGTCACTAACCTTCTTTCTGTAGGAGTCCGTGTATTTCCTGCGGACAGACCTGACGAGTCTAACGTAACTTACTGCAAATGGCATGCGATACACTTAAAAGGAATTTTGTATTTGCGTTCATGAAGTAGATTTTTTTTTTACCATTAACCCTTTGACGCCGGAATTTAGCGGCCATTCGGCTATTTAAAGGGCTCACTGTACGTCCACTTTAGTGGCCATTCGGCGTTAAAGGGCTAAGGGGTGCGTTGAAATTAATACTGCTCTTTGCTGCGAGTAAAGCACTGTACAAGGCAGCCAAGTCGTAACAAATATAACTGAAATACCGGTGCGTTATGTTGCGGACTGAGAATCCATGGAAGATTTGGCAGTACTGATTCTAAGTGAAATCTGAACATGATGCAACACCCTGTTGGACAAATACGAGTGGCAATATCTCGGCTGTCTCACGAACAATACTAAAACGGGAATCCATTTTAGCTTGAAAGGAATGTCATGTTTTATTGAAATGTTTTCAATTGGAAAGAATGCAGCTGGCTCACTACTGCAACTCGCTCTTGGAATGTCTACAGCCTTCTTATTTCCTTTCAAGCATACAGTTTCCATTATTCTGTTTTATTTTGGGGGTACTTAATATCTTTCTTTAAACTAAGATTTTCTTGGTTTACTATTATTGATTTTACTTCAGGGCAACGTTTAACCTAACATGTGCACCTTTACAGAGAACTGACTGAATGTTTGCTATGAAGAAGAGGACGAAGAATGTCGGTATAGGCAACCTGGACATGTTTCTAAGTGTTGAAATTGCCGATCTGTTTTTCGAACACCAATTCGTAGATTTCGCAGTTTGGTGAATAGACGAGGAATTGAAAGGAGGCTACCGTTGCCTTAGCTTATGGTGACTCAATCGGGCAAAAGCTGATGAAATCCGTTTCAATTCTCAGAGGTGAATAATGGAAAATTTTCCGTATATTTCCGTTAATTTTACTAAATTTTTTTGTTAACCAATCTAATTAATGACGATGTTATTACGTGTTTAATATTTTAATGGCTTTTGAAACAGTGACTCTTGGAAAAGATTACAAGTAAGACTGTAACTTGAACAACAAAAGGCGCGTGTAAAAAGCGGTTTGTGATAAATTGGGACGATTTTATCCCCGATCATGGTAGAAATCAAATGACCAGACAAAAATCTTTTGTGTCTAGTTTCTGTGATGGTGCTGTCATACATTTCAAACTAAGTAGATGAGTACGCCATTAGTGGAATGATCCTTCAAGTGTGGCAACGGAAGAATATTGGGAGAAAATCCTGTCCCATTGCCACTTTTTGTACCACAAATCCCACCGTTACATAGAGAGTTCTTTTCCAAAGCTAGAAGCGTGTCAACGTGGAGGAAAACTTGGTCCATCTTAGGTCGTATTTGACGGGAGCTTGTTAATTAGTCCCAGCAGTACAGTCGCTGCCGGAAAGTCGCGAGTTCGATTCCCGATTAGGTCTTTGGGATTTTTCATTCACTTAACCCTTCCGCCCGTAGAGTGGCCATGAATTCAAATCAGCCTATAAAATAAATCAGTACTAAGCTTATCTCCTGGGCGGTAAAGGCGGTCGGTGCGTAGGGCCGAAAACCTTGCCACCTTCATGTGCCGAGTGTCTAGAAATTATGGGAGCCTCAACCTCCTGTAGCCCTAGGGGCCTGTCCAGGCCTGCAATGCGACAGTTTTCCCTTAGCAATACAGTCCACTATTTCTCATTCAGGTTTCGAAAACCTGTGTGCACCTGGCTCTATTGTGATGGCATTAAATATCTGTAGCAGCGAGACATGCTGTAGAGAAACAGGGGTGCGAAGAATCTTGACACTATTGTAAGGTACATACATAACCCCTGTGATTTTTTTTTTTTTGTAATATCAGTTAACTTCGGGAAAAAACTGCAAGCCTTTTTGGCCGTAAGATATTTGTTCCGTTATATAAAATGCAGACGAATTTTACATCTACTCCTTTTCTCAATGTTGCAGACGGTTACGAATTTGACCACAAGGGTCTGTCTTGACGTAACACTACGAGTACTTACTGAGTGGGAAGCGAAGTTACTGCTTTTACTTTCTCTTCCTCATATGAAAGTTTCGTATCATCGCGAATTCATGTATTGTTAAGGAAGCCGTGCTAAATCTCAGGCTGGCTTATCCGTGCGGAGGTCCTGGCTTAATCCCAGAGTAGTCTTTGTGGGGTGTGCTATGGAAAGGTGGCACCATTGAAGGCTTTACTCGGAGAATTTCTTTTGCCTGCTGCTAATTCCAATTCCAATTCCAATTCCACCCATACTCCATACATATCTGTCCCCAGGGACTGGTGTAATTTGCCCATGTGAGGCCAGAGTATAAACGGTCTTAGCCTCATCCAACCCGCTACAAGAGGTGGCTAGTGGAAAATGCTCTTTATGTTCAGGAGAGGAAGACGAACCACACATTCTGTTGAAGTGAACTGAGACGACTAGTCGAATGATTATTTACTGGATAAAAGCGGCTCGTAATAAATGAGAATTTAGCGCATAGAAAAGTAGGTATATGTAACTTGTGCTAATGAAAGTATTCTAGATATGTAAGTAAATATTTATATCAGGTTAGGTATAAGTGAAAGAACAAGAGTTCGCAGAACAAAAAGTCAAAATTATAGGAGGGCGATAAGTGAATGTGCATTCTTTGTAGCATAAATTTTGAACAATTTACTTGGAAATTCAGAAGTCCGTGTTGATATGAAACTGCAGAATTATCAAGGGATCCTAAAAAGCAACAACGTGCTATTAAAAATAAATAAATAAATAATCAAACTGATTCCTATAGAAAACAAGCAACACTAGATGGAACACAGTAAATGCGAAAGCATAGGACAATTAGGAAGGCCTTCCTATACAGTGATCTACACGCACGCACCACGGGCAGAATATGCTGCCATAACACCGACTACGTCCATGTCAACGGACACGATAGAACCATTTTTGTAATTTTAGCCAAGTACTGTATAAGGCTCCCTGATGATGGATCCTATGTGATCCGAAACAGGATGGAGCACATTCAAATATTTTATGATTTTAATTATATCTACGAATTATATATTTGTGCATTTGTTGGATAATAAAGTGTTTGTCATTGTTGCACGGCGCAAACGTAAAGATTAATAATATTTAATTTACGAAGTAATACTTTCGTCGAAATCGTTAAGGAATTTTGATACCGAAAATGCAGAATAGCCCTGAAGACGCTGCCCCTTTATTTCATTTCCCTCTTGTCAAGCACGTATAGTAACAACATTCGAAGACCAGCAGTTACTGAAATTTCAGTTTCACATTCCACACATTTTTCGATTCGTGATGCTGCACATGAGACTTCACACAGAATAAAAACAAAAATGACATCGCAACGTCGCACGGTACATTAGCTCTAACAGAGTTGAGGGAAAATAATAATAAAAAAAAAAATGCGATGTGGCATGCTGCAGCGTGGCGGAGAGCTGTCAACCGTTGTGCAGCAGTGCTCAACTCTACGGTGAATGAATATAGCTCACGAACGTGCTCCTGGTGACACTCCCTTGAAAATCAATACGTAAATTATCGTCGGCTGTCTTGATGTCCGACACAGTGACCCGCCCCACCCTCTGTGTATGAAATTGCTTGTTTTGAGTCATCTACAGAGTGCATACATGAACGGATAATGACAATGCTGTGTTCGTCCATCTGTTTCTAGCTTTTGTGTGTGTATGTTTATATATTATAATAATCATTTCCGAAACTGCTTGACGCATTCAGGTATAATTTGGTGCTGCTCTTTTACACACAAATTTGGGCGAATTTAGGTCTGCTGTGTATTTATATTCTAAATGGAGCCCAGACTTAAAAAAAAAAACTTACCTATTTAAAACAATAAAAGCCTGTGCCAACACAACACAACTTACAGCGCTTCTGCTGTTTAGTCCGATTGTTGCTCGATTTTCATCTTTAGTTTCTGATGGGGTCTTGTAGGCCTAAATAGCGTAAAACGTGCAAGGTTGACGAGCTGGTAGATGAAACTGACTTTATGGCCTTGGAGAGTGTATACTATTTAGTGACCTATCAGTTATTGAGATTTTGTAGCATCGGTGACAAATGAAGATTGGATGAATAAATAAGTGAATGGATGAATGAATGAGTGAGTGAAAGAATTTGGAGTGTTGGAGGAATGACACTGGCGGGATAACTACAAAGTACTTGGAGAAAAACCCGTCGAAGCTACAAATTCCACGTGGACTGGCCTACATATGCAATGGCGAATAACTTAAAGTATAGGTTAAATATTATAACTATATCCTACAACTAAATTGCAGCTTGAATTTTAAACATTTCTTATCCTTTAAATTGAATACTTCGGGAAATACCAGGCAAACAGTACCGTGCATAAGTGTGTGAACTTTAATTTCCTTAACGTGATGAGATTATGCATTTGCATCTGTAAAGAAGAAATATAGAAAGGCGACAATTTGTAGAAGAATATTAAATACTGAATTTTGAAAATATGCGTATTTCACTGGATCATATATTCCAAGTTATTCTTATAATAAAACCAACTAGATGCACTAATTTCTCAAATTTATTTTTGGAATAATACTCTTCATGTTTCGGACAGTTCCTCTGTCCATCATCAGGAGTTTTTCACCGTACACACTGCAATGGTACATGTCATACAGGTTTGCTGACAGCTTGCAAGCAAGGCTCGCAAGCTGTCAGCAAACCTTTATGACATATACCATTGCTATGTGTACAGTGAAAAACTCCTGATGATGGACAGAGGAACTGTCCGAAACATGTAGATTTGAGTTCCATCCTGATCCTGCTCGAAAGCTGTCAGCAAACCTGTATGACATATACCATTGCTGTGTGTACAGTGAAAAACTCCTGGTGATGGACAGAGGAACTGTCCGAAACATGTAGAGTTTTATTCCAAAAGTAAATTTGAGAAATTAGTGCATTTAGTTGGTTTAATTGTAAGAATTTATCACGATGCACGGTCAACTGAACTTCAAATTCCAAGTTATTTTTCCACGGATTGAAGTTCAAAACCAAGGCCACATTTTTAGAACAAGTTAGGCTGTATATAATTGTTTACTTGGGGAACCCGTGCTCTGTTTGTTAGCTCTATGATTACGGCACAGAATTCCTTTCATGTAGTTCTTGGCCGTACGTAGTTAAGCTGTTTGATTTTCGTAGAGTCACTTTCACTGCATTTAACAAATTCAGACTTAACGTGATGTTGAGCAACTTCCTCTAAATCTCAGTGCCTCTCTCATCACTAACGCTGGCATCGATCTGTTATACGAGTAATGCATCTTTCACATCTTCCTTGAGTTGTCACTTCATGTAGCTTACTTGCCATCCGCTTGGGGAATCTCTTTCACTGTTTTCTCCTGTCCCTTAATATTCGTTCCAACTTCGACTCATGATAATTCCGGCACAAATAATTCTCCATATTCTCTGCGCAACTTGAAGTTTCGGGTTGGAATTCAGTGAGTAGTGATGGCAAACAGCACGACGCTTTGCCTTTTTCTTTCAACTTTCAGCTTTCACGCACATGATGTAAGTTCTGAATTATAGGATCCTACGTAGAAATTATTTAGAAAAACTCTCAGAATGCTTACATCTACCAAATCTGAGACAACTTTAGGTTTGTTTGAGACTTTAGGAGTTAGAAATTCATCGTGATGCCAATAAAGTTTTGCTTAAGGATAACTGACATGTGTAAAATAAAATTTGTGTGTATTTATACAGACAATTTCAGTTTATATATATATATATATGTGTGTGTGTGTGTGTGTGTGTGTGTGTGTGTGTGTACGTTTTTAAGTTTGCACGGCGGTTTTTGAACAAATGATGAATTTTAAGGGGGATTTTATTCTGTGCATTGGTTACACGTTCCGACGACTCAGATGAACTTATTGCCTTCTTATTCATGTTGATTGATTTGGTTTTTATGTGTTAAGTTAAAATAATTTTAACAGGAAATACACACAGTAGCTACTGTAATAGTGTTTTAAAAGAAACCTGAGTGTACGCAAGATCTCTGTCGCATAATTCTACTGTATATCAGAATGTGCGTATTTTACGTTTTTCGTTGTTTTTATACGAAGCCTGATGACAACCGAAGTGTAGGATCGAAACATGGAGCTTAACAAGTGCGATAAAACACGAGTTGTGTTTAGACCAAACTCGTGTTTGTATCGAATGATAGTGACAGCAAAACTGAATGACAATCACCAAAACAAAATAAAAAAACAAAGTAAAAAAAATGTTATCAACGGACATTAATAAACATTCATCATTTGGACACAAGTGCGGCAATTGATCTGAGGCTTGACCTGCTGTAACACGTTTTGACCTCACTTGAAATTATCTTGAAAGGCCACAGTTGGGTGGTGGTTAGTTGATCACTCTGATTATTCAGTTATTCTCTGGCCTGAGAAGAGATCCGCTGTGACCTTAGCGTTCTTAAAGTGTTAAAGTACTGAGATATCTAGTGTCGTCTTTTCTTTGAAATAAACTCTTACAATTATTTGTAAGTGGTGAGTGAAGTTGTGCCTTTCCGCATAATTGTGCTAGCTTTCGTGTCCGTACGGTGCTGTATGCATATTCAATATAAATAAGATATGAGGATGTGGCTGGCTTCATCACATTTAGTACAGGGACGAGACGCGGTGCGTAGTCAAAAACAGAATGCAGCACATTTTTCATTTATGAAATGTGGGGAGTTTCACTGTAAGGTGAGAAAATCTTGGCTTTCAAGAATAACTCTGCCCTGTCTGGTTGGCTTTAAACCTTTCTGCATCGTTTCATTTCATTCGTGACGATTTGACGTTGGATCCACGTTGCTTGGTGAGGCAGTCGATGCGTGCTAAAACTTTCTGCCTAAAGCAAGCTGTAAAGTTAAGTTGCTGTGCTAAGGTGTGTCCAAGTCAATCCCAGTGGCCGCGCGGTCTAGGTCGTCGGTCTACAGTCGCTCGCTTGCTTGGATTGCGGTTTCGAATCCCGCCGGGGTCATAGATTTGTATCTCTTGTGAGTGTTGTGTTCTGTCAGGAAGACTCCGTGGGAGTCCTACTGATCATGGCGTGTCTGAGTGTGATCGAAGATTCACTTAGACGAGGCCTATGCCCACTGGGACTGTTGAGCCATAAAAAAATATGGGAGCAAAGCTGCAACTATTACACAACTTTCCTGCGAGTTGTAATGAGCCTAGTTTTGTGTGTAATTATGTTATAAAATCGTCGTCATTTCTAGCTTGGCTAGCTAGGAAAATCCGAATTTAGCTTGATGACTGGGTAGCGGTGAAGGAAATGGAGATAATGGCTGATGAGATGACCTGCAGCTTGGCGGTCGAATTACGCGGGGTACCGCCGACACAAGCGTCATTAATAGTTTATTATCCAGACCAACAAATTTATATATATATATATACATAAATATTTTATACATCATAAGGGCTTAGGACATACTAAAATATTGTTCATGAATACATGTCGTGCATTTGGTGGTCTGGAAAATAAACCAAACAAGATGCAGGGTAAATACATCAAAAAGCGTTATTAATAATTTAAGGGTCCTTGTGTTTGTGCCATATAATCTTGTTCTTATTTATTAAACTTTGGAACTAAGCTCATCAAAGAATTAGTTGATAAACTTCCGAATAAATAATGTGTGCCTAAATAATAGGCTGTTTGTGTTTCAGTACAACACGCCACCTCGATTCCTCGCAAATTCCGCAGTGTGTTACGTTGCGAGAGACTGACCAGTTTCTCGCAACGTAACACACTGCTCACACCTATAGTCAGGCGCATTCTCAACAAGTACCCTTACACAACACGACATGCCGCCACAGCACCCCATTAATAAAAGGGAATTAATTAAGGAGTGTTTTTTAAATGACTTTAGCAAGGAACAACGTAGCTCCCTGAGGATGATCTTAGGATCGAAACATGTTGGAGCGGTTTTAAATGTTTTAATGTGAAATTTTATGTAAGTGCATTAGTTGGTTGATAATTAAAGTGATTCTACAAAATACACTGTGCAACAATAAAGATAAATAATACTTAATTGTTTTTCTGAGATGTAGCTGCCTCATTTTTAGGCGTGTTCGCTTAAGTGTTCATTTAGTCTGTCTATACGAATATAACAACTGGAGAGCCACTAAAATTTTTTAAATGAAATTTGTTACTGAAAAATATTACGGACAAAGACCGAGAAATTTAAATTTCTCATTACTTTTCACAGCTCTGTGGATTATTTTAAGTAATGCTCACATTGTGTTTCTGTGCTTATCTCGAGTGTGACTCGCTAAACCATTATAGAAGCAAAAGCTGTTGCGTACAAACTTCATAGAGAAGTAAGAAACAACCTTTTTTATACAATATTTTTAACCATGTCTGGCGGTTTCGAGACATTTTAGCATAAGGGCTTCCGCATGTACTGTACATTTATGTATCTGTATGTCGAACAGCTTAAGAAAGTTACTCCGAACACAATCCATATCCCGCTTACATTTAGACTGCCTTAAAATCAGATTGGTGTACCCTGTTGACATTTTACTATCTACAAGCAAGGTAAAGTGATCCCGTTACAGGCCCGGTGCGGTCCAGAGGGTTGGTAGAGGTATAGCTCTACTCTTCCATGACCGCGGCACTAGAAGGGTGTGAGTGGTCAGCAGCACGCCCCGGCCGCACTTTACCCCCGGGAAAGACCTGGTACCCATTTTACATGAGGCTGGGTGGGCCCCAGGGCCGGTCTGGACGGGCGGAAAATCTCGTCCCCACCGGGATTCGATCCCGGACCGCCCGGCCCGTAGTCATTCGCTATACCTACTGAGCTACCCGGCCCACACTATTTACAAGTAGACTTTGAAAAATATATTACACAAGTTACAAAAACATCTAGCAATTTATTAGTGTGTGCAGTAACGAAGGATTGACTTCGTAACACCCACTGTTTATTCATCCAATGAATACTTTTGACTCGTTTAGGTTTAAGCATCAGTTAAGAGTTGTTTGTGGATTTTATGTCTCTTTATTAAAATGGGATCCTTTGTCGTGACGCTTGTTATTACGTTTAGCGAAAAGCTTCTCTTTCACAAATTTTCCGAAAGTAACGCTTTTAACACTTTAACGTTTGATTTTGATTTACACGGAATGCATTTATAAACAGGATGGTGAAAAATTCACTTGGCGGTGGAGCCAACATATTGAACATTGAATGCTAAGTGGCTTTAGCGCCACTCTGTACTTCGTATGATTCTCAAAATCAGTAGAGTTTATTTGCATCATTGGAATTAACTTGGTGGCCTTTATCATGGTGGCAGAACTACGGGGTTGCTCTGCGGCAGGAACTGCACTTTGTGGGTTAAATATTTCAGATGCACTGCAGACTTTAAATTGTTAAGGAAGTTATGAAATAATTCTCTTTCTTGTATGAGGTACATTTCTTATTTTCATATGGATTTGGAGAACGCGGATTTTAATAAGTACTTCGTAATTCTTTTCGCCGAACGCGCATGTTCGGTGTGCCTAATTGTTTGAATGGTATTCTGCAGCAGCCGGCATACCTGGTAGAGCATGTATCCACAAAAACGTTTCCTTTGGTGACGGCTGTCCAGAGATCTAAAGGAGCGTCTTAAGTAGGATGTATTTCGGAATACCTAAATGAAATTTGTGTACAACGAAAACTGCTAAAGTGTAGTTTAATTCATTCCTCTCTCATAATTTGAAGCGATTTGAAAATAAAAGAGAATAAAATTTTGTACTTAGTGTTAGAGTTGAATGACGGATGGACGGAGGTGAAAGTTCTTGTTGCTACGTCTTCGAGTTTCCTTTTAGACTTCAAGATTTCGAGAAGTTAACGTGTCCATTGTTTGCCATTGTTGTCAAGTATGACGCAAGATCTGATATCAAAGTACATTTTGCGCGGGCACGGCACTCAAGTGTTTGAGAACCACTGATAGTGATGAAGAGGAGAAAAAAAGAGATAAAGTTTCCCTTATTCCTAAGGACCATAGAGACGTGGAGATAAACATCCTCTCATTGCGACCTCGGCTGTACATGGTGTGTGGCCACTCCCCATTCAGCATGTCCCAAACAAAGAGCCCTTCTTAACCAGTATGTCAAGAAGGCCAATACATTTCTTCTGCCGGGTGTCCTCCAGTTCGCACGCAGCCACCTTTTAGACTGAGCTGTCTCTCCTAGCATTGTCGCATAGAGTACACACTAGACTAATATCTGGGCATGAACGCCAAAGGGGCCTCGTCACCAAGACAGACGACCCGACTGATATCAGCCGTAGCGAGGCTCTGAATCTGATCATGGGCGATGTGGTCCCCTTTCGCTTTGCCTCGACAAAATTGTCGTTATATGAATGAATGTACAGTCTATATTCTCATGGCATGCATGGCGTTTTTTTTTGTCGATAGAATTGCCTTTTTGTTGATGAACACATTGCCGTGTTTTTTATGTATACTGTATGTGCTTCTGCAATATAGAAGTTCCGACTGGGGCGACAAAATTGTGACCCACACTTTTCGCCATATTGTTGAATAGCTTATAAAATGGTGTGTACAGCACAATTGTATAGGATTTGCACAATTTTTCAACGAAAACGTTGTGACAAATGTTTGAGTAAATACAAGGGAAATAACTTGTGATTCCACCTTGGTAGCAAGTGCGATTTTAGGTTGACACAGCGCAAATATTGCTGTCTTCTGGCGTGTGACACTTTGTAGACTGGCAGCATTTTGACAACGTTGCAGAAGCGTATATTTACCTCAATGCAGGATCCTCTAAGAAGATCAAAATGACTAAAACACCGTACCATTTCTGACGCTAATGTTTTGAAGCCTTTTTTTCCCCCCAGCTTCTCATTTCAATGATCGCTGGTTAATTCACTAGACTCGCAAATATGACACGTGGGTGGGGAATACCTGCAATGACGCTCTTCTACGTGTATGTGTATGGGTGTGCGTGAACTGAATGGTCACTGTGATGAGGAAATCTTTATATAATGGATATGAAAATACAGATATTCATTCTGGGGTACACCTCTCTCTCACATGTTGCCGTTATGATCTTGATCGAATATAAGCACTATATGGTGAGGTAAATTCAGTCAAAAACACAACTATAAATATATGGCTAAATGATGGTGTTTATTAGCAATGGAAAACTACATGTTTCGGCCTATAGCGGCCATCGTCAGGTTGACAAATTTTTTTGCTAAAAGAGTTTTATATAATACGCCTAAACCGCGTGGTGATATTGAGATCCCATCATTTTACGTGCTCTTGTAAAGCTAAATTTGGTGGGATGTCTATTGGGTCAATGAATTTGTAGGTAGCTGGGTGTGGATCTTTCCGGTTGCTTAGGTGTAGGGTTAGGAGAAAACTGTGATT
>Ga0123357_10007131_pt1 | contig 13752 bp, 8 predicted proteins | sample TergutEmb28metaG_FD_89873 | JGI IMG/M metagenome (GOLD analysis project Ga0123357, IMG submission 89873) | Embiratermes neotenicus P4 segment gut microbial communities from Petit-Saut dam, French Guiana - Emb289 P4 | ecosystem: Host-associated > Arthropoda: Insects > Digestive system > Gut ... | reverse complement strand
AGTGTTCCTTGTGTTAAAGTATACCGATATAACCCAAAACACCTATATCCAAAGTTGAACGGTTACGGAGATAATGGCCAGAGAAGTTTGAAACTTTGACAGCTGTTACTCACTTATTAATTATCAAATACATATTGAAACTGGCAGGAATATGTGGTTTCTGTAATGTTAATAGCTGTACGTAACATCAAAGTCACTTGTGAGTGACATAAAGTCATTAAATTGAACTACAAAAACACTCGCATTAACGCCGTTGTCGTCTTTAGGGTTCCAAGCACTTTACATGGGCACGCAAGCATTATGTTGACTGCATTCCAGTCTCAACGACATACGCAGAGTACATGTAACACGTCAGCTGAAAAGGTGCATTACGTGGAACCGCAAGAAGACCGCACTTTTCTCTGGCCATTATCTTCGTAAACGTTCAACTTTGGATATAGGTGTTTTGGGTTATATCGGTATACTTTAACATAAGGAACGCTCTCCCGAAGTCTGGCACATTCCTCCTGGGACATCCTGTATATAAGTTTTGCAAGAATAATCTGTAGGATGGTGACCTATCAATGTATAAGTTCAGCCCAAAGATGGCAGTGATGTCTGATATACTTCACCGTATAGCAGCCCACTTCGCTTGCTCTGGAAGTCCACACAGTCTTGTGGCTTCATCGTATTTAAAAATAAACTTATTCTGAAACATCCTGTAGTATACAGTATTCATGCAAAACGGAAATATAACGCATCAGTTACACACAAATCTTTTAAAAATATATTATTTTATATAGCTGCGTGTTTCGATTCACACAGAATCATCATCAGGCACAAAAGCTTCTGGACACCGCCTTCTTCAAGCCCTTTGCACTACACTTACAGTGAAATCTCACTAATTCTCTTTTTAAAAATATTACAACTTTGACTTTATTCTGTACTACATGCACGTTTTCCCCCTTCTTATTTCTTTTTAAATCCTGTTGCAGTTGTTGTGTCTGGATGAAACTGTATTATTATCAGAAGTAGAGTTCTCAATCGATATGAGTAATTCAGTCCGCCGCACGCGAATGCGTAAAGAGAAACTTTGAAACCTTTCGTGTGACTGTTCCTCTACCAAAATCTGCAACGTCCTTTGTATTTTCACGACGAAAGCTGTGCCTTTAATTGATCGAAGTCATTCCGATGTGTTAAGAGTTTAAATATTAAAAGATAAAAACAGTATACGTCAAACACATCATTTATTGTATGAAGGCTACATATTTCGACCCTTTATAGGGTCATCATCGGGCCTTCTTTGGAATCAAGTCAGTGAATGCTGCGTACATGTTGTAAGCATAGTTGGGATCCCAACATGTACGCAGCATTCACTGACTTGATTCCAAAGAAGGTCTGATGATGACCTTATAAAGGGCCGAAACATGTAGTCTCTATACAATAAATGATGTGTTTGACGTATACTGTTTTTGTCTTTTAAAACTGTGCGTTAGTTGACATTTCCTTTCTTCTACTTTCCTTTTCATGCCGTCAGTAATACCAGCATGTTCTTTGTGCGTTTTCGGAGGCAAGAAAAACGCTGAAACTATTGAATTCGGTGTCTTAGAATTGCGTGTGGCCGATAACTTAGGTATTTTGAATATACAGAGTGGCGCAAAAAGAACGCATTTTTTTTTTTCAAATAATTGTAACTTTTTTTTATTTTCAATATAGAAAAATTATGTTAACACCTAAACAACCTGTAATAAATGTAGTTTTGATTACTTACATTGGTTACTCAATTACGGAAAATTATATCGGAAAGACGGCGTCCTTCTTGCCGTACACACGTCCGGAGACTCTCCTCAAAGTTCTGCATCACATTTACTAACATTTCTTGTGGCACAGTTGCAATTCCTTCGCGAATGGAAACTTTCAGATCGTCGACTGTACGAGGTTTTCGAACGTAGGCTTTTGATTTGAGGTAACCCGAAAGTAAGAAATCGCAGGCAGATATAAAAAACATGCGTTCTTTTTGCGCCACTCTGTATTAACCCTTTACCTACCAACGTGGAGAATATGGTGAGCTCCGATTAATGGCTAGGAAAGGACAGACGGGATTTAACTCTGTATTTAAAGGGTTAATTATTTATCTTAGATGATGTTTAGCATGCATAACGACACGTTTCCTCGTGACACCTGTATTTGACTTACCGTTTGATGAAATTATACCTCCAGATTTTGACATTTGGCTGACCGTGCATCTCAGTATATGTATCTCAGTAATTAATCAACTTGATGCACAAAGTTTTTGTTTTACAATAAGTTTATTTCATGTCTCTACATGTTTCGAGCACATGTGGTCATCATCAGGAGGTCAAAATTGCATTACACAGCCTCTGGTATCATCACGCCTATAGGTGCACGAGACCTGCAATTTTGACCTCCTGATGATAAACACGTGTGCTGGAAATATGTTGAGGCATGAAATAAACTTATTCTAAAACAAAAATTTTGTGTATCAAGTTGGTTAATTACTGAGATAAATATACTTCCAGGTTGCAGATGAACTTTTGGTGTAGGATTAAAAAAAAAGCTTTGAATGAAGATTGTTGTATTTGTTAGCAGTCGCACATATCGGAGGGACAAAAAACATTGGGGTTTTATTGCAAGTATTTGATGCTGTGAACAATGTGCATAGAACAGACGAGAGAATTGTGTAGCTTCGCTATATACGTGTAGACCAGGCCTGATCGAATCTTTCACGTGGTGCAGGCAAATTCAGCAATACTTGGTCTGCATTTAGGCACCATGAACTGCAATACAAAAGCAAAAAAATGAATAATTATTCTTACAAGTATAATTTTACATCTGTATTTCTCTATATACAAAAGTAAAGGTAAGATTCATCCTAGAATAGACCACGAAGGCCCACAGGGGGAGTAGACGTATAGCTCTACTTGTTCATTAGCTTCGGCGCTAGTTGGGGGTGTGTGGTTAACGCCACGTCCGCGGCCGCTTTACCCCCGGGAAAGATCTGGTGTCCATTGTATAGGAGGCTGGGTAGGCCTCAGAGCCGGTCTGGACAGGTGCGGAAAATCTCGCCCCCACCGGGATTCGATCCGTCTACCGAACAGCCCGTAGCAAGTCGCTATACCGACTGAGCTATCCCGATATCAGATTCAATACAAGTACATTTATATGAAGAGAAAAAATTATTTAAACACACAATGCACCACCTATGCTAAGGTGCCGCTGCTTGCAACACATTTTTGCAAAGTGAATCAGCAATACAAGACATGTCTTCATAAACAAACAGCTCTTACGTTTTCAAAATTGATTTGACATTCTATCTCGTCTTTGCCGATGAAGGGCTTAAAAGATGTTTCTCGTTTCAGCCCGTAGCTCGCGGGCAAAATGTTGTCCGCGAGATGCGGGTTGAGCGGATCTGGTATAGACTAAAGCATCTGAAAGAAATGGACATCATAAACTGTAGCAGAACTTCTTTTTCCTTTGTTTTTTTTTGTGATTATTGTTTGCTGTAAAGTTCATAATTGGGGTTGGGGGTTATTATTAAGAGTTGGAAGGGGGTGGTGGGGGGGTTTTACTTGTTCCACTTTTACCTTCAGCAGGCCTCTTATCCACCTATAAGCAATGGACCGCAGAGGAGCGTCCCATTAAGGCCGCTGTCCAGCCAGAAAGATTTAAGGCGTTGTGAGGGATTCCTGTGGCGCCATGGGATAGGAATGACCGACCAGGGCCATCCATCCATTGCACGTAGCTCCGCGTACGTCTCTGTACTGCAGAACCTCACAGCATAGTTAGCTTAATTCAGTTACGTCACGTGACCGTCCTCTTCACATCTCGTGAACAGAAGTGATCATGCTGTGTTAACAAAACTTCGATTCAGACAAACCATTTAATTGGCTACATAACTGTTTAATTAAGTAAGTAAAAGCTAAAGAAAGGATTGACCAAATGAAACGAATTTACCAGCTCTGTATTTAACTTTCACTGTAGACACTAAACTGTGACATCTACTTACACTATGCTTATTTCAGCACTTGTCTAAAACTTTGCAAAGCCATGCCTTCCAATATTCAAAGACGAGATCTCTTTCCTCTCATAGTAAACCCTACGCATATTGTACAGCTGATAGATAAGTTGTGAACATCCTGAAGATCGTCAATACCCAGGGCCGAAACATGTTGTTGTACAACCTATATACTACTCTATGTGACAATATAGTTGTGTTCTGACCATGTGGCTTATGCATAATTCCATTTAGTTAAATGTGTCGAAAGTTTTACTGGCAGTTTGATTACCAAAGGCCGCTAGGCTAATCGCTACCGAACATACTTTTTTATTAGTCCGCCCTCTTTTACCTACTTATCATAAGCGTAAAGGATGATTGTTGCACTTTATCACGCTCAGTGACACTCACAGGCTCGGTAGGACTCCCCTGGACGAGAGATCGACCCGTCGCAGAGACCTCTACCCTCCAACACACAACATATCACAAGGGTCAAATATGAACGCTCCCGACGGACTTCGAATCTGCAATCCCAGCAAGCAAAAGGTTGCAGGTCTATACCCTAAATCTTCTTCTGTGTCTAACTGGTCAGCATTTCGGTCCACGAAGCGCCTGATTCGGTTCTCAGAGTAACCAGCGATTGTTTTCTGACCCTCATTAACTAATTCCATTCGTTGTAGGGATCAGGTGATTTTGGCATATAGCAACCAAATGACTGACCTCTTAAATGTCATTTATGAACTAAATTCACTGGTTTTGTTGCCATAGTTTAGTCGTCTGAAAATAGACAATGACATTTTCTGCTCACTCTTTGAAATGGTAATATATCCCAGTGTGGATATTTCCTAGAGTTAAGGATAAGCTGAATCTCTTCCCGAAATTATTTTTGTTATTATGAATAAATAAACGTAATTACATTGCCACAATGACTCGTTAGCCAGATCACATTTATAAATAATATAGGCGACGTGCAAGCAAATAAGTATTTAAATTACTTAGCCTTATTTCTTTTATATTTATACATAACAAGATAAGGTTGCTCCCTGCATGCTGTGGAGTCATATGAACATTAGAAGTGGTGGTGTAAATACAGTATCCATGAATCCGGGTATTTTTTCGAGGTGAGGGGGGGGGGGGCAGTGTCACTCTGGGGAGGGTGTCTAGTCCTGAGAGCGATCCTGGACTCTTTGGAGAACACATAAACAGAACACTTGCCTGTCCGGAATAGAAACACGATTCCTTGTTTCTCGACTCTGTAGCCTAGTCACTATGCGGATTATGCTATTCTGGCCCCCATATTCCTACGTATATTAGGCTAATGGCTTATTGCCTCTTATAAGAGAATTTTGTTTCACGCGACTTGTATGACGTAGATAGGTTGTGTTATTTTTTTTATTGCAATACCAACAAAGACCGAGGTGTCAACGGGTTTACCTGACCGGTACACCGCACGGACTGTGACATGTGGGTACTGGGCATTGGTGGATTGATGATCTGGCGGTGAACCGCTGGGAAGATGATTTTATGATTCGGGTTCTTTGTGTTTTGTTTTACGGCGCGCTCATCGTCTCCGATTACAGAGTGTTGTTGGTTGGTGAAAGATATACTTGGAAGGACATGAAAGGAAGCGGCTGTGGCTTATTAGAGATACTATACCAGTATGTGCAAGGGATTGAGGAAAACCACAAAAATTCTCTGTTAGGGTAGGCGGGGTTTCGACCGAAATTCTAAAAGTGTACGACCCACATAGGAGTGTATGTAGTGTTATTGCTACACCATGCTGCTCCTTTCTATGCCATGTTGTCACTCGGTGTTTACAAGGTGTCTCAGGCCTGAGCAGTTGTGACGCAGTTCCTTGATGCCTTAAAAGTCATACAGTTTACTTGCCGTTGTAAGTAATTACGAAACAGTCCCGAATTCTCGGAGAGTGTCGGCAGTTGTGATATTGCCAAGCAGTCTGGTCTAGACACGTATATGGGAGATTACCGTTTGGAATCTCCGCACGATTTCCACCTGTTATGACTGAGATGTGGTCTGAGTTTTCTGAAACTTTCAAGGCTAATGCTTTTCCGCGACTAGCTTGGAATACACGGATATCACTGATGCATTCGTAAGCCACATCTCGATTCACATTGCCCTTGTCAGTCTACAAAGGGACCGCGGTAGCGCAGTGATTAAGGTGCTGTGCTACGAATCGGAAGGTCGCTGGTTCGATTCAAGCTGGTGTCATTTGAATTTTTCATTGACATAAATTCCTTCAGATCACACTATGACCCTGGGGTCGACTCAGCCTCTAACATAAATGAGTACCAGGAGCATTTCTTGGGGGTAAAGGCGGCCGGTGTGTAAGACTGACAAACTTACAATCATCCTGTGCCGTTGTCACGAAATCTGGGAACCTTAACTTCCTGGAACCCTCTGGGCCACTCCAGGCCTGTAACGGGACTGCTTCACCTTAACTTGTCAGTGTTCAGTCGTATCGAAAAGTCACATTTTGTCGGATAGTGAGTCGATGGATTTAATCAAGGAAAAGTAACTTTTTGTTTTTCTCCCCGTCTTCGCAGTCACATTCTTCTCTGTCTCTTCTCTTTATTTCGCCTTTGTCCTATTCTCCCTTCAGTTTCTTCCTCATTTCCTTTTCGTAATCACTCTCCTCCCTTCTTTCCCTCCTCTTGTTCTTCTTCATGTCACCTTTCTCTTCCACCTAATCCTGGTTTATGAATCTTGCATTCATGGATCTTAAATTTGTTCAACCGAAATAGCATTGTTAAATAACTATATTCTCAAAGTTTTTTTATTCGCCAATTGATGCGCAAGTGAATTGTCCTAAAAACAATTTTAAAATTTACATTAAAATTAATACTAAAACAGCTCCGTCATCTTATATATATATATTGGACCGTGCATCATTGTGATAGTTGAAGAATGACAGACCAACTTGATGTCACAATTTATTAAGTTTTATTTCACTTCATCTCCTGATGATGGATGTATTAATGTCCGAAACATGTTGAGCATAGAAGAAGTGAAATAAAACTTAATAAATCGTGACATCAAATTGGTCTCTCATTCTTCAAGCTCCGTCATGTTTCGCTGTTACATTTACACCATCATCAGGGAGCAAGCACGAATAATGCGCATTATTCTTGCGTGCTAAGCAAGCTCGAATAATGCGCTCCCTGATGATGGTGTGACTACACCGAAACATGTCGGAGCTGTTTTAATGTTAGTTTTAATGTAAATTTTAAAATTGGTTTTAAGACAATTCACTTGTGCATCAGGTGGTGAATAAAAAAGCTTTGATAATAACAAGATGCACGGTATGTACGTGAATACTAAATCCTCAATTAATTCAGCAATGGAATGTTATGGAATGAACATCAGTATATTCCTGCATTGAGAAGTTCAGCTTTATAAAGGAATACAAGGACCAGAATTCAACAATCGACCAATGTCTTTCTCCAGCCAGAAAGGTCTTTACTTGAACTTGTTCTGGCGTGTTCAGAAAACATACCGCGGATGTCTTGGATCTCTTATTGGTGCCATTTAAACATATAGACAGTTCCTTTTGCAGCTGGCAAATTTTGACTGTTCTACATAAGACTGATGTCACATCGGTGTTACTGTGCTACAAACGTGCAAACAGTGCCACAAGGAAAGAAAAGGGGGTTGGGGGGGGGAGAAGTATAATTCACTTGGGATTATAATGATTATTCAGTTTATTCCTAACATTTTTCATATCTCACTGGTTCAGCAGGATACATTAATTTTTACTCTTAGGAAGCTGCAGCTACCAAGCCATTCATGCTGTAGATTGAAAAATGTTTCTTATTTTTCGCTAAATACTCACCACGTAAAATATTTCAAATGAATTTTCCATATTACAAGAAATTCTGTGCTGTTTAACGATCGTTTGTAAGACGAATTCTGTTATTTTTTAATAAATATGTAGGCTAGGTTGGGCTGCCGCAAAATAGGGCCTAATTGCGGGCTGTTGTGGATGCGGTAATGGACATTAATTTTGAATAAAAGCTGGGGAACTTCTGCAGATGCTAAGTGACTTTAAGCTACTTGAGAAGGACTGAGCTCCGTGTCGTCAGATACCCTTTCGAGAACCAGACAGGTAAGTGGCCGAGCCTTAGCTCCCACACTTAGTGGCCGTGCGGTCACCCTGACGCTCGATTTGGCTCTTCTATATGGAATTTGTGGGAAACAATGTTACACAACACTGGGACAGATTTTTCTCCCAAGTAATTTGGTTTTCTGCCGTCAGCATCATTCACCCGATGCTACTGTCGCATTCATTCGTCTATCACCGACGATATTTAATCTTAACATTTGACAGAACCGTAAAACAACTGACTTTAAAAAAAGGTACTGTAAACTGTATCGAAATTAGTGGAGTTATATTAAGTAGGTTCCCTGAAATCGGCGGGGATAGATTGGAGGAAGAGCATGATTGCTAACTTTGGCGTTTATTTTACGCACTTGATGCAAAAACGCATGATAATAAATTGCTGATTTTTCGACATATTGCGCCACTAGCATAGCGCGGCAAATCCCGTCGTGGAATTCACACTCGTTTAGATCATTTGGAAATCCCCTGTTTTGTAGGACTTGAAGATCTATCACAGCAGGAGAGAAATGTGCGGTTCATATCCGTGTATAACGAAAGTTAAAACTTCTCAAAGGGTTTCAAATTTCAGGCACTTTAAAAGGACGTTAGTAAATGAAAATCAGTGCAACTTCAACTATTAACCAACAAATGCACTTATATAACTTTCACTTAAACACTTTAAAACACTTAAAACTACTCCGACAACATTTCGATCTTTTCAGATCATCATCAGGGAGTTTCGTCTTTCCTTGCTAAAGTTATTACATTTTCACGATTTAGTTCGTTTTTGTAAACAAGGTGTTGTGGCAGCATATCATGTTGTGTAGGAATCTGTTGTGGAGTGTGTAGTTGGCTGGGTGTGCGTCGTATGCTGCCTACGCAAAGGATCAGTCCAGGCCCGAGACACATGTATCCCTTTCTTTTAACAAGACCACTGTTTACGATGAGGACTTGTCAGCACCTCGCCCTATCCCCAGTCTGCAAGACCACCCTCTTGTCTGCTGTCCGCGACTGCTTATTCAATATTCGCAGCTACTCTTCATATTGGAGGCCTTTCCTCCAACCGCAACCTGAGGACGCGCCATGCCGTGGTGACAGGGACCGACTTATCACGGACAAAGTCGGAAGTTGAAATCCGATAAGAAGAACATTATACGTATTCGGGACTAATGAAGGCTAACCACTTAGAGTGACTATAACGGACACGATAGAACCATTACTGTAATTTTAGCCAAGAACTGTAAAAAGCTCCCTGATGACGGATTCCTTGTGATCCGAAACATGTTAGAGCAATTTTAAATATTTTAAATATTTTATAATTCTAATTTTATCTACGAATTATATATTTGTGCGTCTGTTGGATAATAAAGTGTTTTAATTGTCATTGATGTACGGCACAAACATGAAGATTGACTATAAATGATTTACCATGCAAAATAACGCCAGGAATGAAAGAAGCGAGATTTGGGAAATAAGGGGACTCAGAGGTGGCGTAGATGTTGGAAGATGCCCCTTATGCCCAGGGAAGGAAAATGCCATTCATGTTCCTTTTAACTGTTCAGAAAAAAAAATTGAGAAAACGTGGCTAATAATGAAGACAGAAATGGTATATAAATTTGTATTACGTCAAACACTACAGAACGCAGAATTTTAGGGGCATTTTTATAAAAGTAATGTAATTTGGAGCAACACACAAGAAAATTAGAGGGAGAATAGGAGGTATCTTGGTGGCAATAAATACCAGTAGATTAGAGTAAGGACAGTAGAGTAGCAGAATGTGTTTGGTTATTACGGTCCAGGGGCTTCGCACTGCAAAACCTGGTGCAAACGGAGCAGCACCGCATGAATTGCACCGCAGAACCGTATAGGCCAACCCTTGAGGCAACTCATAAAATCAAACATCAAAATAACGGAATAATAACATACATATTGCATATACAATTTGTGACGATTTTGGTAAGCGATTATTTTTATTAATGAAGGACTTATTCCGCCACACTTGTATGGAAAAGCTGCACAAGTTTATATAAAGATTTGCATTTACAATCATGTACAAATAGAAATAGGGATTAACTACCATATGTCACTGATATGCTGTACAATAATCTCAATTGTTATTTAAAAATAAGTTCTTGAATCATTTTCGACACGTATAGGGTGTTATATAAACATCGACACAGGAATACAATGATACTGTACGGTTATTTAAAATAACAAAATCAAATTAATTTCAAACCCAACGCGTACGAACATTTGGATCCCATTAACCTTTTGGCGCCGGAATTATTATTTTTTTTTAATTTTAGCATATTCTGTATATAAAATGTGAATAAAACTGGAACCAAATATGTTAGAATTACGAAACAAACTGCATTTTGAAGAGAAAAAAATGGAGATTATATTCCATGTTCAAAATATTCAGTACCTGTATTTGTTGAATAAATATATAAAATGCAACGTTTAGAGGTTAGCGGTGCGGTACGACCACTATAGTGGTCGTTAGGCGTCAAACAGATAAAGGCGGAAAGTTTCTCGAGGAGATGAATTACTATCAGCTTATGAAGACGGAATCAGTTCTGCGGAGTTGTCTAGAGTATTCCTAAGCGGGACATTACTTGCCTGCATTGCAAGAGGTTAAGAAATCCTGACGTCATGTATTATATATTTTATCGGGGACCTTAACTAGTTAAGCAACATTATACGTGAGGATAATGTGATGATAATTGGTTATTATATACTTCCTGCACCGAAGCGTGTGGTTGTTCGATGACCACTCCCGTAGCTATGGCTCGCATGACGATTACATCACCACATTTCTTGCTCACCTTTGATCCGAACAGAACTTATTTCCTCCTCACAGTAAATCATTTTTATACCAGCCTTGCGTCATTTTTAAATGAAAACCTTATAGGAACCTTCATTTTCTGATACCATAATTCAGATTGGATCTAAGCAAAATTCATCACCATATAACAAGTACATCCTTCGAAGGGCTGTGGCCAAACAATTTTGCTAATTAATAAACATAGAATTTACATATGCAATCACCCGGTTACTACAACTTGCTATTTGTCTTATAATGAATATTTATGCGCGAACGACTTAGGATGGAGGAAAGGAAGGCTAAGAAACTGCTGGTGGAACGATCCTGGTCATGTGATGGTATATAATGGTAAGGTGTCCATTGATTTTCGCCGTATTTGTCCTTCAAAGTCAGGGGATTGTTTCAGAATATGCAGATCTTCTTAACTGTTTTGATTTGTCACAAAAGAAAATAATTTTCTTAAATACGAGGGTGAATAAAAAAGTAAAGGCAATTTTCAAATTACGCGGTAACCGGGACAGAGAGGAGCTGGCGCATTGCGCAGTATTGACAACACCTGTTGAAGAGTTCAGCCATGTGCAGTACAGCACTCTGCCTTCAGTCGAATGGCAGCAACGAGGGCGAAAACATGGACCCTCCTTTGCAAGATCGAAGAACAACGTGCCATAGTGCGGTTTCTTTGGGCAGAAGGAGTGAAGCATGTGGAAATTCACCGTCGTATGTTGGCTCAGTAGGGACAGAGCACCATGAGTCAACGAAACGTTTATGAGTGGGTAGAAGGGTTTAAATCGTGTCGAACATGTGTTACTGATGAAAGTCGTTCTGGTCGGCCATCAACATCGCGCAGCCGAAAAGATTTTTCTCCGCAGGAATACAGATCGATATAAAAATGCATTGTGTTGCAAGGGGACTATGTAGAAAAATGATATGTAAAATTTCTCACAGTTACTTCTATTAAAGCCGTTAAATGTATTTTGCCTTTACTTTTTGATTCCCCCTCATATGTTACATAACATAAAACCAAAATATTTACGAAGTTTGATAACGTAATGATATACTTCTGGCAGGTCAGTGTATGCTTTGGTGCTGATTAAAAGGGTTTCATAGAGCTTGATTCTCAAAACTGAATGAGTTTTCTTTCTTACTAAAATATTTTGATCTGTTAAGAGATAAAAGGAATTACGCGAATGAAAACCAAAAGAACTAGAAAAAGGAAAATATTGAAAAGGAGGAAAAGTGAAAGGAGGAAAATGAAGAAGGAGGAGAGTTCCGTAAGGAAATACTGAGGATAATGAAAGAAAGCTAAATAAGAATGAAGTTTAGAGGAAGATTTACGAGAATAATAGAAGAACGAGAAGAAGATGATGCTGAAGGAGATTAAAAAAAAACAAGCAGAAATTCAGAAGACAAGAAGAAAGAAGTGGATAAAAAGGAGGACAGAAAAATTAGGATTTTAATAAAATATTTAGAATAGGTCCTGTCTGTAATTCGTGTCGAGGTTATGGTATCTAACATAGCTTTACGTAGCCCCGCAGGGGCACCATGTGCTCTTGATCGCAGTGGTGGTGGAGTCGCCAGGCAAGCAGAAATTCCGTTAATTTGTGCTGCTCGTATGAATGTACACGGCGAGTTATATACGCCGTCGGTAACGTGCTGACTGTACGGCTTACTCTAAGCGTTGCCTGCTTATAATACGAAATTTGTAATTCTGATAAGGAAGTCGATGAAAAGTTAGCGGTCAGTGACTTCATTCCGCGGAGGTCAGGAGGTGTGCTTCTTGTGACTTGAAGTGAATTTTAATCCGTCTTTATTTCGCCTCCAGTCACTTCTTGAGGCCATTAAGAAAGCGAATAGTTAGCAGCAGAATGCAGAGGGAACTCCCACGAAAAGACACGTTGCCAAAAGGATGGCTCATTCGTTCGTTGAATACTGCAGACTTCACACCCATCATCAGAGGCTGCTTGGTTGCCTGTGTTGACTGGAAGAAGGTTGATTAATTCTGATATTTCTTTGCTGGATTCGCGTGGATGATTTAGGATGTTATGGTTATAATGTAGAAAACCTTTTATCGTTTCGATATTTTATTATCCTCCATTTCGTGGCACAACGTTATGAGAAATTAGCACTCAACATTTGATAACACACAGAGGAACATACATGATCACAAGCTGAACAAAGAGAGACCAACTTGATGTCACTTACTTTATTATTTCATTATTTAATGCTCAACATGTTTCGGGTGTATTAACATCCGAAACATGTTGAGCATTAAATAATGAAGTAATAAAGCAAGTGACATCAAGTTGGTCTCTCTTTATTCAACTATCAAGATGATGCACGGTCCAATAAACATAATGATCACAGGCGTTATGACGCGAAGACGGGTAGCTAAAGGCATGATCAACACAAGTAAGCATTAAGAGAAAGAGAGGGTAAGTAATATAGTTGACGAAACGTCGGAGAGACAACCCTCCAATCTTACTTACTCCATGGAGCGGAGTCCTTCTTGAGAAGCTAACCGGTTTTCAGTTGGTCAAGAAATTCCCCGCATTTTATGGAACCCGAAGTTTCATTACCGCATTCACAAGTGCCCGCCACTTTTCCCTATCCTGAGCCAGCTCGATCCATTCCATACTCCCATTTCCCACTTCCTGCAGATCCAATAACTTAATAAGTAAAACTAAATGGATATACTCAAACTGAGGAGCTACTTGAATAAAAAAGTAGCGGCTCCAGGTTCAGAAAACAGAGATTAACGGCCGTGGGGAACCGTTGCGCTAACCACGTGACACCCCTCTATCCGCAAAAGTTGGCACT
>Ga0123357_10007130_pt1 | contig 13752 bp, 8 predicted proteins | sample TergutEmb28metaG_FD_89873 | JGI IMG/M metagenome (GOLD analysis project Ga0123357, IMG submission 89873) | Embiratermes neotenicus P4 segment gut microbial communities from Petit-Saut dam, French Guiana - Emb289 P4 | ecosystem: Host-associated > Arthropoda: Insects > Digestive system > Gut ... | reverse complement strand
GTCAGCTCCTGAAGATGGGCACAAGGTGGCCCGAAACATGTTGAGCAACCTATAAAGGAGAAATAAACATAATACTAAAAGTGACATCTAGTTGGTCTCTTTATCCACATATTAATACGAGACTGGAGGTTCTCACAGCGGTGCAATTGAAAATTCTGGTCCACTGAGATGTGATGTTAATGCGTAGGGTAAGTGGTTTCCGACGTTTCGAAAGATGGTGGCCCTGCATCTACAAGTGTTAAACAGTCCAACAAGAACCAATTTCTAATGTTTTCAACATATGTTTTTAAAACAGTGGTCACTGTTCTCGTAATTCTAATATTGGACTGGACGCTAAGTTCTTTAGTCTGTTTGTACTCGTATATAAATTATCTTTATCTTTATCTTTATGCGATGAGCGACAATTTCAGTAAAAGTTTCATTGTGCCAGCAATAGAAGTTAGGTGGAGACGGTAAGTATAGTATTCTGTGGCAGGAAATTAGGATTAACCATTTTAAACAGTAAAGTTAACTTACTCATGGAGTGGAGTCCTTCCTGAGAAGCTAACCTCAGTTCTCAGCTGGTCAAAAAAATTCCCCGCATTTTATGGATTCCGAATGTTAATTACAGTGTTTGTAAGTGCCCGTCACTTGCCCCTCTTCTGATCAACATCGATCCAGTCCATGTCCCCAACCCACTTCCTAAAGATCCATCTTAATATTATCTTCTCATCTACACCTGAGTCTTCCAAGTGGTCTCTTTCCCTCAGGTTTCCTCATCAAAATTCTGTATACATTACTCCTACCTCTCGCACATGCTACATTCCCCGCCCATCTCATTATCGATTTAATTACTCGAATATTATTTGGCGAGAAGTACAGAACATTAATATCCTCATTATGTAGTTTTCTGCACTGCCCTGTTACCGCGTCCCTCTTTGACTCAAATATTCGCTGTAAATTTAAAGTAAACTGTTTTAATATTCAGTTTTCACCCTCTTCCTCTCCCGTCAGTTGTGAAGACCAATTAATGTCGTGTAGGGAAATAATGCGTACAAAATACGTTATCTGTTGGCGGAAGGTGGAATATGGCTATTGTGACGTTGAATATGGCTATACGTAGAGTAAGCACTAGGATTTAAAGAGCAAAAAGCTTTGTTTCTCAAAAGCTTGGTGTTATTCGTATTTAGCAGTGTGTGTGTGTAGCAGAGCCGTCTGGAATTTAAATTAAAAAATAAAATTGCTCACCCAGTTCTCTTATTAGCCACATATGAATTGGCTGAATACTAATCCTGCGTAATGCATGTAGCGCGACTCTGCACGAATTTGCGTCTAGAATGAAGTGGACTAACTTTTATCTGCTGTAAGGTGTGTATGATCTGGTAGAATAGAATTTTATTATGGATGTTGTTGTACTTGCCGTTAAGACTTGTCTAATTGCTCTTCATACCGGATGTTGCTTGCGGTATGTGATATGCAAATCACGAAAGGTACTTTACATTTGCCATTTAAAGAAAAACCAACTTGATACACAATTCATCTTCAGTATATTTCGTCACATACATCTACAGGTTTCGGGCGTATCTATAGTCCATCATCAGGAGGTACACCATATGGATAAAACAGTTGGTACTTACTGTTCTTTAGATGAATGTCTGTTGCCCTGGATGGATGTGGAACCCAACCAGCACAACAGACAGTCGTCTGAAAAGAATAATAAGTACCAACTGTTGTACCCTTACGATGTACGTCCTGATGAAGGGCTATAGATACGCCCGAAACCTGTAGACGTATGTGACAAAATATACTGAAGATGAATTGTGTATCAAGTTGGTTTTTCATTAAATGAATATATCGAGATGCACGGTCAAGAAAACATAAAAATTATATTTGACGATTGGTAGAAGATTAACGCATTTGTAGCTGTTATTTGTATCTAGAAGACGTATCCATCGTCCGCAGTCTGGAGACGCTCAGTTCCTTGGTGTCAGGTCATCCACTCAAAATGTATTTAATTGAGTGAAGCCCGCGTCGGATACACCCAGACAAAACATATCCATCGTCCGCAGTCTGAAGACGCTCAGTTCCTTGGTGTCAGGTCATCCACTTCAAATGTATTTAATTGAGTGAAGCCCGCGTCGGACACACCCAGACAAAACACACCCATCGTCCGCAGTCTGAAGACGCTCAGTTCCTTGGTGTCAGGTCATCCACTTCAAATGTATTTAATTGAGTGAAGCCCGCGTCGGACACACCCAGACAAAACATGCTGTCTTAGTGTTCTAATACCTGTAACGTGTTCTACCCCAACATTTCTTCTGATTCCTTTGCAACACATGCGTGATAAATCTTAGTATTTGCACTAACTGACGTCACTAGCTGTTTACATTAAGCGCTTATGTCTAGCGATAATAATAACTTGTTTCGACATTGGTTCTGTAATTTTGATAATAAACCTTAGAATGCGATAAACTGAATTGGCCACGTAGCTGTCCCGAATTCTCATCGTGTCACTCGTACAAACCGAACCGTCCGTTCTGATAACCAGAACATCCAGTTTCTTGTCATTTCCTGGCTGACAGCACTACCCTTCCCATTAGAAGTCACCACCATTGCTTACATAAACCCCACTATCGACCGCCATTTTCACCACCACCAGTGTCATCCCCAAAACGTTTCTCCGCCGTGACTGCAGCTGTGGTCACTGTAACAACCATCACCCCCAGACCTATCACGACAAGTTCTGATCGTATACGTCACCAGTGTAACAACATAATTGTCTTGTAATACTGCCATTGTCATACCACAGACATTGCCATAACGCAAGCGTCCACACCACCCCGCATACCAGTGCAACTCAAAGCGGATTTAGTTTTGTATATCTCGGAAACTTCGCCACGTAATTGGCAGAATTATTCTTTATCCAAGGCGAGCTATAACTTCCGGTCACTGGGTTGAAGAACTTAGAAAATGAAAAAAAGTAGTTCAAAACCTAATGGCCATGTAGCTTAATGTGAATACCACTTGCCAGACAGGTCGTTAGAGACAGAATAACGGGATTGCATCTTATAGAATTTGGGTGTGGAATTGTGTACTGGAAATGGCCCAGTTATGAACGTTTGTGGAAAACCTGGTGAGTCTTCGGGTTTCGTGTCGTCCGAGAAATTGTTTAACGAGTGACTGAAGTTTTTATTTATTAATTTATTGAGAAATATTTATTTCCATAAAGTTTGTTATTTAGCAGAAATGGATGTAGCAGAAATATGATGAAATATCTAGACTGAGTGTTCATTTTGTATGTCTTACCGACCTACGCATGTACGTATGTATGCTGCGTCCTTGTACGTTAAGAAATCCAAGATTTACGCAAGACAGTGTGTCAAAAGTTGTCGTTTTATGGTGAATTTTAATCAACCCTGTGTCTTTAGCTAATTATGTCACACTCCTGGCCTACTGACGATGACGTCATCGAGATACATTATGTCGCACTCCCACATTTATATTGTCAGTCACGATGGAGTCACGTGATCAGTTCTGTCAGCGTGTCACATCTACTTCCGAAACTAATTTCCATACTAAGGCCTGGTGGGTGTTTTGGCATTGAGTTTGTCATCAGTCAACGTTTTCCATTTGAGTTGGTAGCAGTTAAGTGAGAGTGTTGCGTTGCTAGCGGAGGTGGGGAGAGGCTCATCACCGCTGGCGACAGCAGTAATTCTGTTCAGAAACTGAACATGGTTTGTACATTGTCTAATTTCTTAAGACTGTGAACTGCTATCTGAATTCAACCCGTCATCAGACTCGTTTGGTATAGAGCACTCATTTCAGTTGTGACGACTGTTGATGCGATGTTGGGCTCTAAACCTATCAGTGTCCATGTAACTTATTTCACAACATTACGTTGAACATCATCGTGTGACACGTAGCACTCCAGTTTCATGTTCAGAGGTTCCCTGGTTCAACGGCTCGAATACTGACTAGAATGACTGAATTATTTCTCGTATTTCCTCAGTTACGCCAACTAAAAGCCGAAAGAGCCCTTGAAATTTGTCCGCGACGGCTTCAGGATCAGTTTTCTTGAAAACTGTTCGACATTCCATCACAACGAGTTTTGTATCAGTCTGTAGTTTAGGTTGTGGAATCTCGATTGGGAAGTAAGTTATACGAACGTAATTACTTTTTCTAGATTTTACACAATCCCTCATGCCAAGTGTCGGTGTTACAACCTTACTTGCAAGTTCAGCGGCTGTTTCTTTACTCTTACTTCGGATTCGACATCCACAAATATTCCGTCATTTCTTATTCAACGACATGTAACATTTGTAAAATAAATTAAGTAGAAGATAAATCATATGGCCACCTTGAGAAGCATTATTACAATTGATAACCAACAAGATGCAACTATTTTGATTTATTTACTTCTAATCAGCTCTACATGTTTCGGGCGATGTTTTCGCCCATCATCAGGAGTATATCACTGTAACTACAGCTTGCGGTATTGTCCACCGCTGTTGCTGCTGGCTGGTGTTGCAACACCAGCCAGCAGCAACAGCGGTTGACAATACCAGAAACTGTAGTTACCGTGATATGCTCCTGATGATGGGCGAAAACATCGCCCGAAACATGTAGAGATGATTAGAAGTAAATACATCAAAGTAGTTGCATCTTGTTGGTTATCAATTGTAATTATACTAACAATGCGCGGAAACACAAACATTAAAATTGAGAAGCATTAATTTGCAACTCATAACCAGTATCTGAAGATAACCCTCCCCAATACAGATTAATAGATCAAAAGCAGCCATAAAATATGGAATATTTCAACAATTTGTGTATCAAGACAACAAATGATGCCAGATATACACGAGAAATTAAATGCAGGATTTCCGTGGGAAAGGAACATTCAACAAGAATAAGAGTTTTGCCAGCGAGTTGGATTAAATTAACGAAGAATTTATTGAAACGCTACATTTGGAGCATAGCTTTGTGTTTTTCTGAAATGTGGATACTTCGGAAAGCAGATCAGATTTACTTTAAGTGTTTAGACATGTGGCGTTGGAAAAGGATGGAGAAGATCAGTTGGACCGATCATGTGAGAAATGAAGACTTTTACAAAGAGTCCAAGAAGAGGAATTGTCTGCAAACAATAAAGAGAAAGAAACCTAAGTGGATTGATCATGTCTTGCGTAGGAACTGCCTTCAAAACCACTTTGTTGAAGGAAAGATTGAAGGAAGGATAGAAGTGACAGAAAGACAAGGAAAAAGACGTAAGCAGCTGCTAGACGACTTCAAGGTCACGATAAGATACTGCGACTTGAAAGAGGAGGCACGAAATTGAATTGTGTGGAGAACTCGATTTGGGAGGGAAGTGGACCTGTCGTAAGACATACTCCGTGATGAATGAAATGAATGAAACGGTATTGAGTATCGTACATTTTCTAACAAAGATGTTTCAAATGACTTGCATTCTTCGTGCTTTCAAATAGAAATACAGTTCCGTGTTTGACTTCAATATCAGACGCCGAATTATGTCCAAATTTATAACTCGCCATTGAGTCGCTCTTTTTCACGTAAGTTTAGAGCAGATTTGGGATAGTTAAGGATTATAGAACATCTTATAATAACACCGCAACGCCTTGTATAATGCATTATCAACGGTTTGAAAATACACAGTGCAATTTGAAACACCGGTGAAAACGTAAAGCAGTTCCATTACAGGCCTGGACAGGCCCAGACGGGTCCATGAATTAAGGTTCCCAGATTTCGTGACAACGGTACAGAATGGTGGTAGGGTGTCAGTCTTACGCACATTCCACCTTTACCCTGGTGCTCATTTCTGTTAGAAGCTAAGTCGACCCCAGGGCCATAGCGCGATCGGAAGAATTTTATGTCAATGAAAAATCCGCTGACACCAGCTGGGATCGAACCAGCGACCTTCCGATTTGTAGCACAGCACCTTAACTACTGTGCTACCGCGGTCCCCTTGAAACACCCGTATTTATGTATATTCAAACGTAAAAGAAAATGCACATGAGTGTTTTTAACTGTTACGTTTTTAGGCCTACTGAAAATGGGGTTTGTATTGATAGTAATGGAATCGGAAACCCACACATTACATGGAGTAGTTATTTCTGTAAGAGGAGGAGTAAATGGGTTTCCAGAAGTGGTTCAAAGAATGGGCTGTATGGATAAGGTTTTGGGTAGGATATTTGTCTAGACGACAGGAGCACGCAAAGGTGTTACAAAGCAGCATAAACCCAAGCATCCGGTAGCATGCTAGTCCGTCACTGACGTGAGGAATTAAACCAAAGAACACAAATAACAAGCCGGGTGGGTTAGAGGGTGGAAATGTCCATCTACATAAGCGATAGCACAGATTGTAACCTCCAACCTACCTTGTAGTATATATTTGGATCATGGAATAACAGAAGCATTAATCTCTTTTTATCCTTTCTTCTCATAGTTTCTCCTCTCCAGAAGTTAATATGGTTCCACAGAACTAGTTGTACTTGTGCAAATAATTTGAGAGTAGAAACAGTAAAATATTTAATGAAAATTACAGGGTCCTGATCTTAACTAACATTAACAATTTGTGAATAATTTCGTCTGGAGGTCAGTGGATCGTAAGCAACATGTAAATAAGAAACAAAACCTTGAAATCGACTGCTCTTCCTCAAACACAGGCGAAGACATTTACTTGAAATATTTTAGCGTCTGTTGGCCTTCGATTGAGGCAGCACTGCCAATTATTTAGCCTTGAATTGTTAAAAACAATTTTTAAAGAAGCATTTAATAAACAACAAAGGAGATCGCTGCGAGTGCCGAAATATAAGCTTTCTAAAGATACCTATTATGAAGAGATCCGATCGGCAGTTTGGCATGTCATAATATCCAAAAACAAAACCTCACCGTATGTATAATATTCGCCGCCGAACTCATTGAAAATCTGGTAGGCAGTTTGGAAGGCAACTTGTATACTGATGAGAGGAGAGGAGAGCAATGTCTGCTGGGTAGTCTAGCAGTGCAGTCTAGTGAAACTTACCATTCATAATTTCTGTTGTGAGAAATTCAGAGTCTAAACTAAAATTTTATATGATTTTGTGGGGCGGAAGGGGTTGTTCATGGACCGTTTCCTTGAACATTACTTTATGTTCAAATATAGGAAAGTCTATAGAGTTGTGAGGGGACCGCGGTAGCACAGTGGTTAAGGTGCTGTGCTACAAATCGGAAAGTCGCTGGTTTGATCCCAGCTGGTGATATAAAATCCTTCCGATCGCACTATGGCCGTGGGGTCGACTCAGCCCCTAACAGAAATGAGTACCAGCAGTATTTCATGGGGATAAAGCCGGCCGGTTCGTAAGGCTAATAACCTACCATCATCCTACGCCGTTGTCACGAAATCTGGAAACCTTAACTTCCTGGAACCCTCTGGACTTCTCCAGGCTTGTAATGGGACTGCTTTTACCTATAGAGTTGTGCAGTGCAAATAGTGACGCGTTGATCGGTAGATATTATGTACAGAAGGCAGTGTTGTCGATTTTCCTCTGCCCCTAAAGCCAAATGGCAGTATAGTTGCCTGATTTACAAAGACAGTTTTTTCCCCTTCAAATTCGACATTCATAAAAAAATTGTCTTTCGACCTTATGATTTTAATTTAAATTGCTGACACAGCGTCATTAAATAAACGAATTACCAAAGCGCTTAAAACGTTTGGTTCACTCAGCACATTGCGTTTACAATTTATAAAGCGCTTTAAGAGGGTGCAGTTTGAACACTGATGGTTTCAACCCCATACTCTTTCCGGGGTGTTTAATTAAATATGCGATTCCATGTGTGGGATTACTGGTGCATGTAACGTGTGTTTTGTGAAACAGCAGTCCTCTAAGCTTTGTAATATGCGAAGTTGTTAATTAATTCGCATGTAGCTGTTACACAAGTGTGGTTTTTAAACTAATGATTTCATAACTTGTAATTTGAGTATTAAAACAATTATAATTTGTGACGTCACCTTAATTGTAAAAGTTTATGGGTTCAGCAGCTGGGATCTTTATTTGTAAGTGCAACCTGAACGAATGTATGAGGAACATGTAGTGTGAGCTGCAACCACTCTTCCTGTAATTAATCCTTTAAAGCCTGGTGATTACTGGTTGTACCAGCAGGGTTAGTTATAAAATCTCTCCATTTTGCCGTCAGTGTACATGTGCTTTTTATGATTCTCGTTGTAAAAAGCACTACTTCCCTATGCAGCATTCACCAGTTGCTCTGTATAAACCAAGAACAACGTGCTCTCTGTGAGGTGCATCTAATTCTGTCCTCATATACAATTTAGATTCGATTTCATCTTCAGTGAGTTAAAACATATTATGAAATTTATTCGCATTATCCAACGTAGAAGTGTTGTACTCCTTTTCCTGCCCTTTACACTTTTTTTAAATTCCTCTCGGCCGTTTCGAGAAATCCTGTTGTTTGGTGTCAGCATACCAATTCTACAGAGTACATGGGAAGCCAGCCTACACCTGAAATATTTATTTACTTCTTCACACCTGTGTTTCGGGGATCCAGCGGATCTGTGTGGGCACCCTCATGGTGGGCACTGAACGTCTTACGTTGCCACACCCTTTGGGACGTCATTTTTTGGCATTTTATGCCGTTCAATAGGCGAAAGCATCAGTCATGGCGGCTCATAATTCAGGATTGGTTTTGTAATGAACTTCGTCTTTTATTATTCCTCACAGGCTTACAGCGCTGTCATCACCTGATTCATCCTCTGATCCCTGAGCTGTCTTTCATGCACCAAAACACTCAGCACCAAACGCTTCTCACGGAATAACTGTTCGTATATGCCGTTGCCAACGTTACATAGCAAACAGTTAATAATGAGAAAATGCAATTTTGAGTGTTGGCACCCGCGTGGCTTCGTCACGTGTTGATTGCCACATGGGGTCACCAAGTAATGTAAAAGTCACGCTAAATGACCATAAAGTAAACCGTGACTTCAAGGACAGTGCAGGTCACTTGTCGTAGTGGACAGACTGAAGTCCTCGGTAGACATTTTCACACTTCGCCAATACCTTAGTGGCCTGTCAGTTGCTTTAAGTGATAGCTGGCTCGAAATCCAACAGATCGGAATGTTGTTCTGCATTTGTCATCAGGTTGAATGTGTACTTTGTGTGTCTAATCCTGTCTTTCCACTGTCCTTCAATATTGCTCTGCTCCTCTCCGATTAGGTGGAATAATCTTAAACTGCGAACCCATCAAAATGTAATGGTTGACTTCGGAAGCACAGGTGTCAGCTGCACACCACATTAACCCTGATGACGGATTGAGATGATGTCTCCGGAATGTTCAACTTTGACCCAGCAATAACGAGGTGGTGATAGCCCAAAAATGTTCGAGTGATCGCATATGTCATATCTTAAAAAAAATATTTTTTGACTTGTGTTTGCAGGCAAGCTTTAGTTATTGGTAATTAAATTCCGCATGCAGCAAGAGCGCGGATTTGCTATAAATACCGAAATGAAGTGATTACAAAACAGGAGTAAAAAGTTCGGAACAGAAGTAAAGCGTAATTTCGTGACTATTTCAAAAATTCTTAGTTGTACTTACATTTAAATCTTAGTGGCTTTTTTTCATTTTATTCTGTGAAGACCTGTTTACGAAAGTGCACATTCTGCTGGCAGCAGTATCTAACGGGTATCATTCAAAAGTCTGCGACGCTAAGTTTCTAGCTACTGACTTACAAACAGAAGAGCTCCAATGGCGAACTTGTTACCATTTAAACGACAATCAATTTTAGCACGGGCGCCATGTTATATTATATTTACGGGGGGGGATATTGCTGAGTTGCGTATTTTTCCTAGATCTGTTAGCGTGAACCATTTCAGCATCTTAAATTAAACGAAATGAAGGACACTTCCGTCCCGTTAATACTCATAGCTATTTAAGTTGCTTTACCTGATCGTAGAGAACTGAAAAGGACATCGTGTATATCTGCTTCAGTAGCTTATTTTTTATTCCAATTTCGGTGAAAGGCGAGGAAAGTGTTCGAAATTCAAATGCGTGCGCACACACACAAACCACACACCACACACACACACACGCCCACACACGCCCACACACACACACACACACACACATACACACATCCACACACACACACACACACACACACGCACACGCACACCCACACACACATACACACACTCACACCCACACCCACACACACACATACACACACCCACACACATACAACCCACCTTACCTCACACACGCCACAACACACACACACCCCCACACACACCAAACCCACACCCCCCCACACACACACACACACACAAACCCACACACGTGCATCCACACACCCACACACACACACACGCACACGCACACCCACACACACACACACCCACACACACACCCACACACACACACCTACCCACAAACTTACATCCACCCACCCTCACACACACACACACACACACACACATCCACCCACCCTCACACACACACACACACACACCCACACACACACACGCACACGTTATTGTGAGCTTTTAAGCGATATTTGCATTTAATTAAGGTAAGAAGACCAAAATGACACGTGTTAACACACCTGATAGAAGGAAGTGCTGGAATGGGAAATGTATGAAATTACAGTCAAAGATAGACCCTTCTGTTTTAATGGAACGTTTTGTTTGTGGGTTAGTCCCATATGCGAAATCCACATATCACTGTCAGTAACTGCTGTCCGTTTCGAACCTTCTAACGCAAAATGTCATAAACGTGTGGCAGTACAAACAACAGGGCATATCTTTGTTTGCCTTAAGGTTTCACTGGCATTAATATTACTGTGATGCTGTTCTCTGTTGTATTACCCTTATAATTCTGGCTGAACTTGAAGTCTGTATGACATGTATATTTTATTCAAGGGCTGATTTATTTCTCTGTGTCTTAGAAATGTCGTATGAATAATCTTTCAATGTCATCTTGTCCTGTGCTTATCATCGGATCCTACTCCTCATGTCGGCGCTATGAGCACAAGGCTACCAACTTGCAACATGGAGAAAACCCCCTCTACCGTACTGCTCGTTCCCTTTCACAAAGACCGGTTGATAAATATTTCACGTTGCCAGCAGATACCACTAAGAATGTGACAGTTTCTTTCTCTAGCCGGTCTCCGGAGAACGTGTGTCCTATCCCCAAGTTAAGACGAATCATGTTTCATATGTTGTAGAGGGAACGAATAGTTACTGAGTATCTTGCGAGACTGTACGATATTTGTTGTTATGAAAATGGAAGGTTTATGAGACATGAAATATGGTCAGTCATAGAATAATTTCACTTGTCATATGCGGTAACATTGCAGAAGAAAATCTCTCATTGAATGAAATTACATCAGGGCAATATTCCCGAAGAAATCAATTATTTCCAGCGCTGGCACAAAACACTGAGAGCCAAAATGCGGAGTGTCCAAATTCTTACGCAGGGAGCATGCTTTTAAAAGTGCGAAAGCCTAGACCAGTTCAGCTTTTACGTCGGAATTACGCGGCGTCCTATAATGAATAACTGTACCGAGATGATGGCGAGTTGCAAACAGTTGTGGCACGCTATTTGGTGGTTATTTATTTTATATTCATTAAGCGTCACAGCATTAAAAAACCCTTGAAGAAAATGCCGTGGGCCGCCATGTGTTCTACACTTGATGTAGACACAATAAATGTCACGAACCGCCATGTGTTCTACACTTGATGTTGGCACTCAATAAATTTCATAGCCGGCCATGTGTTCTACACTTGATGTAGACACTCAATAAATTTCATAAACCGCCATGTATTCTACGCTTGATGCAGACGCTCATTGAATGTCATTGATCGCCATGTGTTCTACATTTGATGTAGACATTCAATAAATGTCATGAACCGCCATGTGTTCTACACTTGATGTAGTCACTCAGTAAATTTCATAGCCCGCCATGTGTTCTACACTTGACGTAGACCCTCAATAAATTTCATGAACCGCCATGTGTTCTACACTTGATGTAGACACTCAAAAATATTACAGACCGCCAACAAACGTTGCCCAGACAGCCAGTAATTTATTTTAATGTAAAGGCGGTGCTTGTTTGACCCACGGAACCAAATTTGCATTTCACCGGTATGGTTTGATCTAGACTGTCTACACAGAATTTAATCTCAAACCGATTTGTAATCCTGGAGAAATATATAGGCATCTATACAGAAATTGAGACAGGAAGTAAGATTTTCGTGTTGGTCCTGTATGCAGATCTGAAAACAATAGCACCGATATGGTCTTTGGCCATATTAACACCAAGATGTCTTTCGTATTCTCAGAGTACAACCAACAACATGCAACGTTGTTCAAATTTATTTATTTCTGTAAGACGCTCTTCATGTTTCAGACGGGGTTTCCGTCCATCATCAGGAGCACAAAACTCCACATACAGCGTCAGGTATTTGTCAGACCGTTACTGCTTCCTGCTGCTAACAGCAACTAGCAGTATTGTTCTGACAAATACCTGACGCTGTATGTGCAGTTTTGAGCTCCTGATGATGGACGGAAAAACCGTCTGAAACATGTAGAGCGTCTTATAGAAATAAATAAATTTGAGAAACTTTGCATCTTGTTGGTTGTACTCTGAGAATATATTAACGATGCACGGACCTATGAATGTTAAATCTTTCGTACTGTTGAACGATTAGTTTAAAAATTTTTTTTTCTGAAATGCACAGATTAATTCCTTTCTGTAAATTCCATCATGTCCGACACTTGTCAACGTCAATTAAGGACGAACGGTTTACACGTTCAATTTTGTAACATAGCGGTAGGGTACGTCTGAATAACACTGACGGTTTTGTATCTCTTTATAAATAAAAGGTTTTAATAAATGTGAGTGGGTAATATGAGCACGAATTGTCTGAGTCAATGTCTGCTGTGCTCAGAATATACGAGGGTGAATCAAATGAAAACCATAAATATGTTTTACCTCGTAATATATTGAACACAAAAGGTAAACAATGACTTCATTTTTCTATGTAGTATCGTACTGCCACCTGTCGGCCACTCTTCAAACCGTATCACTGTTGAAACTTAGAAGGCTGTTGTATCCGTTGCGGACCCGATGAGGAACGTATCTTGGATATTGTTCTCAGGAGGGACGGAGCTCGGAACTCAGGTTAAGGCGGGGAGTCGGGCAGGCCGCACACACACTCAATAATCCCCAAGTAGAGTGTAATGGAGTTTTATTGTGTGTAATTTTTGAATAATGGCAGTTACAACTGAACTGTATTGGTGACAATTCTCGCCAGCGGGCTCTTCATTACCGTTAACACTCACTGACCGTCCAGCTTAATTCTCTGTTGCTCAGTCACTGTTCGAGATACGCAGCAGACTGCTACTGCAGAACAAGGCAGCTAGCTAATGTTACATGCGTTACTCTACACTCCTCGCTCGATAAACACTTAGCGCGTCCAGTTACACACAAAAGAAATAGAAGGAAATTATATTCCTCCCATGCCTGGTCTTAAGAGAGGCGAGAACTAAGCATGATAAAATTAAGCTTATGACTAACACACAGTACATACAAGAATGCTAGAAAGAAAAGAAAGAAAACCACAACAACAACAAAAATTAAGCTCATGGTTCCGTGCATCGTAATTCAGTGTTAATAAAAATCCAACCAGATGCAACAGTATGCAGATATTTATTTACTGCAAAGCTACTCTACATGTTTCGGGTGTCAGAGCGCCCATCATCAGG
>Ga0123357_10007129_pt1 | contig 13757 bp, 8 predicted proteins | sample TergutEmb28metaG_FD_89873 | JGI IMG/M metagenome (GOLD analysis project Ga0123357, IMG submission 89873) | Embiratermes neotenicus P4 segment gut microbial communities from Petit-Saut dam, French Guiana - Emb289 P4 | ecosystem: Host-associated > Arthropoda: Insects > Digestive system > Gut ... | reverse complement strand
CAAATTCGGGAAACAACCACCATCTGACAATTCCATTCGAAGGTGGTATGCACAGTTTCAAGAGACAGGGTGCGTGTGTATCCTGGAACTGAAGGTGTGAATCAGAACCGCCATTGAAACCATCACCGCTGACATACGGAACGAACTCGATTATCGTGTTGATGACAATATGATAATATGTATATCTCTATATTTAGTCAACACAACTATATTTTTTTCCTATGTGTGTTACAACACGTGTTGTAACACGCATAGGAAAAAAATATAGTGGTGTTGACTAAATATAGAGATATACATATTATCATATTGTTATTATACCACACAACGGGGATGACACACCTCAAATTCGTGTTGATGTTTGAAGAATCACAAAGGGTGCATGTATAGAGCACCTGTAAGACATGTGACAAAAACTTGGAATGTTGTTCTATTAAATAAAAAAAAACACATACTCCCATCTCAAGTGTACTGTGTATGATGAGTTGTTAAAACCCCGACAATCATTTTGAATAACCCTGTAGTATCGTCATTCTCTTTGGGTGACTGTTCAGTACACAGGTTACGAGAGTCCTCTCGTAACCTGTGTACTGAACAGTCACCCAAAGAGAGTGACGATACCAGATGTTGTGTTAATACAATTTCCCTCCTGAAGATAAGCACAATAGTGCTCGAAACATGTAGAGGAATATAATAAATGTATTAAAATAAAGAATTGTGCATCAAGTTATTAAAAAAGACTATTATTATATTAGGATGCAGATCAACAAAACGTAAAAAAGAGTAAAAGTCAGTTTGCTGCAGTATGTATTGTACAATGTCATGAAGACAGTTGGGGCAGTAGAGGCTCAGTAACGGATAATATTAAATTGGATGCTATAAGGAGGGTAAGTGGCCAACTTCACGCCCCGACTACTTTATTTGTCGAGAAAGAGCCGTCAGTTCATATTCAGAACAAGTCGGTCAGTCCTCATATTCTGATCGCGGAGACATAAGTTTCACCGCAGCCAGTCCAAGTGGATTTTTGGTGGATAGAATGTCAGTGGGATGGTTGTAATTAGGATTACTGTGACGTCGCTCTGTCAGTATCATTCCACTGCTCTTCCACACTTGTATGCAATTCATCTACCAAACATGCTATAAAAACTTAGCAATTGCCAGCGTCTTTAAATAAAGCGCCCCCCACTTTGTCTTTAAGAATCTGGTGGGTCAAAGTGTCGAGGAGAAGAGGAAAATCTTTCATGTCAGCTGGAAACAAACCACGATTTTTTTTCTTTCAACCAAGGTTTGTGTTCATGAGTTATTCTGGTTTCTTGAAAAATGCATACTTACTTACTTACTTACTTAATTACTCCATGGTGCAAACTCCTTCTTGAGAAGCTAACCGGTTTGCAGCTAGTCAAGAAATTCCCCGCATTTCACGGAACCCGAAGGTTCATTCCCGCACTCACAAGGGTCCGCCACCTGTCTATCCTGGGCCAGCCCAATCCAGTCCTTATACCCACATCCCACCTCCTGGAGATCCATCCTAATATTATCTACCCATCTACGCCTAGGTCTCCCCAGTGGTCTCCTTCCCCACCAAGACCCTATCACCCCCCTCTCCTCACCCATACGCGCCACATGCCCAGCCATCTCATTCTTCTCGATTTTATCACCCGCACAATATTGGGTAAGGAGTACAGATCAATTAGCTCCTCGTTATGCAGTCTCCTCCACTCCCCCGTTACCTCATCCCTTCTAGGTTCTTGAAAAATGCATAATTTCATAAAATATTTTAAAAAAATCTGTAAAGGCAGCTACATTTAAACGAAGGAAATAAACTTGACGGACCATCATGGTGCACTCAGCGGTTCTGCTTTTTAGGCAATCTGCCAACAGTACCCTGTGTTTCTGTCCAAGATGGAGCCTTATTAAATACTAAAGTTAAAGCAGATACACCTTAGGCGTGAGCGTCAGGCGTGCACTCAAAATGAATATTGATGCATTACACTTACATAAGGAGGACCGCGGTAGCACAGTGGTTAAGGTGCTGTGCTACAAATCGGAAGGTCGCTGGTTCGATCCCAGCTGGTGTCAGTGGACTTTTCATTGACATAAAACCCTCCCGACCACACTATGGCCCTGGGGTCGAAATCAGCCTCTAACAGAAGTGAGTACCAGGAGTATTTCCTGGGGGTAAAGGCGGCCGGTACGTAAGGCTGACAACCTACCACCATCCTGTGCCGTTGTCACGAAATCTGGGAGCCTTAACTTCCTGGAACCCTCTGGGCCACTCCAGGCCTGTAACGGGACTGATTTACCTTTACATTTTACCTTTACATTTTACACTTACATTATATAGGAAGAAAGTCGCATATGATTAATAAAATTGTCTGACATACTTAAAATTTAGTAACATTCTTGTTTGGTTGTACAGAAGAAGTGTGTTTAAATCTTAAAATTTAAGTTGTTGGCAGCATTGGGTACAACCTGGTGTACAGTACCTTCAGTAATGTTGATACTGATTTCGGTGGACATCGGGCTAAACAGGACTGATAACAGTGCAGTTTAAGAAGCACCATAATTTGCTATGCAGAAAAAATATCTTCCGCTCTACGGCGAGAAATCCTGCGTAAAAGAATGCAACGCCGTCCGCGTAGTAGAGACTGCTGTGTTAACCCTATGTGCTGGCTCCGTTTAAGGGCACTTTACTGTGTGGTGTCGGCTCTAAGGCAGTGACTGAAGCAGAATATTTCCGAATATTTAATATTTATTTTGCCCCCTCCTATAGCGTGTTTACGATCGGCCTTTTGTTTCTACTACTATTTCTATATTCTGAAAGATTTTATGTCCATGGTTTGTACAATTCAGCTGTATGTCTAAAGTATATGGTAAATAATTAAAATTTGGTGTATTGAAAACTTTGGATACAAAATCGTTCCGAGTGTAATAATAGTTACACAGGCAGCAAAACGTCAGAAGAAATGACCAACTCTTTAAAAAATAAGTTAGAAATTCTTGGCAGTCTGACTGCCTTATCAGACAAGACCAGAATTTTGTAACGACTTACATAATGATACACACAGGCCCTGGAACGTGCATATTTTTAAAACTTTTACATAAAATGACCTTTCTTGTATAATGTATTATATACCGTCAGTACACAACAATATATCAGTAGACTGATATAATATATACAATCAGGTCACATTATGGCTACATGTTTCGACCGTAAACGGTCATCTTCAAGTCAATTAAGAACATTTTTAAGGTACAATAAAGTAGCACTCAATGGGATCCCATTTCGTTTACAGTAAGAATTAAAATAATCTACGATGAATTACCTATTTATAATTAGAACAATTAAATTAGACGGTAATCAAGTAAATTAAAATCTTCAAGGTAGTATATAAAAAAATAAGATGATCTTACAATTCTAGAATACACCTTTTACAAAGTCTATAATTTATTAAGCTTCGAGTAGCTTACACAAACAAATGTTAATACCTTTAAATATCCTTCTTCATGTGAACGAAAAGCATGCATCAGTAGCAGTTTTCCATACACGTCTGAAGATGACATGACCCTATCGAAAGGTGTAGCCTCTATTTGTTTTAACTGTAAGAGGAAGTTTGTCTCTAAGAACTTCCGCCAACTTGGAGTACTAAGAGCTCCTTTCGACAAGGCGAGTCTGTACTATGTTACTTTATGTTACTTGCATCTGCGCAGATGCTTGATACGGCCACTCAGAGCTGCTACTATTCACACAGATCACGGTGTTAGGTGCGTGTGACAAAAGCATTTTTTTTAAAGAAAGAGTATCCGTTGGCAATATACTTACAAGGTAGCATATATTATGTGCCATGGAAGAAAATGTAGCTGGAAATTTTGTAAAATTTCCCGAGTCCACGGTACTGTGTATAAAGTAATGTAAAATTTGTGGGCCAGGAGATTCCCGTTTGGGAAAATATATAAGTTATAGTCTTACCCCATTTGCAGGATGGTAAAGGCTTCTTCAAAAGAATACACTTCGGAGTGTATGCACTGGGACAATCGCTTTTCTTTGTGCTGGAAGCACTGTGGAACTTCCTTGTCGTGACACTCTGCAGCACCGAATGCGATTCGGTAGGAATCAGTGCGGTATGATTTAGTCGTCATCTGTTTAACTGGATTTACATGTTCTGGAATAGCAAGATATTAGAAACTTTGTTCTTATATTGAAGGCCTTAGCACACGTAAAGTCTGGTTTGCTACTGTCATCATTTACCAGTGGCGGTAAACATTCTACAGGAATGCTCTTCATGTGTCATTCTTCGGTTAAATTGGGTTGAAATATAACGTGTGCTGGGTACAGTGCGGGCAAACTTTATCAGACTATAATAGTGTAAACAGCCAAATAAATGCAACAATAACAATTTATTAGTAATTTCAATCAGCTCAACATGTTTCGAGCGAAAATTTCGCCAATTCTCAGGAGCACTAGACTGTGTATACAGCTTGTGGTATAATGCCTGTTGGTGACCTTGTCACCAGCAGGCAACTTCTTCGGTGCATTATACCACAAGCTGTACACACAGTATAGTGCTCCTGAGAATGGGCGAAATTTTCGCCCGAAACATGTTGAGCTGATTGTAATTATCAATAAACTGTTATTGTTGCATCTAGTTGGTTGGTAATACCAACGTATCAGATAAGCACGGTCACACAAATATCAAATTGTCACACTATACCGTCTGTTCTCGTACAAACTGACACGTGTTTTCCACCTGAACTTTCAAAACCTCATACTCAGCATAGGATACACGGTAAGAATAACAACATTTCAAAATCTCAACCAAACGTTGGCCTTTCAAACGTCTGTTTTATTCTCATGGCTTCATCACAAAATGCCTTTGAAAGCATTTCATTATTCTTATGAGCAATTTTCTCAAGGTTAATGCAAAGTTTATTGCAAATTCTCCATCTCTTAATGTTTGTCATTTTACTGGACTGCAAAAATTGCAGACCGTATTCAACACAAAAACACTTAACCGACATCGCAACGTTACTTTCAGCTACGCTAATCACACTAAACTAACTGAACCGCGCACAAGTGTATGATGTCCGGTGACCGCTCGTCATGGTCGGGGTTAGCGCTAGGGCAAAAATAAAATATGAAACTTTTATTCTTACTAGTTGAGGGCTGGTTTTCCTTCAGTAGGAATGTAAAAACGAAAATAAGTTTTGTTGTTATAAAAATCTTACCAGAGCATGAGTGTTGCTTGTCCACTAATTTACAGTGCAATAAGTGCACGCAAGTACATGCGACTCGCATCTCTAGATGAAACAAATTGCTACACCTACGATAAATTCACCCCGGTACCATTATTCGTGAAATTGGATGAAGAAGTCTGAATGTTGTGTACTTCAATTTAAAAGAAAGATTTGAAGGAAATTGTTCGAATCTCAATTGTTAGTATTTCAGGAAAAGAGCGTCCTTTGTGGGTTGAGGAATTCTTTCAGAAAGTGCAAGATCTATTTAGAAGCTCGAGTTCGGTACTTCGTGGATTTCACAAGGAAAAAACTAGTGCAAGGAAGAAAGGGAATCTAAATTCATGGCGAATATAGCCTTCTGATGTAATAAAGCTCTAGGGGAAAATTTCCGTGCAGAGCGAAGGTCAAAAACACGTACTGCACTTATTATAGTCCTCAGTAGGTTTAGAGTCGCGTTAACTTAAGCGGATGTCTGAGTTGATAATATTATGTCTTGTAATGAATCTTTCATTATCGAACAAAATGAACGTGACACAAAAATATCTTATTCGTTATGGGAACTTTCGATATATGTTGATATCGCAATTCCGGTGGGAATGTACCACCCATTGCTGTTTAATGACGTCACGGTCTGCTCTTATAAACAGCTACTGTCAAATGACAACTGTAACACGAACAGCGACAGAATACCAAGTGCGTACGGACAAGTAAATTTGCCATTTTTTGCTATGGGGGAAAAAAAGAATTGTTTTCTCTTGGTCATCCATACAAACACCAGTGAATGTACGAGTATAAAGCTACTACATGCAGTGTCTTTATGTTTTAAACATTTTCATGGGTCAACACGTCACGCCATGCCGATTTACGACGATGTAAAATTCATGATTCGCCACCTGTTCCGATGGCAAGTATTATGGGCAACCATTACTTTAAAACGTTGAAATTTTGTGTTGCTTCTGAGTCTTCATTTCCTTCCGCAATATACGTCCCTTATTATTAAGTAGGCACCAGGTCTTGAAGGCACATGAGGTACTGAAAATATAACTCTACGCATCCAATGTTAGCTTAATTTACCGAGCGTTGCAGTAGACTCCAGTTGAAATGTGATGGCACACGGTGACGCACGGGAGGGGAAACTGGTGAATGAAGTGGGTAGCTAGTACCCTTCACACTACCTCGGAACATGCTGTATGCAGCATTACTACCGCTGATGCGCACACCTCGGCTGCCAGTAGTCGACTGGACTGAAACCCCTGCCGATTTAAATGGACTCGCCCGTTTCGCAGAAAGACGAAATCTGGTTTCTGCGCGTGTACCATCACATTTCAACTGGCCTCTACAACATTCTCTGGAAGGAAGTAGTCATGGCTTACTTAAATAGGCTGAATATCCAAGTACCCTTTTAGGACCGAGATTTAAACCCAAGAACCGGTGATTCCTAAGAGGACTGAAATCCACACAATACTTTGCTCTATGGTGCTGCAATACAAGTACGGATAAGCCTACAGGGTCAAACACTGCTTACTTGCAGCTTGTCCTGCTGTCGTTCAAATGACTACCCAAAATCACTGTTACTTCGTGTAGAGGGATGTGTAGCAGGCAGGGGGTTAGCTACCCCCTCAGATTTTGTAACACTGTGTTTTGTTTTCTGTCTTTTCTCTTCTTGTTCGCCCGCGAAGAGGAAGACCACCACGTAGGCGCTAGTACGATATTTGGATGCTCTGCTGCAGGCCACAGCGGGATCAACCAGTTGGGTGGAGTCTATGTCAACGGCCGGCCGTTGCCTGACAGCACCCGACAGAAGATCGTAGAGTTGGCACATTCGGGCGCCAGACCATGCGACATCTCGCGCATCCTGCAGGTTTCCAATGGCTGCGTCTCCAAGATCCTTGGAAGGTAAAAACCTCAGAATGTTAGTTTAGATTACCTGACCACATTAGCTTTCAATCAGTAGGTAGCAGAAGCTCTTGGGGCTCAACTGCAAAGGAGAGTTAGGAAATAAATGACTTCTCGGTGACAGTAAGGCATGGAATCCTCTTTAGGCCCTTTTAATGAATTCCTGCTTCGTCGCACTTTTCATGGAAACACGTCCATTTTCCATAGGCAATAATGTCACTGAAAAAATTAAGATACGTTCGGCTTTATATAAACAGCATTCAATATGAAAATTATTTTGGGTAGAACCTTATCAATTCGTGTTCGTAATAATACTACCATTCATTATGACCTGTACTAAATCAACCTCAGCCTTTCTCGCGACTGTACTTCCTCAGCTTGCAGGGCACCAAATGTGAGATTTGAAGGGCAGCCCTTCAGTAACTTTATGGGCTAGGCATTTGATCCCTCAATTCCAGCACAGGATGTTAGCGTTGAAAGCAATGTGGTCGGGTAATTTAGACACTGTTGTTGTGTGCTAATTAACCTAAATATTCGTAATGCAGGGCCAAATTGTCATAAAGTTACCATCGCACGACAAAACGACAAGTGGTATAATATTTCTTGAAGAAGAAGGGGACCAAAAGTCAGCTAGAGAAGCGCGTTTTAACCAGAAGTGAACTTGAATTTTCACGCTTCTTCCAAAGTAACAAAGCAGTAGTTAGCAATTGTGAGTAATTCCTATATGTGCCCATTCTATTAAATGATATAATTGGACGAACTGACGCTGAAATTCATGGGGAAATCAATTCTATCGCATTTCTATCTACAATGAAAAGGAATAATAATCATATGCATAGCTAATTCAGTGGGACCCCGGTAGCACAGTGGTTAAGGTGCTGTGTTACAAATCGGAAGGTCGCTGGTTCGATCCCAGCTAGTGTCAGTGGATTTTTCATTGACATAAAATCCTTCCGATCGCACTATGGCCCTGTGGTCCACTCAGCCTCTAACAGAAATGAGTACCGGGAGTATTTCCTGGGGGTGAAGGCAAGGCTGACAACCTACCACCATCCTGTGCCGTTGTTACGAAATCTGGGAACCTTAACTTCCTGGAACCCTCTGGGCCACTCCAGGCCTGTAACGGGACTGCTTTACCTTTTTATAGCTAATTCAGTACCCTTGAGGAGTGACCGCAAAAATTTCGAATTATTCGTGTGAATTTATTTGTCAACTGGCGGTCATAAATCAGGCGAATCAGACGAATTTTGATCTATAAACAGAATTCTAGTCCAAAGTTGAGAAGTTCTGGTTGTTTAGATCTTGTTTATTTTTAACATTAATTTACGATTTTGGGTGTAAAAGCGTAAAAACAGTAAAGATGATATTTTGAAAGCATAAAATTTAGGATGCGTTAGGATATCTTTTGGCAGACTGTAATAAGAGTGGATCCATTCCTACTCGAATTCACGTCTCTTTCCTGCTGTAAATAATTACCATTTGTTATTTTCCCTTCGCCCAAAAATTTTAGCTTTTCTTGCCTTAAGCCCGTTCTTGGACAGCTTCACTCCTTTCTTTCCCTTAACAGCATCTCTGATCTCTGCTTTAAAACGGCACACCGCAGTTTCGAACACAGACCCGCCATCTGTTTGGACACGGAAAAATCACATTTTTGCAATAAAAAGGTGTAAGAATGACCCAACATAAACTCGTAGTCAACCAAAAACGGTCCCCTAACTGTGTGTCACAGTATGTTTGATTGATTGATTAATTGACTGAGCGAGTGAGCGAGTGAGTGACTGAATAGCTGAAAATGTGTGGGAAATACATGGGTATTTTCTTACAAATTTCAGGTACTATGAAACTGGCTCGATCAAGCCGCGGGCAATTGGCGGCTCGAAACCACGAGTTGCCACTTCCAATGTAGTGAATAAAATAGCGGACTACAAGAGGGAATGTCCCTCTATCTTTGCGTGGGAGATCCGGGACCGCCTACTGTCGGAAGGTGTCTGCACTAACGACAACATTCCTAGTGTAAGTTCAGAATATTGCACGTGCACAAGGACATCGCTTCTGAAATGAGTGGTTCCATGAGGCACAGTCCCTTTTAGAAACCTGATGGTCGCTCATTTGGTTAAGAAATTACACACATTTTATGTAACTCGAAAATCCATTGCCATGATCTATTGCTCACCCCCCTCCCCCCATCCCCCTGCTCCTTATCTTCAACCAGTTGAATCCAGTCCATATTCTCAACCCTATTTTCTCCGCCATGTCTCCAAATTGGTGGCTAATCTTTTTTCGGTTTTTTTTTATTCCATTGCCATCACAACAACTCCTGTACCGCGTAATAAATCTTTTCGAAGGCTACTTTCCGATATCCTGTTAATTATCCATTTAATTAAAAATAAAATAATTTTATATTTTCAGTGTTAGTTAGACAACACTTCAAATATTGCAAGGTTACATTTGTACTTGTACTTAAAAGCTACACTGTGAAGGGGTATGGGGAGTGGAGGTAAAATTCCCCTCATTCTTGATTTCGGCAATAGATGGAAGGAGGTTGTCAGCTTGAGGTTCAAATTGCCTTCTTCTCAAGGAAAAGTGTTTGATGCCATTTGAAATTATTGCTGATTTGGCACCAGGTTTTTTCTGGGTGCGAAGAAGTTTATCGCCTTTTCTTTTCAGACAAACATAGTTTTCCGTGTTGTTTTACATAGCTGAGGGAGGAATGTAGGCTGAGGGTGTTCGAGAATAGAGTGCTGAGGAGAAGATGGCAGTAGACTGAACGAAATTACATATTTGAAAGATTCAGGATCTGTGCGGTTCAGCACAAATTATTCGGGCGATCAAATTGAGATGAATCAGAAGGGCGAAACATGTGGCACGTAGGAGAGAGAGGAGATGCGTAGGGATTTTAGGTGAAAAAAAACCTCAAGAAAAAGACCACTTGGAAGACCTAGGCGTAGATGGTACGTTAATATTAAAATTGAAACTTTAATAAATAGAATGGAGACATGAGCTGAATTGATATGGTCAATATACGAACAGACGTTGGGCTTTTGTGAAAGTGGTAATGAATATTCTGGTTGCATGAAATGCTGGGAATTTCTTGACAAACTGAGGGTTATTATCTTCTAAAAATTACTCTGCTTCATGGGATTAGTTGGTTGTTTAGTTTGTTAATTCGCTTGAAATTGCCGTTTTGTATGTATTATGACGATGTGTAGTAACCATTTATTCCACAAAGGACATTTAAAAACTCCAAACAATTCTTGGGCCGCGCAATTAATGTTTAACATTAAAAGTTTTATATCTTCAAGAACATTTATTGTATACTGAGATTAAAAGATTAAAAGCATTATTAATTATTTATTATTAACAATTAATATTGAAAATAACTACAATTTAATTCTTAGGTAAACATTTTTAAGAAGGAAAACTTCCAAACAGAAAACAGCACTGTTGCATTGTCACTGATTTTTTAAAGCAACAAATAAAATTTTATTCTTAAATTATTACTGAATTACACTTGCACTGTTTACTATTAGAACGCAAATAGAGTCGTAATCATAAGGGGGATGATGGAGCTGACACTCTTTATTTTTCTCATTCCTCCGACTGTACAGTTTTCAGCATCTGTTTTTGCTCATGCAGTATGCAACAGTTCAGTTAGAGCTTTAGTACTGTTTACCAAAATTAACTACGCGTGCGAAGCTTAACAAATCACTAAAAATTTCCCTTCATTCTAACGAGGAAGCGCAGGTTATATGTGCCCGAAAATACTCGCGCTCCCTAGTTAAAATGTCGGCAATCCACATGTTGACTGCGGGCCGTTGGTTGCACATTATTGTATTGTGAGATTAGAGTCAGTGCTTAAGGTGAAAACAGTCTCAGTTATGGAGTGGTATATTTAATTATTTAATACGCATGTATGTATATTTATTTGGAATATATTATACGCCAAATAAAAGGGTTGTTGTTGTTGTTATAAGTTTTAGGGTACGTCTTATGAAGTAAAATGCTTAATTTTCTATATTATATTTTAAGGCTGTACTTTATGTTCACATGACCCTTCCTAGAACCGTTATTTAATGTATGAATATCATACTTTTAATCATTTTGGTGTTTCTGATCTATCTTCCATGGTCTGTATCTTATGTCTGTGTTCTGTGGTAGTCCTAACTAAGATTTTTCGATAATTTTTCTTCGGGGTTTTTTACGTTCATGTTGCTTACATTCCGAAATCTATGGAAGTTGATGGTGTTAAATGCAATTAGACAATTTTATAAGCTAGTTTCATGCAAGTAATTTACAAAGCGTCTTAGTAATGTTCTGTGTTCACGGAAAATGTCACTGAATTTATGTTGGAGTGTAAATTTTGTGATCATTAGCAAGGTCCCAAGCTTTCAGTGCAAGAAATTGTTAAAGACAAGAACCACGAAACTGCTAAACAACAGTGATTTGAACAATTTGGAAAGATAATTTGGTGGGCCTATCTGAGAAACACGGGTGAGCAACTGGAAAATTTGGAATAATCGCATCACTGACTTGAAGACAGAGAAAAACTAAGAACACAATGTCCAGATAGGCAGTCGCTGGAACTTCCGGATACCTGGTGCATTCGAGCAACAGCCGGGGGGGGGGATAAAAGCTCTCTTAGTGTTGCCTTGAACTAGTGCTGATGCTTGTTGAGAATGAAAAACATAACATGGGGAAGAACGCAATTGATTATAACAAACCACTGGTTGTCAAACGGATGAGCATAGAATTTCCACAGAAGCATCTTAAAATAAAAACTCAGGCAACAATTCCGCCTGTCATTTCATATTGCAGACAAAATGCAGAATACCCCAATATATTATGAAAGCCACTCCTTACTCCTGCCAACTTGTATGATAACCAGGTGTGTTGAAGTGATATCCAAGCATTGAGTGAGAGTGTGTTTATACAATTCGCTCCTATTTTCAGGTTATTAAAACTACTTCAGAAGCATACGTTATTCTAGTATGGTTCTTGTAGTGTGTATGACGCTCATTTCCCTATGGATGATATAGTGTCATTATTAAACTCGTTTAGTACACGAAGCACACACTTAATAAATTCACTCCTTATTCCAAACTTCAAGTTTTCTTGACGGATAACTCTGAGTTTCAGTGAACTACGTCACAGACAAATAACGTGAAATTTACGATTTGCTGACCGTACATCGTGGTACGATCGTGGGTAAATGACCAACTTGACGCACAATTACGTTATATAATACATTTATTATTATAATCCTCTACATGTTTCAAGCAACTTTGTGCTCTTCATCAGGAAGTCAAATTGTATTAATACAGCATCTGGTATAGTATTCTCCGTAAGTGAGCGTCCGGTGTGCAGGTTGAGAAGGAACTAATTTACCCAGAAATAACGTGAACTTTTGTTATTTTACACAAAAACGACGCAACATATTTTCTCACATGACAGCTGACCCACTTTACTGATCACCAAAGAGAGTGACTATGGCCTACCACCTGTACCGATTAACAACAAAAAGCATTTCTAGCTACGTGAACATATTTAAAATCCTGTACAGACAGACGATTCAAACACACTGCATACTGACCAGGTTTGCCTCTTTTCTGATCAGAACTACAAGGGAATGCTGACTGCAGGCGGTCGGTTCGCCTGTGGGAATTTTTTTATTACCGGCCAAAGTTACTTACAAATAAAATTGGCTTTGTTTCTCGCCAAGAGGGGAAAACATACATGGAGTGGGGTGTCTAAGAATAGGAAATTGGTGGAATATTTGAGGCTAGAGAAATAGGAAGTGGCAGTAAGTTGGAAGGTGGAGACAATTGCATAAAAATTATTCATGATTTGAAAGTGGCTCATCTGCAAAATTAGCATAAAACTTGCTGTGGTGCAGATTTTAATAATAATAATAATTATTATTATTATTTATTTATTGCAATTGGTTTGTTACCCGTGGCAGTGGTTATTTTACATGTAAACAAAACATGAAATTTGTTACTACTAAATTTAAGTCGGGAGGGCTACATGAGAAGCATGTAGTGGCAACTTGGAATCTTGGGAACCATCTCAGCAATGTTTTAATTTTAATAACAACATTCATACGTCACTTATTATGGAATAGCGGTAAATTGCTCTAAAATACAATAAATTTTAAGCTGACCTGATATTTACCAAAAGCCTGCAGGGTCCAATTTAGCATTGTGATGTGGCAAAATGGACGCTGATGTTATTTCACTCTTTCTTTTCCGTACCAAAACCAATTGAATATGTCTGACATTCAATTGCACGTGTTGCAGTTGCGACAATGGTAAGGCGAGGAAAATTGTGTGGGCTTAGGGGAAAAACATGGCGCGGTTTCCATTCAGGAATATTTGGATTCGAGGATTTTGAAAAGACACAAAATGCAACAATCTTCCTTGCCACGTCTCTTCAATCTGTCGCCAGACGCATCAAGATGAAAACGATAAGGCAATAACTGGTTTCGAATCCCAGTCAGACCACACTTCAGCATGAGCAAGGGAATGTTTCACTTTCTTTCCCCCCCCCCCCCCCCCCCCCCCCTTCCCAAACAACTGGCCCTCAAACCACACACCCCCCTCCTAGAAAATACCCTACAATCCAACCCTTGT
>Ga0123357_10007128_pt1 | contig 13759 bp, 5 predicted proteins | sample TergutEmb28metaG_FD_89873 | JGI IMG/M metagenome (GOLD analysis project Ga0123357, IMG submission 89873) | Embiratermes neotenicus P4 segment gut microbial communities from Petit-Saut dam, French Guiana - Emb289 P4 | ecosystem: Host-associated > Arthropoda: Insects > Digestive system > Gut ... | reverse complement strand
TTCCTCAAACGAGGCGAATTCTCTTAACTAAAACAAAAAAAAAAAAAAAAAGGTTATAATGTAAAAGGGCCCGCCCTTTTTCCCCCCCCCCCCCGCCCCCCCTCATAAATTTATTTTTTTTCCCCCCCCCCCCCCCCCAAGAGTTTATTCGATTTCGCTATACCCTATATAATAAGTTAACCGTCGTACAAGGAAATGCCGGATTTTCCTCGTACAAATTTGAGATAAAGCTTAAAAATAAAGGAATGTATTTCGTAGTTAAATAATATTTGGTACTTTTATTTTCGTCAAACACAGTAACGTCCAGAAACAGTGTATATTTACCTACAGCACATACTGTCCACAGTTACGTAATCATGTTCTTGTTACATTTTGAAAATCTTAGTTGGCGTCGTAAGCGAGGCAACTGTTTTATTTTAAGAAACATCAGCTTCTACCGTACACATCCTAAATGTCAATATACAAAGTACAATGTGTAGGCAAAATGTAAACATAGTTGTATTGTTAATTTTGTGCATCCTGTATTACAGGCATTTAGCTCTATGTGAGGTCCTACAACCGTCTGTAAAAAAAAATACATGGGTCACTAAATTTATGACGACTCAGTTAAAGCTTTATTTCCAGGAGTTTAAAGAAACCGCTAACAGCAATTGACAAAGACCTCATACCAGTGTCTAAATAAGCAAAGCTTTTTTTTTATACCTACCAGTAGGGTTTAGGAAAGGCGTTTGGAAACTACGGTTGTTCTGTATCATTTAACTTGACGAATGGGTGGATGGATGGACGGATGTGGACGAATCAGGGAATCTGCCAATGACGAAGAGGAGAAGTTAGAGTAGACAGAAGAAGAAACCATCACCACTGTGTTCTACCTCAGATTATCTTGGTGTGGTGGATCCCTAACAACATGTTTCAATATAGACCATGGACACTGATAAATACTGGCGCTGTAGGAGGTTCATCGCTTTATTGTTACCATACTGAAGAGCCTTGCAACAAAAAATAAAAAAAAGCGTTTCGTCCAGCCCTTAAAATTACTGCAATGATTTCACGTCAGGAAATGTCGAAGGAAGATAGCCGTTACATTTTTCTTGCAGGACGCAAAATGTCTCTCTGGGATGGCCACAATTTTTATTAAAGATACCACAAAGAATGTTTGTGCTTTCTCTGAGACAGTTGGTGCTGTCTGTTGATGCAGTACTGCAGAAAATTAGTTATTTTTGCACATGGAAATACAATCTGGAAGCGTTTCTCCCCACATATACATACACAAAATATTTTCTAATAGTAGTATATAAGTAGACCGAGTAGAACAAATTCCTGGGTTTGGTAACATTACGCTTTATAGTGCAAGCTAATCGATTTACCAATTATTATAAACTTAGTGAAATCAATGAGGAATGAATGGAGCGGGAAGTAACAAAGGTTTAAGACATAAAAGATTAAAAAAAAAACTTTATTCGAAATACCTACTAGTAGAAGAAAATATTATAATGGGTTTTTAGGAGTTGGAAGTGAGCACACTGACTCCATTCACTGGTTCAGGACAGACACAACCCACGCGCTGTTGTGAAAACGATCCTGAACCATCGGGTTTTATAGAAGGCTGGGAGTTTCTTAAGTAGTGGAGAGCCAGAGACCATATGGACGTCTCTGGTCAATAAACGTGTTTCTTTACACACTATGGGAACCTGGAGGTCTAGTTTCACGCATTCTTAACCTCGGAGTTAGATAGAGATGAGACGTGAAATTATGGCTTTGGCTGCTTTTTTCTTCAGGGAACACCCACGACAGCTAATCAGTTTGAAGCTGGCTGGGCCCGAGAGACGGTTTTGACGCTTCTGCGGGGAATCGAAAAACAATTCCTCGGTTACTCAACGTGCAGCCTCATCACTATTTCGACTGAGTTATTGCGGCTCCTATTTCAAAAAGGTATGTTTAGTATCCATGCAAATCTGTATCAGTCGTTATACCTACCACTTGCGGTGGATTGATTGCTGGGATAGTAGTTGAAATCCCGGGTGCGAGAATGGATATTTCTGTCTTATGTTTGTTTTGTGTTGTTTGGGTAACGTGCTCTGCGACTAGCCGAACCCTCCTTCGAAGCAGTCGCACTGGGTTCATGTGTGTGTGTGTTTGTGCGTGTGTGTGTGTTTGTGCGTGTGTGTGTCTGTGTGTGTGTTTGTGCGTGTGTGTGTGTGTGTGTTTGTCTAATAGTGTGTGATCTAGAAACTTCAAGAACGAGGATACCTAGGTACTATTTGAGGTGTTGCGTCACAGAAACAAAGCACCCACCAATGACCGTTCGTTCAGAGAATGATATTGAGTAAAAAAATCTGAAAGGTTTTAAATAGGCTAGATATTTAAGCAAGGAAATATTTAGGTGTTAAGATGATTAAATTACTATTATGAAAACATCAGTCTCTTGAGATGTGACGCCTCTTAGGTTGATACGTATGTAGCGACCTTCCAGAGGAGCCTACTGCCCCCATCATCACGGTAGTCACCACTACAGACGATGATAGCAGCAGGCTGTTCTGATGCACTGACACATACTTCCCAGACTACATGGCGCCACATCCAAGAAGACAGTGCTGTTCATGGTTAGAGATATAATATCCCCGGATCTTTTTACTTCATATTTCATCATTTTAGTTCAATTCATGAAGCCGGGGAGGTGTCAGCATTATTTAATGACAGGACTTGCGGGCTGGAGGAATGAGAAATCGTTGATTCTGGGTAGAGGGAAGGGATTTATCTCTTCTAAACGGGTCCAGACCGGTCTTGGGTCCTCCCAGTTTCCTATTCATTGCATAAAAGGGGCTGTTTCCATGCAAGTACGGCAGCCGGAACGTGCAGTTTGCCACGCACCTCCATGCATTACCGAGATTATCCATAAGTGGAACTCTAGCTCCTCTCCATTTTGCTAAATGAAGCGTATAGGCACATGTTCACTTTTTTGACCTTAATTATATTTACGTTTTCAGAATTACGCTACAGTTCTTTGAACTTTCGTCCTGAATACGGTGATGTCCACCAGAATAGAATCAAAAACCCCCATACATTGTTTCAATCACAGTTACCAGCAGATGCGTAACAGAGCTTCAAAATTCGGATTTATAGATTTCAGATGTAATGGTTTTATATTAATTCTATATTACTTGCTAACTAACTCTATTAAACTTAAGACTTTCTGGATATCATCAATTTTAGTTGGTTACGAAATTACATGGAAAATAAAAACCCGAGTTATCATCAACTTCTTCAGAATAAACGCCAATAAAACTTACCCTGAAACAATTACTCTAGTCCAAACCCTCAAGTTATGTTTATTTAAATTCCATTTCATTATTACCTTCCCATCTACACCTTTGTCTCCTTAGTGATCACATGCTATCGGATTGTGCGTTGGCGCAGTTGGTTGAGGCACTGCTGCAAGTCTGAAGGTGTCCTTAGAATTTTTTATTGACTTAATCCTTCCGGCCGCACTATGGCCCTGCGGTTAACACGGCCTCTAACATAAATGAACACCAGGAATATTTTCTGGGGGGGTAAAGAAGGCCCTGCCTGAGGGTGACAATTTTACCACTTTCGTGTGCCGACTGTCATGAAATTTGGGAGTTTCAACCTACTGGAACCCTCAGAGTCTCTCCAGGACTGTACAGAGACTGCTGTACCTTGCCGCTTGTGCTACATTCTCAGCCAAACTCATTGTACTTGATAAGATTCCTTAGTTACATGCAGTAATAAATACAGATTTCAATCCTTTTTTTCACGCAATGTTATCGACCTTCTTGTTTCTTCCTCCTTCCCATCCCTCAACACCTGTTTACAAACTCTGGTATCTATGCCTGTTTTATCCCCCAATAAAAGCGAGATAAACGTGTAATTACAGTTTAGTTGGTTGTCATACGTAATTGTAATGTTGTATAATGACCAGGGGTGACATAGGCCCTACATATACAATACGTATGGCAGTAATCAGCGAATGTAAAAGTCGACGAAATATATGTAATATTTCATTTCGTGTTGACAATGAAAACTGACAATACTTCGAAGTCTGTAGAGAAAAATTCATGCTTTTTCTAAGTGAGGAAATATATTTGTTTTAATTTTATACATTTTCTATGTTACATCTTGTACTGTACTTTCATGCCAATGACTCACATTACAAATCAGAACTCAAATTGTTTATAATTTCTATCGAATTTCACGCGCCTTCGCAGAAGGCCCAAAAAGCGCCTATCGGTTTCGCCATATCTGTCTGTCCGTCCGTATTACAAAACTCGGTTTCCACCGGACAGATGAATGAAATTTCATACTGGAAACTGTAATTAATATCTGTTCAATTATCCACCTGTGGTTAAATTCGGACATTTATATCGGGCAGATTACGTGACGAGACAAGCACGTTTATATTGTTGACAGGAACATGCAGCGCAGTAGTTCAAGACAAAACATTGTTGTGTTTATTTGGCAAAACCTTCTATATTTATATTGTTGACAGCGACATGCGTAACTCAACAATGCACCAATGTGTATCGTTACTTTTATATGTCAACGTGTTGAATAGCATTCATGTCACGTTTCCATGCAAAATTTCAAGTAATGGAAAAGTGCCGCTTTGTTACATTAAAAGTATTTTGCCTGTCATTTTCTTTACCTTAAGTACTGAAACATGAAGTTTTGTTGCGCGAGTTAAAAAAATTTTAATAACTTAGTATTAGGATTTTCAGCAAGCTCCTATAACTACTACGTAATATAGACCCTGTCAATAGTTGCAGAACTGAGATATATCAAAGGATTAATTATAATTTAAAATACCTTTATCAAAAACAATTACTTCACAAGAAATGGTAGAATGACATCGACAGAAAGTGTGTCGACCTTCGGAACAAGTTCTCAAGACTGCTGTTTGTCTCAATTGCCATATTATATTACAGTAATTGCAGTACGGATTGATACAAATTGAATAATGTATTCAATGCAATAGTCTTGACAGAAACCTGTTAGACGTGAATGACAGTATGAATTATGGATAACAAAATTCATCTGAAGTACATCGGCGTTGCATTACCGTCTCTTTGAAACAAAGAACATCAGATATATAATTTCCTACAGAAGATAAAGATACTAATGAAATTAAATTGCTGTACGTGCTTACTACATACAGCGATGGTAACTGTCCTTGAAAAAGCCTTGTTAAGGGAACCACTGATTATGAAATACACTCCTGTATTAAAGCAAGTACAGGAGACGAAGAAGCCTGAAATTTTGGTTTCGGGAGAAGTTGGCAGTACGAATAATCTGCTACCAAGGACCCACTTTATCCTTTTAAAATAGGCAAGGCCGTTTTTTCTTGAATTATAACAAGTTCGTAAATCACTACACTGTAATATGTCGCAGTGCACTGTGAGTTCCAATAAATTTCAAAGCAAATGTCTGATGTACGTAGCACTGCAATAGATCAAGTTCTGCTAACGACAAGACAGTATGATGTTCACAGAGGAAAAATGTACATCTCTTTTTGTGTCTGGAAATACTAATTTTGGTTTCTAATTCTGTCTTACCTGCTTCTTTCGTTTCTTTTTCCTTCTCCTCTTTGTCGTCTTCGTGGTGACTTTTATCTGATTTTCTTCCTGCTGCTGTTTCTTGCAAATAATGTTGAAAATGATACAAGAACAAGTTTTGTGCCCCGAATATGGTGAGTGCCGATGATGTACAATGTTGTTACACCTGACAAGTGCCTGCTGACCACATATGTAGTCTACTCGCTCCACCTCCACCACTGCGGCGATGAAAATTGACACAGACACTTCTTTATCAATCTGTCTTTATCTCCTCCACTATTCCACAAACTGTACTTAGTCTTATTTCGAAATTCGTTCACTAACTCACACAGACCAATTTTTTTAAGTCACTTGAAAGCACTGGGCTTAATAAAATTAAATTCCTTTCTGCAATACAACTTTTCCGCCTTTATACATCAGAAATAACAACTTAAATTATAAGATAAATCTTCACGCCAAGACATTCATTTTCATGTCGACGAAAACATTAGATACAAGAGCGAGATATTGTCTTAACATGTTGCAATCAGAAGAAAACCCCTTTCCCCCTCACTCCTTTCTACTGTATGATGCTTATGGGTTTGCGTGATGTGACTCTTTTCTTTATTCACTCTGGCAATGTTCTGTTGTTCTTCCTTCTACCGCTCGTGTTTTTAAATGGTTTATAGCCACATTAAACACGCACCAAAAGTCTACAGCCTTATGTTGTAGAAATGCCTACATAAAAGGTACACGTGATTTATGCAACGTTCACACAATCAAGCTGTGTTATCAACAATATTAAACGGTTCTTACATATATAGGCACTGCACTATCATTGACTATAAATCAATGTGTTTATACTTGAGACGTGTAGAGGCACTGTATCACAAAATTCAGATGCGTCTTCTTTTGCCAAGAATTGTTTCACCAAGCACGTGTTTTTTTTCTATATTCTGTCAATGACATGTACTGGCAGTACAAACTACTGTTTTCATCCTTCTCAAAGTTTCGACACGATTTCCTTCAACTTACTTTATTTTTTTGCACGCAATTTGATCGCCGTAAGAAAAATATCATAAAACATGCAAGAACAATAACACTGTCTTAATTCAAGTGGCACAAGTGTTTGTCTTGCCAGTAAACATTTCTTGCCGTTTTTCCTTTAAGACTGGCTCTTCAGTGATGCTAAAATACACGGCGAGCGGATAGGTACCTGTTCTAACGCTGATACGAACAGCAACTGTCCACAATTTGTGTATAAGCGGAGAGTCATAACGAAGCACACAGTCACTTCAACAGGCCACAGACAGCTGTGATACAACACGATCTTTATGGACGATAGAGACGTAAGAGTAATCACTCAAATACACATCCTTTGACCACAATCACGCTGCTTTTTTGCAAATAAGAGGAATGACGAATATGGTTATTTAAGTATTATCTTCAACTGACAACCAAAACTGAAGGTAATAGAAATGTCCATCGTAAAACCGGAAGGTGAAGCTAAAAAAAATACTTCCCCGTGTGTAATATAATTAATTCTCCTGCTGGCAGTATCTCATTGCAGTACTGGGCCTGCTATTCACAACAGCTCAACTCTGTGTAATATTAATGTTCTTCGCGTGACGAAACTGTTTTTCCTCTCTTCCTCTCTCCTTCTTATTATTTTTTATCTTTGTTGTTTGGTCGTTGACTGGTTAGGTTAGGTCCATGTGGCAACGAGCGAGAAGGAAAAACTAAACATACGAGGGTTCAGTGGGGAGGTAAAGGGGGGAATTCCCTTGATGTCTTCATTCAGCAGTTAAGAACGATGCATACTGTCATGTTTCTGGCTGTTTGACCACTCTGCAAAGATTTTCTGTCTCTTTATAAAACTTACATGACTAGAAATTTTAACCAATCAGCGATTAAAGTGTTATTGAATGGTTAAAGAATTAGCAGGACGTGCAGGCAACAGGCATTATGTACAAAACGCCATTCAATGAAAAATACGTTATTTCGTATGACAAGATTTTGGTTGCATCAGCGGTGTCTTATCGATCACATGTACTTACGATAATGACAATATGTCACATACATTTCATCGAAGTGAAGCTATTTTGAAAGTGGGAAGTAGTTTTTATTACACGAAAGCACATAATGTCAAAATGATAGTAGACACGTAAACACACGAAGAATCTGCATTCAAACTGCGGTGCACTGCAGAGTAACACATACGAACTGTGTTTGTGGCCACGTGACAGTTTAATGGTAGTCTTCCAGTGTCTTTGACATCCGTCACTTCTTGATGCCGTCTTGCAACCAACAGAGGTTTTCAACTGCGTTTCTGCAGAATATGGCACACGTGGAGCGGCGTTCAAAGAAAAGAAATTATTTTCACTTGGAGCACAGCCACGTCATTCTAACATTTTTGTTCCCACAATATCCACTTTTCCAACAATAAATTACAAAGCTGCTTCAGGGAGTGTGGACTGAATACTGTCCGAAAATATAAAGACACTTTTCGCAAAAGTAATAGGCTCGTATGTTGACACCAACACAGGTGACATAACACAATAAAATTCGATCCGGAATTGTTACAGAAGCAAAACTTGTATCGTAGTAGGTGAGTAAAGATTGGTTTCCTTTAACGTCAGAAATAACTGATAAACTCGCGGTGTGAATGCTACGAAATCCGAAGAGAACGGAACAACAGCAAATACACTGGGAATGGTATATGTTATATGGATTTAGTGTTTGGAAGTGTGACTCGATGCGATGGAACTCAAGTGAAGCAAGCTACTGGTTGCCAACGTTAAACCCCTCTACATGCGCCTCTCGCACTGTGTTAGACTCTCTTCCCCTCTATCTCTTCACTTCGCATCTGCACCCTATGAAACACGACTCTCACAAAGCCCTCTCTCACTCTGTATGATGCCTGTGTATATTTCTGTTTCACTTTCACGCCCAGCGTCGTTGTTTGAGCAGCGTCGTCTCTCCCATGCACATGCGTTGTGGACGGTTTTCCTGGCAGATACCGACGCAGACAGAGGATTCAGCAGTGCACGACTGGGGCATCTGCCGACAATAACCTTTCGATTGTTATGAGGCTCTTATGTCGCGATATCACATCTAGTGAGCCGTTTACAGGTCTATTCCAAGGATAAATATTCTATTATTCTTGAGCGCCATCGCTTTTTTTAATCAATTCAGAAAAGTGAAAATCAGGTCACAATGCATATTTAGCAGTCACTTTAAATGATCTGCCTTACTTTGTATTTCCGATTTAAAGTTACGAAATAAATAGAGTTAATTACACTATCAAGTGGCAAGGTTGGGCGGGGCAATGAGGTATGCCGTCGTAAGCTATAGCTAATAATCTAGACAGAAACCTTTATCTCACCTAGGTTCTTCACAAAAATAAATCCTTCCTAACTGAAGTAACATGTAAAATATTTTATAACGGAATAGGCACTTCAACTTGCGTATTTTCGCAGGAAATACTATAACCTAATTCGTACCAAGTTTTATATTATTCAGTTTACATCATGTCACAAGTTCAAAAGTAAACTCCATAGTCCATTCATTACTCCTTCCATTAAAACTAACATTAACCTGTCTGTATACGGACGTTATAAAAAATCGTCTTGAAATTTTGAGCCGTTTGTTATTTGAGATCACCCTCGGTCTAACTCCATATCCCTCTACAAGCATTCGAGAAAGGTTTGTCAGCAGGAAACGTAACCATGTTTACAGACACAACAACTCTTTGGATTATTTACGATGCACAATCTATTGCAGAGTTTACACAAAATCGAATGGTAATAGAAGCGAAGGTAAAGGTAAAGCAATCCCCTTAAGACCCATTACAGGCCCAGAGGGTTCCAGAAAGTTGAGACTCCCAGATTTCGAGACAGTGGGCACATGAAGGAGGTATCGGCCGTCTTTACCCCCAGAAAATATTCTTAGTACTCAGTTCTGTTGCCGGCTGATTCGACCTCAGAGGCATAGTGCAGCTGTCATGAATATGTGAGTGAAAATTCCAGTGAATTTATGGGGATTCGAACCCGCAACTTTCCTGCTTTTAGCGCTGTGTCTCAACTAACTGCGCCACCACGTGCCCCCGATAACAGAGGTATTACGTCTAAATAACAAATTGGTAACCATGTCCGAAGCTGCAGTTGCTGTATTACAAACCAGATATACCTGATATTGCTGAGAAACATAGGACATGGTAACTCATGGCTGATTCAAAATAGAGCCTACCGTATATGAAGGGAGACTGCTCATCACTAGGTCCTACAGCCTACAGAAACATTCTTTTACCAATGCCATATATACTAGTATTATAGGGTTTTTTTTGCGACATTATGGTCTATTGAACAACCAAAGGGAACTTTTAAATACAGAGATTTTTAGAAAGCTTGTGTTTCTGCATTGACAGCAATCTCGTTTGTTTACATTAATCCCTTACACAACACTGTTTTTAACAAATAACTAATCTTAAAAATTGATAGTGCTGCCTTACCGGAGGCCAAGGGAAGTATAAGAATATGTTAGCTTCCCCTGGCCTCTGGTTATGACAGCACATGATCATAAGAGGTTCGAACAAGCGCTACATATTAACGAAAGATAGTGCTCTAGAAGAGCTATACTTATACCAAGAATAGAGTTATGTCCAACAGATCCTACCACCCCCGTCAAACTGTGTAGTAGATTTCCGAAAAGAATGACTTTTATTGTGACAATCAATAAGGCTGAAAAAGGCAGACCCTTAAACATGATAGAATGTATTCACCATCTCCTCACTTTACAACGGCCAGCTCTATTTTTCCTATCCTGTACATTGGCAAAATACACTGCTGCAGTTATTGAAGAGCATCGAAAACGCAGAGAAAATAATAGCTCCGAGCACATCAAATATTTAATATCGATTTTATTAAATAATTTTATGTTTTCTACATGCGACTTATTCGCAAGTGTAAAACTAGACTACATGAACTAAGTTTAATTTTTTTTAACTTGCGAAATGGGCCTTATATATAACACAATCTACAGGATTTAGGACTCCGTTTTTTTTTCTTCAAATTAATAATACAAAGTAACGTAATGTTGACGCGTAAATGTACCCTACATATTGACTAATAATACTACCTGCAACACTCGATCTTTCACCTCAAATCAGTTATCTGTTCTATACGAGGGTTACGGTGGCCAGGTTGTGTGATTTGTGAGTACGGGCAGTCACACAGACTCCAGTTCAATCTGGCGCTCAGGACGCAGAGTAGACTGTGCGCGGAATACTAAGCAGCCTCAACTCCTCTATCCCTTATCTTCTCTTGCAACTTCCGGCATCCGGTTCTGGCGTACGGTAACTCAAGTGTTAACGTGTTTGATATCCGTTGAGTTAGAGGACCTACTGAAATAGAACGATAAAAAGGAGGTGCGGGTGGAAATCGTCAACCCAACTTTCCGATGGCGCACGTCTCGAATTCAGCAGGTTTTCTTTATTTGTTTCATTTATTTCATTTTATCTGCAGTCTGCGTAAGCAGCTTTACAAATTCTGCTTATACAGTAGAACTACGGGATTAATTGTGACGGCGAGCCATCCGGATATGCAGAAAATTCGGATTATTGGATTTTTCTGTGACAATAAACTACATCGGCAGTTCGAAGTATGGCTGTTTATATTTACAATACGTACCTGTGTGTAAACCCTTCGACCTCGCCTGAATTGAAGTTCTAGAAGCCATAACAATCTACTGCACTTTACAGTTCTACAAAACTAACTTCCTTGCAGTTAACCGGTAACTGCAAGGAAGTTAGTTTTGTAGAATTCCCAAAAAATTCACCCCAAGGGCCTAGCCAATATGGATAACCAGAGTCCGTAAAACTGGAGTTCTGCTGTATTTAATATGTCTGATATATCAGAGCTAATTTCATTGGGATATTTGCCAACTATTGACTTATGCACAGTATTCCATAAACAGCACAGGGCACCATGTATGTTTACCTCCGTCCTTTCTAATATATTTCAGAGGCCTACCACCACTTGCGCACGTAAATAAAACTTGGTGCGGTCATGTTACTGCATCTAATATAAATATTCCGAAGCCTGTAATACCTTAAAGTTCTATTCCTATCATTTTACACAAATTGTATGTTATTTGACCCATAAAATGTACAATTTTCTGTCGAAAGTCATACAAATTAACCTGTAAATACGTATTAATACGCACTCTGTTGTGGCACATGTAAAAAAAAAGACCTACCCCCATGCCTAGACAAAATGACCATCAGTTTTATGATAACAAGGTGCAACAAGACGTAGCACCATTGGTAACGCAAGCCGTCCCTAACCTCATTCTCTAGACACAGCAATTCAACATGGCATGCACACACTGTGAAGCTCCAAGCGTTGCCGGCTCCGCCCAATCGCCATTAGCCAAACTACAGTGTAACCAACCAGCATGGATCAGTTGCTCTGATTGGTCGTTTATATTCATGCACTTCTATCTATACAAAACCTTGAACTCTGTAGTATTTGGAATACTATATATTTCAAATAAACATTTTATTAATTTAGCATATAGTTTCTAACAATATTAACACGATGTAACATGTGTTACTTTTATCTTCCAAATGCGTACAATGCTGAAGTCTATCTTTGTATTTCAAGCCATATTGCACGCACGTTGTGCGTAAACTTGGTCTGATTCTAATAAGTGTTGTCTTTGTGTTTCGTCAGTGATGCTGCCTCTTGTTGTTTTTTATTTAAGAGCCCTAAATAACAAACAACAAGAGGCAACACACCTCCCATAACCCAACGAAATATAAAATTACACTATTCGGACATCCCTCAGTTTTAAAACTGAAAAGTGTTAAAAAAAAAAGTACCTGTCAGTATAAAACAATTATAAAATAAAAATTAAAACTTTAAAACTAAATGATTATTCAAAATAAATGTGGAAATATATAGCCTACATACAAATAAATGTGTGGACTGGGGTCCTTCAGATCATAAACGCTCAGCCAGTAGAAAAATTCCCCGAGATGCACGGCCAAACCACGACCTTTTGTGAGATTTCCGGGTTTAAAGATAATGAGTGACCATCAACTTCTCACAAGGACTCTAGGTATAATAATTAGCGGTAACAATTAGTGGTATTGCTGTAAATGAAGATATCTTCTGAGCGATCAGTTTTGTACTTATGTAACCTTAGTGGTGAAGACCTCAACCGTCTGGCGCCGGAATTATTAATTTTTTTTAAATTTTAGCACACTGTATATAAAATGTGAATGAAAGAGGAACCAAATACGTTAGAATTAGGAAGCAAACTGCATTTTGAAGAGAAAGAAACAAAGAGTATATACCATGTTTAAAATATTCCGTACCTATATGTGTTGAATAAATATATAAAATGAAACGTTTAGAGGTTAGCGGTGCGGTACGACCCCTATAGGGGTCGTTAGGCGTCAAAGGGCGGATACGTGCATCTGTCAGCTTATAATACTGTGTACGTTTACCGCACTATAAGAAATGCTGAAAGTTGTGAGGATAAACTATTTTATTTAAAATTTTCTTTCCAGGGAATAAAAATTTTCCCTATCCACACCCTGAAGGCACATACAGAGAGGATAAAGTATTGACACTCTCGGCCTTAGGGGGAGGCGAGTGATCATTTCACACGCCAGATCTCTTTAAAACAGCGAAAAGGTCTTGATGTCCATTGAGTGTGAGGCCGGCCAAGGAAAAGTATAAATAAAATTAATTATTTTTGCCAAATAACGAACTTTAGCAGTTCATATCTTGTCTTTCTAGAAGATTTGTTAACAAACTGGTTTAGTCCACAAAGTAGGTTACTGTTCAGGCCCGTTTACATATTTCATCTATGACGGAAAAGATGCAGGTGTGTTAGATCACTACGCCATCTGCCTATGTGTATGTTCCTAGATTTAAAACTTTAACCAGCAGACAGACTCAGAGAATCTGAGGAGAATACTTTGTCTCTGCTGGTCACTAACAAGTCATGCTTGGAGGAAATTTTCTAAAATCAAGATAGATTAAAATCAATAAGCAGACGCAACATGCCACAAATAGTACCGCTACTTAAATTCTGATTATAATATAATAATAATATATTTAACTGCAAATGGGCTGTTGCCCGGTGGCAGTGGTTATTATGCAGGTACAAAAATATGAAATAAGGATATATATATATATATA
>Ga0123357_10007127_pt1 | contig 13760 bp, 12 predicted proteins | sample TergutEmb28metaG_FD_89873 | JGI IMG/M metagenome (GOLD analysis project Ga0123357, IMG submission 89873) | Embiratermes neotenicus P4 segment gut microbial communities from Petit-Saut dam, French Guiana - Emb289 P4 | ecosystem: Host-associated > Arthropoda: Insects > Digestive system > Gut ... | reverse complement strand
GCTGCCGCAAGAATGGAAGCGGTATAATCGGAACCGCCGCGTCCCAGATTACTGATGTCGCCCGTAGAAATATCCATACTAATGAATCCGGGAACTACCGAAACTGCCGGAATGGTTGCAAAATTTTCTTTTATTAGCTCATTGGTTTGCTTAAAATCAACAATATGCTTTTTGAATTGCTTTTCCGTCCGGATAAATTCACGTGCGTCAAACAGTTGAGCGCCGGGAATCACATTGGCTATAATCAGGGAGCTGATCCGTTCGCCATAACTGAGAATAATGTCGGACGTTTTTTGGGAAATGTCGCGCACTAAAAAAACGCCCTTGAATATATTTTCCAATTCCTCTAAAAGAGAAATGATTTGTTTCAGAACATAGTTTCTTATTGCAGGATCGGAAATAACTTCCTGTGTCGTCTCGATATGCCGGCTGAGGATTTGACCGTATTCTTTTTCATACGAGCAATCGCCTTGCGAGGCTAAGCGGGAAGTGTTCAGCAACTGGTCGGTGATTCCGCCCATTGCGGAAACGACAACGATAACCGGCTCTTTCACCGCCTCAACAATTTCTTTTACCTTTAAAATACTGCTTGCGGAGCCGACAGAGGTTCCGCCAAATTTCATTACTTTCACCTGATTTTGTTTTAAATTTACGCTTCCCCAATGGGTCCGATTACGGGTGGGACAAATCCCATTCCCTGTAATTTGATGTCTCCGTTCTGTGATTCGTATTTTTTCACATTATCTGCCAGCGCCAGCATCAGCCGTTTGGCATGCTCCGGCGTCAGGATAATGCGGGATTGTACTTTTGCTTTGGGTATGCCCGGCATCATACGGACAAAATCCACTACAAATTCGGAAGAAGAATGGGCGATTATCGCTAAATTAGAGTAAATCCCCTGAGCGATTTCATCACTCAATTCAATTTGAATGTTATTGTTATTTGGTAACTGTTCCATAATACTTTTTTTTAACTGACAAATTGTCTTATTTTTGAAGCAACAAATTTAGTGATAATATTTGGAATTTGGATAAAACTTTGGAAAGAGGTTAATTTATTTGCCTGAATTAAAAAAAAATTGTACTTTTGCCCCTAATTATTAGCGCTAATGATAATGAATACGCTTCAAAATACGACACTCAACTAAGTTTTCTGTTTAAGAAAATCGTATGAGTGTTTTTTATTTGCGCATGACTTTAAAAAAGTTCATGAAGCTGTGCATTGTCTGCTTTTCCAATTGATAATTGATAACTTCATAATTCATACATTCAATAATTGATTAATAATAAATCTATATTAGTAACAGGAGGCGCTGGATTCATCGGATCGAATCTTTGCGAAGAACTGCTGGAAACTTCCAACCAAGTTGTTTGTCTGGATAATTTTTCTACAGGAAAACGTGAAAATATCCGGCATCTGCTTGATTATAAGAATTTCAGTCTGATAGTCGGCGATATACGTAATCTTGACGATTGCCGCCGAGCAATGGACGGCGTGGAATATGTGCTGCACGAAGCGGCATTAGGTTCCGTCCCACGATCGATCAAAGACCCGGTTACGACCAACGAAGTTAACATTTCGGGATTTTTAAATATATTGGTTGCTGCAAGAGATGCCGGAGTGAAACGGTTGATCTATGCTGCCAGCTCATCGACTTACGGCGATTCCGAGTCCTTGCCGAAAGTGGAAGATATTATCGGGAAACCGCTTTCGCCTTATGCTGTAACCAAATACGTTAATGAACTGTACGCCGATGTTTTCTCCAAAACTTACGGAATGGAATGTATCGGATTGCGCTATTTCAATGTGTTTGGCAAGCGGCAAGACCCTGACGGAGCGTATGCGGCGGTTATTCCCTTATTCATCAAGCAACTTCTCCGGCACGAATCGCCGGTTATTAATGGCGATGGGGAGTATTCCCGCGATTTCACCTATATTAAAAATGTGATTCAGATGAACCTGCTGGCAATGGGTACTCAAAATCCGGAGGCGGTGAACACAGTTTATAACACAGCTTTCGGTGAACGAACGACCCTGAATCAATTGGTTGCTTATCTGAAAGAATGTTTGAGCAAATACGATCCGGAAATAGCAGCAGTTGAAATCCTGCATGGACCCAACCGCGCCGGCGATATTCCCCATTCACTGGCAAGTGTCGAAAAAGCGAAACGAATGTTGGGTTATAATTCGCAATACAGTCTGAAAGAAGGGCTGCAAGAAGCGATTGAATGGTACTATAAAGAATTAGGAAAATTATGAAAAAAATAGCAATTATAGGATTAGGATATGTAGGATTGCCTTTAGCGCGTCTGTTTGCCGTGAAATATCCGGTAGCAGGTTTTGATATTAACCGGAAACGGGTGGAGGAATTGAAAACAGGCATTGACCACACACTGGAAGTGGAAGCAGAATTGCTTCAAGCCGTGTTGAAAGACAGCCCCGACAACCGTCCCGGATTGTGTTGTTCCTGTAATTTGGACGATATACGCGATTGCAACTATTATATTGTTACCGTCCCGACACCGGTGGACAAAAATAACCGTCCCGACTTGACGCCGTTGTACAAAGCAAGCGAAACAGTAGGGAAAGTAATCAAAAAAGGCGATATTGTGATTTATGAATCAACCGTTTATCCCGGAGCTACGGAAGAAGACTGCATTCCTGTTGTCGAACGGACTTCGGGTTTGAAATTCAATGTCGATTTTTTTGCCGGTTATTCGCCCGAACGGATTAACCCCGGCGATAAAGAGCATACTGTTGAGAAGATAAAGAAAGTGACTTCCGGCTCAACTACTGAGGTTGGAAAAAAAGTAAACGAACTCTATTCGTCGGTAATAACTGCCGGAACACACCTGGCTCCAACCATACGGGTTGCCGAAGCTGCCAAAGTGATTGAAAACTCGCAGCGCGACATCAATATTGCGTTTGTCAACGAGTTAAAAAAGATTTTCGATAGAATGGGCATTGATACAAACGCTGTCTTGGAGGCTTCCGGAACGAAATGGAACTTTCTGCAATTCAAACCCGGTTTGGTCGGCGGACACTGCATCGGCGTCGATCCGTATTATCTAGCGCAGAAAGCTCAGGAATACGGCTATCATCCCGAAATTATTCTTGCCGGACGCCGCATGAACGACAGCATGGGCGAATATGTAGCATCGCAAGTAATCAAACAAATGATTAAGAAAGGAATACGTGTGAAAAATTCCAATATTCTTGTCATGGGAATCACATTCAAGGAAAACTGTCCCGACATCCGCAACAGCAAGGTAGTTGATGTGATCCGTTCGCTGAAGGACTACGAAACGAATGTTACGATTTATGATCCATGGGCAAATTCCGAAGAAGTGAAGCACGAATATGGCTTGGAAGTGTTGACCAAACTGCCTGAAAATAAGTTTGAAGCGGTTGTATTGGCAGTAACGCACAAGGCGTTTGAAAAAATCGACTTTTTCGGATTACTGACAGAAGATGGAGTGAAGTATTGCGTTAAGTGATTATGAGCGAAGAGTTAAAGCAATTCATCAATAAGCATAAAATTTTTTTTGGTACACGCCGGAAAGTAAAAAATTGGACGTAGGCAATGACTTGTTGGTAGAAAATATTTTAACGAACGATTACAACGAAAAGTAAAAAGCAAATTCAATATTCATAATCAATAATTAAATAAATCATGCAAGCCGTCATATTAGCAGGAGGACTTGGCACCCGTTTATCGGAAGCCACTAATTTGATTCCCAAACCCATGGTGGAAATAGGAGGAAAGCCTATTTTGTGGCATATTATGAAGACTTACAGTCACTACGGCATTAGCGACTTCATTATCTGCTGCGGCTATAAACAATATATAATAAAAGAATATTTTGCCAATTATTTTCGTCATAACAGCGACATGACTGTGAATTTATCTAATAATACGATTCAAATTCTTGATAATCATTCCGAAAAATGGAAAGTGACAATGATAGATACGGGATTGAATACGCAAACGGGCGGACGTATCAAAAGAATTCAAAAATACATCGGAAATGAACGGTTTTTATTGACTTATGGCGATGGCGTATCGGACATCAATATAGCGGATACAATAGATAAGCACATCAAATCAAGAAACGCCATTTCTGTAACAGCTTATCAGCCTAAAGGAAAATTCGGCGCTTTGAATATTGATTCCAAAACCAATCAAGTTATTTCTTTTCAAGAAAAACCGGATGGCGACCGGAGTTGGGTCAATGCCGGCTATTTTGTTTGTGAACCGGAAGTTTTTGATTATATTCCGGAAGACGACGATACGGTTGTTTTTGAGCGCGACCCCTTGGAGAATCTGGCACAAGATGGGAAAATGCACGCTTATTATCATACCGGCTTTTGGAAACCGATGGATACCATGCGTGATAATATAGAATTGAATGAAATGTGGGACAAACTGCAAGCCCCCTGGAAAATATGGTAGATTTAAATATTTATAAAGGTAAAAAAGTTTTTCTGACAGGACATACGGGATTCAAAGGCTCGTGGTTATGTCTATTGTTGAATCATCTGGGAGCAAAAGTATATGGCTATGCCTTACAACCGCCAACGCAGCCGTCTTTATATGAAATAGCCAAAATAGACGAGCTGGTTACTTCTTATATTGCCGATGTGAGGGATTATCAAACGCTTTTAAAAACTTTATCCGAAGTGCAGCCCGATATTGTGATTCATCTGGCGGCACAGCCGTTAGTGAGGGATTCCTATAAAAATCCTGTCGATACTTATGCTATCAATGTGATGGGAACCGTCCATTTGCTGGAAGCTATCCGGCATACGCCTTCAGTGCGTGCGGTGATTAATGTGACGACCGATAAATGTTATGAAAACAAGGAATGGCTGTGGGGCTACAGGGAAAATGAGCCGATGGGCGGCTACGATCCATATTCCAACAGCAAAGGCTGTTCGGAACTGCTGACCGCTTCATTCCGCAATTCATTTTTCAATCCGAAGGAATATGGGAAAACGCATCAGGTGGCTTTGGCTTCCGCCCGCGCCGGCAATGTGATTGGCGGCGGCGACTGGGCAGAAGACCGGTTGATACCCGATTTTATCAGAGCTATCCAACACAGGGAAAAAGTTGTTATTCGCAGTCCTCATGCCATCCGTCCATGGCAGCATGTTTTGGAACCCTTATCCGGATATTTGCTTTTGGCTTCTAAATTGTTTACGGCAAATTGTGAATATGCAGAAGGATGGAATTTTGGTCCGGACGATTCGGACGCCAAACCTGTTGAATGGATTATAAACACAATCTGCAATCTGTGGGGAGAAAGTGCTTCTTATGTTCTGGATAAAAATCCGCAGCCTCATGAAGCTACTTACTTGAAGCTGGATTGTTCCAAAGCCAAAACGAGATTGGGTTGGGCTCCGAAATGGAATATCGAAACAACTTTGAGCAAAATTGTCGATTGGACAAAAGCCTGTTACCGGGGTGAAAACATGAGGTCTGTCTGTGAATCGCAAATCGAACAATATTTATCATAACAGCTATGACAGATTTAACAACACTACGACAAGAAATTATTTCAAAAACCATTGAATATTATCAGGCAAAATTTGCCGAAAAGGAATTTATTCCGGGAGAAACCCGCGTCAATTATGCAGGACGGGTTTTCGATGAAAAAGAATTGGTAAATGCAGTGGATGCTTCGCTGGATTTTTGGTTAACCGAAGGACGCTTCTCCGAAGAATTTGCGGGAAAAATAGCTAATTTTTTGGGCGTTGAACATGTGATGCTGACTAATTCCGGTTCTTCCGCCAATCTATTGGCTCTTTCCGCCTTAACTTCCGAAAAATTGGGCGACAGGCAATTGAAAGCCGGAGATGAAGTGATTTCCGTAGCTGCAGGATTTCCTTCTACCGTTACTCCAATTATTCAATATGGTTTAATACCCGTTTTTGTCGATGTAAATATTCCTACCTATAATATTGATCCGGAAAAATTAAGAAAAGCAATATCTCCTAAAACCAAGTGCATATTTTTGGCGCACACTTTAGGCAATCCGTTCAATCTGGACGTTGTGATGGAATTGGCGGAAAAACATCATTTGTGGGTAATTGAAGATAATTGCGACGCTTTTGGCAGTCGATACAAAGGAAAATATACCGGTACATTCGGACATCTTTCAACCATTTCTTTCTACCCTGCTCATCATATCACAACCGGAGAGGGAGGCGCTATTGTTACCGGCGATCCGCAATTAGCCAAATTAGTGAGGTCGTTTCGTGATTGGGGACGCGATTGTTATTGTTTGGGAGGAAGAAACAATACTTGTGGAAAACGTTTTTCACAAACATTCGGAGAACTGCCTTCTGGTTACGACCATAAATATGTCTATTCCGAAATCGGATATAATCTGAAAATGACCGATTGGCAAGCGGCTATTGGATCTACGCAGATAGATAAATTACCGGTTTTCTGTGAAAAAAGGAAAGCGAACTTCAAGCGGCATTATGCAATATGGTCGAAATATCCGCAATATTTTATTCTGCCGGAAGCGACCGAACATGCCGACCCTGCGTGGTTCAGCTTTATTGTTACTTTAAAAGATAAAACGCCGTTTACTCGCGATGAATTAACTGCTTATTTAAGCAATCGCTTAATAGAAACACGCAATCTGTTTGCAGGCAATATAACTAAACAACCGGCGTTTATTCACCGGCAATTCCGCATAGCCGGCGAGTTGGAGAATACGGAAAAGATTATGAATGACACCTTTTTCGTCGGAACTTACCCCGGTTTGACCGATGAAATGTTTGCCTATATCGAAAGTGTTTTATCCGGATTTTTACGTAGATATTGAGATGAAAACCATATTAGTCACAGGGATAAATGGCTTTTTAGGCAGTCATTTGGCAAAGCGGCTGTCGCAAAACTATCATATTCTGGGCATAGAATATAAGCCGGAGAACCTGTTCCGTTTAGAAGGATTTGATTTTGAAGTCTTTGACTCCTCTAACGAATCAATACGCAATCTATTTGAAAACCGGAAAATTGATTTTATTATCCATACGGCAACGTTTTATGGAAGAGGCGATGAGGACTTGCCTCAAATAGCGGAGACCAATCTCTTCATGCCGTTTCGTTTATTAAATTCGGGAATAAAAAACAATGTAACTGCATTTATAAATACCGATACGGTTTTAGACCGCTTTGTAAGCGCTTATGCTTTGACTAAGAATCAATTCAGAGAATGGTTGTATTTTCGCCGTAATGAAATAAAAACCATCAACATGCAGTTGGAACATTTTTACGGAAAGGGCTGTAGTAATTCCAATTTCGTAACGGCAATGATTGAACGGCTAAAAAATAATGACCCCGTTATTGACTTGACCGCAGGTGAACAACAACGGGATTTTATTTATTATGAAGACGTTGTCAGCGCCTTTGAAATCATTATAAGAAAAAACGATGAAATAGCGACCGGTTCAAATTTTCAGGCAGGTTCAGGCGAACAGATTTCGATAAAGGAATTGATGTTGTTTTTAAAGAAAGAAATTGGTTCTTCGTCTGAATTAAATTTTGGGGCGGTTCCTTACAGGGAAAATGAGTTGATGAAAGTGGGGACGGATAGTGGGGGTTTGAGGAAGTTGGGATGGAAGCCGAAATATGGGATTAAGGAAGGAGTGTTGAAGTTAGTATGAGATGTGAATGTGAAATACATGATAAGGGGATGAGAGAAAAAAATATTAAATTCAAATATGTCAATTATTCAGCAATTAATTCATAATCATGCCAACTGAAACGCAATATATTGAATTTAAATCCGGTTTTAACGACGAAGTTATCGAAACGTTGACAGCTTTTGTAAACACCAAAGGAGGTAAAGTTTTGGTTGGCGTTCGTAATGACGGAGTCCCTGTTAAAGGTTTTAGTATTGGAGCAGAAAGTATTCAACAATGGCTAAATGAAATCAAAACAAAAACGCAACCGGCAATAATTCCAAATGCGGAAATGGTTGAATATAAAGGCACTGAAGTGGTCGAATTTTCCGTGCCGGAATTTCCTGTAAAGCCGGTCGCTTGTCGTGGACGTTATTTTAAACGGGTAAAAAATTCCAATCATCAACTTTCGACAATTGAAATTTCCGATATGAGTATGCAGACCCTTCAGGTTTCGTGGGATTCATATCCTGCGCACGAGGCATCTGTCGAAGATATTGATTGGGTGAAAGTTAATAAATTTATAAATAAAGTAAACGAAAAAGGCAGGTTTCAGTTATCGGGCATGCCGGAAGACGACTTGAAAAAACTCAAACTGATACGTAATGGGAAAATTACCAATGCAGCTTTGTTGCTTTTTGCAAAAGAAGAAATTATTTACAATGTTCATTTAGGAAGATTCAAAACACCCGCCTTGATTATTGATGACCGGATGATGCGTTTGCCGCTTTTTGAAGCCGTAGAAGAGATCATGAAATACATCGTTTCACAAATAAAATTTGCTTTTGAAATTACAGGGAAAACCATACAGCGCACCGAAATACCGGAATATCCATTAGATGCCTTGCGGGAATTAGTGTTGAATGCTGTCATTCATCGTGATTATCTGAGTTCGGCAGATATCCAAATAAAAATTTTTGATAATTCTATTTCTTTTTTTAATCCGGGAAAATTACATGACGAATTGACCATAGATGAGTTAAAGACAGATTCTTATCCTGCTTATGCAAGAAATAAATTGATAGCAGAGGCATTTTATTTGACCGGAGATATAGAAAAATACGGAAGCGGATTTACGCGCATAAGAGACGCTATGTCTTCATATCCGACAATGAAAATGGATTTCAAAGAAATCAGTGGTGGGTTTATGGTTACTATGACTTACACCGAACAAAAAACGAGTACAATTCTTACTGAAAAGGGGCCTGAAAAGGGGCCTGAAAAGGGGCCTGAAAAGGGGCCTGAAAAAATTACCGCCAATCAGCAAAAAATTTTGGATATGATGAGAGCAAATCCTTTTGTCACAAGGGAAGAATTGGTTAATTTGGTCGGAATATCTTTAAGCAAAATAAAAGAAAATATTTCAAAACTCAAAAACAAAGGGTTGATAGAGCGCATAGGACCCGACAAGGGGGGGTATTGGGAAAGTCATTCGAAAAAATGATCACAAAAAATAGCAAATGAGCTTAAAACAAAAAACCGTATCAGGAATTTTCTGGAGTAGCGTAGAACGTTTTTCTGTTCAAGGAGTCCAATTTGTATTGGGAATAATAATGGCTCGCCTGTTGCTACCTGCCGATTATGGGTTAATTGGAATGTTGTCTATTTTTCTTGCCATATCACAGTCGTTTATTGACAGTGGATTCTCCAATGCCTTGATTCGAAAGAAAAATCGGACAGAAACGGATTGTTCCACTGTTTTCTATTTCAATATTGTAGTAGGATTATTTTTTTATTTGATATTATTTTTTACTTCTCCTTACATTGCAGCGTTTTATAAAACTCCCATTTTGGAACAATTGACCAAGGTGGTCGGATTAACCGTTTTTATCAATTCGTTAGCTGTTGTACAACGGGCAAAGTTTACTATCAACGTTGATTTTAAAACGCAAACAAAAGCGTCGTTACTTTCTGTTATCATTTCGGGAATAATTGGCATAGGAATGGCGTATCGCGGTTTTGGCGTTTGGGCGTTGGCTGCTCAATCGATTATTAACGGCTGCATCAATATGATTTCGCTATGGATATATTCGGGATGGCGACCTCAAAAAGTATTTTCTACGGCTTCTTTTAAAGAGATGTTTTCTTATGGTTCCAAACTGTTAGTATCCGGATTAATAGACACTACTTATAGAAATATATATACGCTTGTCATAGGGAAAGTGTTTTCTAAAACAGATTTGGGATATTATACCCGCGCCAACAATTTTGCGAGCTTTCCTTCAGCAAATATAACAGGAATATTACAGCGAGTAACCTTTCCGGTTTTAAGCAGCATACAGGATGATGATAAGAAGTTGGAAGAATCCTATCGTAAATTTTTGCGGCTTTCAGCATTTATTGTATTTCCCTTGATGATGGGAGTATTGGCAATAGCAGAGCCTTTGGTCCGACTATTATTGACTGAAAAATGGATTGGAGCGGTTTTACTTTTACAGATATTGTGCCTGTCGCAAATGTGGTATCCGATACATGCTATCAATCTTAATTTATTACAGGTCAAAGGGCGATCAGACTTGTTTCTCCGGCTTGAAATAATCAAAAAAGTAATAGGGGTTTCTATCCTGTTTATTACAATTCCCTTAGGTGTTGCAGCCATGTGTTGGGGTACTGTGGTTAGTTCTTTTATTGCGCTTTTTATTAACACCTATTACACAGGAAAGTTAATTCACGTTGGGTATCTGAAACAAATGAAAGATTTATTTCCTATTCTTGTAAATTCTTTGCTGATGGGACTTATTGTATATGGAATAACGAAATTAATATCCATCAACCTGTTATCATTGATTGCAGGAATTACAGTGGCGGCTATCTATTATCTTTCTGTTGCACAATTGACCAAGTCGCAAGAGTTGCAGGAGATTAAAAGTTTAATAAACGTTCAAAAAGTGAAAAGCAAATTATGGACTATTCGAAAATAATTACGGTAACTTCTCCATTACTCCCTCCATTGGACGATTTTATATCCTGTCTTCAGGATATTTGGGACAGAAAGTGGCTGACCAACAATGGGCATTATCATCAGGAATTGGAAAAAGCGTTATGCGATTATTTAGAGGTAAAATACCTCAGCCTTTTTACGAACGGTACTTTGCCTTTAATAACGGCTTTGCAGGCATTACGCATAACGGGCGAAGTGATTACTACTCCTTACAGTTTTGTGGCGACTACCCATTCGCTTTGGTGGAACGGAATTAAACCGGTTTTTGTGGACATAGAACCGGTAACATGCAATATAGACCCGTCTAAAATTGAGGCTGCAATTACGTCGAAAACAACTGCCATCATGCCTGTGCATGTTTACGGCTACCCTTGCGATATAAAAAGTATTCAGGAAATTGCCGATAAATACGGATTAAAAGTAATTTACGATGCTGCGCATGCTTTTGGAGTTACGATGAATGGAAAATCAATTTTGGAAGCAGGCGATATGTCCACGTTGAGTTTTCATGCAACGAAAGTGTATAATACAGTTGAGGGCGGAGCATTGGTTTGTCGAGACGAACAAACCAAAAAACGAATTGACTACCTTAAAAATTTTGGTTTTGTGGACGAAACAACAGTCATAGCTCCCGGAATCAATGCCAAAATGGATGAAATTCGTGCTGCTTTCGGTTTATTGGCTTTAAAAAAAGTGGATGAAGCTATTGAAGCCCGTCAAAAAATTGCAATAAGGTATAGAGAAGCATTAACAAATATACCGGGCATCCGCTACATGGAAGATTTACCGGATGTCAGGCACAATTATTCTTATTTTCCGATTTTTGTGGATGCTGCGCAATACGGGATGACTCGCGATGAACTTTACTTCAAATTGAAAGAGAATAATATTTGGGGACGGAGATATTTTTATCCGTTAATCAGTACATTCTCAACATACAAAGGTTTAGAATCGGCAAATTCGGAAAATTTGCCGATTGCTACAAAAATAGCGGATAGCGTGATTTGTCTGCCTGTATATGCAGGATTGGAAAATGGTGATATTGATAGAATTATAGATTTAATCACTTTCATAGGGAAAAAAATATAAAAAAAAGCGCAACGATTGGGAAATAATTCATGTTTTTGTCGAATAATTATTGATAATGAATTCATTATATCGAAGAAGCAAATCGAAGGGTTGAAAAATGCTTTTATCGTGAAAGACGACATTGAATACGGATATAAAAATGTTATTCTATTGTGGGTTTTTGGATTGAATTATTGATAGTAAAAATTGTAGAAAATGAAACTCGGCATAATGCAACCATATTTTTTACCATATATCGGATATTTTCAATTGATTAATTATGTTGATAAATATGTGATTTATGATGATGTACAATATATTAAAGGCGGTTGGATTAATAGAAACAAACTTTTACTCAATGGAAAGGAATTTATTTTTAATCTGATTTTATCAGGAGCAAGTCCCAATAAGATGATTAATGAAATTTTTGTTGCCAAAAATCAAGATAATCTTTTAAGAACTATTCAATCGGCTTATGGCAGAAGTCCACATTTTCAAAATGTATTTCCTTTAATAGAAAAAATTATTAATTTTACCGATGATAATTTAGGTAAATATTTGGGAAATAGTTTAATGCAAATTGCGAAGTATTTGAACTTTAATACTGAATTTATTTTTTCGTCCGATATTAATGAAAAAGACGATATTCTCAAAGGCAAAGACAAAGTGTTAAATATTTGCTCCATTTTGAATACAACCGAATACATTAATGCAATCGGTGGGCAACAATTATATGACAAAACAGAATTTGAAAACCACAATATAAAATTAAGTTTTTTGAAAACGCAACCAATCGATTATGTGCAATTTAATAATACATTTATTCCGAATTTGTCTATCTTGGATGTAATAATGTTTAATTCGGTGGAAGAGATAAGAGTGATGTTAAATAAATTTGAATTGATATGAAACAGAATTTAGTAATTATAGGAGCAAACACAACAGCGGAGCACGTTTATTCTTTTGTGAAAGAATATAACTTGTTCAATGTGATAGGCTTTGCTGTAGATGCAGCATATAAAAATCAAGATATTTTTTTAGATAAACCATTATTCGAGATTGAAAATTTAGAGAATATCATAGATAAGAAAAATGACTTAATTTTTGTTGCAATACTCTGGAATCGGTTAAATGTAGACAGAAGGAACATGTATTTACGATTGCAATCTCAGGGTTTTAAGTTCGCAAATTTAGTGTCGCCAACAGCAAAAATTCGAGGGAAAATATTAGGCAATAACTGTTGGTTTCACGATTATGTAATTGTACAACACGATGCTATTATTGGTGCGAATGTCATAGTAATGGCTTATTCTATAATAGGAGCCCATGTCGAATTGAAAAGTCATTGCTTTGTTGCCGCTAAAAGTGTTGTTGGTGGTAATTGCAAAGTTGGCGAGCAATGTTTTTTAGGAATAGCTTCTATTGTTTTGGATGATAGAAAAATAGGAGATAAATGTATTGTTGGTGCAGCTACGGTTGTAAAACGGGATATGCCAAGTTTTTCGAGCATTAAAACTACTTTAGATAATTTTAATGTAAAAATATATTTAGAATCCGAGATAGAAAACAAATTACTATATACTGCTAATCAACATTGAAAAACGTTATAAGAATTTTAGAAGATAATGAGTACGCTACAAACATTCTTTTTTGTTCCGGCAAATAATCAAAAGTTTATAGAAAAAAGCAAAAGTCTAAAAACTGATTATGTAATTTTTGATTTAGAAGATGCTGTGCTTTTGTCAGAACTTTGTACCTGTCTTGAAAATTTGTCTAAACTTGATATTCAAAATAATTATTATATTCGTTTTACTTTCTTTGATTCTTTAGGGAAACTTGATGAAAATTTGTTTGATTCAGTATTAAAAACAGGCTTTAACAACTTTGTTATTCCTAAATTTATGAGTACAGAACAATTGCTACAAATAAAAATTTATTTAGAGAAAAATAATATCATAGAAAGCAACCCAAAGTTCATATTACTAGTCGAAAGCCCACTTGGGTTGTTAAATCTTTATAAAACATTAAAGCAAAATATCATTCCTGTTTTTGCTGT
>Ga0123357_10007125_pt1 | contig 13761 bp, 11 predicted proteins | sample TergutEmb28metaG_FD_89873 | JGI IMG/M metagenome (GOLD analysis project Ga0123357, IMG submission 89873) | Embiratermes neotenicus P4 segment gut microbial communities from Petit-Saut dam, French Guiana - Emb289 P4 | ecosystem: Host-associated > Arthropoda: Insects > Digestive system > Gut ... | reverse complement strand
AAGACAATGTACGACTTTTTTTGTTAAAAAAAGTGGTTTCCCGGATTAATCGTTTTCCCGCATTCATCGTTTGTTTTCTCCAACCCCTTGAAAAACGATAAATCGAGGTTCTACTGTATATATTTATAAAACGCCTTAAGAGTTCCTGATAGGCTGGCTACAGCTGGCGTAATGGTGAGGTTATACCCATCCATTCAGTGTCAATTCCAAACTACTTGATGGATTATGTTGAAATATGGCGCTGGACACACACACACACACACAAAACTCGTCAACTATATTTACCCTACTTTACATGAAGCTCAAACTGAGCTACTGACTAACCTAAAAAAATAATTGTATATTAAAAACAACCAAGGAAATGTAATCTGACTCTCATGCACTTTGACTAGTCTCATAACAGCAATCTGCAACTTATCGGCATTCTTCTGTTTTCTTATACTTGCAGATACTGCACAGTTTCAGTACAGAGCCAACAATAATAGAGATGTGCCACACAGTTTATGGGAGGAAAACAGTGGTTGATATGGATCATACAGGGGCATTATTTTATCTCAAATTAGGATCACCCTTTATTCAAACTGTTTCATGAAACAGCAGGCAGCACAACACTTGCTGCATTCCAATTTGTTGAAACTCAGGGTCTGCAAGTTTCAGTTCAATAGATGAGGTGCGAACCAAAATTTCTGGACTGGGGCAATATAACAATCTGAGGCTTACCTTAGTTACAGTTTGGTATTTTCTACTTAAAAGTTGTTGCCTACAGAGTTTATACAATGGGCTCAGTGCTTCCTTTACTGCTAGAACCATCTCTGGAACTCCATTTTCATGATGCTGTCTAGCAATGCCTGTATTTCAGCTTGAATCTCCACAATATCCTCCAATCTTTGTCACTTTAACTGATTTTTGTCTTTGAAAACACAAAGAAGTCACAAGGGGTTAGGTTGGGCTTTATGTCCTGATCTTGCAGGTCATGCCAAGCAGAAACTTCGTTTTGTTTCCAGTTGTCATTCAGCACATGGGTCACAAATTTTGCAGAAATTCACTTCATGTTTCAATCTTCAGGTAAAATGCATCAGCATGTACCATATAGATAGGCCTGGAATGTTACAAATTTTGTTAATCGTATGCCGTCTGTCTTCATGGATGATTTTATGCATTTTTTCCGAACTTTTATCAGTCTGCCTTGATGATGGGTCATCTGAAGATTCAAGACCTTCAAACTTCAGCCACTTTGGAAAAAGGAATACCATTTAAAGGCTTGTGTTCTGCTTGTGGCATTATCCTCAAAGGTCTTTTTAGACATTTCATAAGTCTCAGAAGATATTTTCTCTAGCTTAAAACCAAAACTGATGCAACTTTATGTTCCTTAAGGTCTACCAATTCATTGAACCACAGCAATTACAGCGCACCCACACATCCACACGCACGCACGCACGCATGCACGCACACATTTAAATCTCAACTGCACAAACTGCAATATACTCTTATGGTGACACCACACTAATTCACAATAATCAAATCCGTGGTACATAGCAGCATACACTGTATTATATCTCGTCAGTGTTCCTGTGGCCAGCCTGGACACTCTGGCTCGCACCTCATATTATAGTTAATATTGGGCTTGTACTCATCACACAAAAGTAGGTGCTGGAAATGTTGCTCTTTGTCTCACACACGTGTCATGTCTAACAAACATACTGATCATTGCACAGCAAAGATTTATAAGTGCAGGGGGCTGACACACAGTATCTAACAACAATTGTCAGATGAAGTAATGTCCCTCTACATCTTTACCGAAAGACACAAAAAAGTTCAGTAAAAACAAAAGTTCAGAGATATCCTACAGATGACTCATATCACTGGTTCAAAGTGTAAGACAAAAAATTACAAAACCAATGCATACTTATGAAAAGTACCAACCTATATATCCCTTGCAGTGAGAATCCTCCATTGCATCATAATATCGCAGCTGGTGTTTTATAGAGTCCAGGACAAACCAGCGCTGTTTCCAGCCTTTCAGCAAAGCCCCACGCTTGTACAGGTACCCTTCATGAGTTCGGTTTTCTGCTACATTAGATGAAAACTGATCGTAGTATTGCTGGCTTGATGTTTGAATTGTTGTAACACCTGCAAACAGAACATAGTGAAATTTTCCAACATGAATCACAGAAAGACAGACCTATCCTGGTCTTGATGCAGTATGATGCCATGCAATGCCATGTAACCTAGTTTCTGGGTGAAAACTGTGTAACAGCAGAACTATATTGATATTAACTCGGAGTGTTTTGTTTGCTGACAATCTGGCAGTAACTGCCCATGGGGAAGATTATTTCCATTGGACATGTTAAATACAATTTTTAAAAACAAAACTGTAAAATTTTGATTTTTAAAACAAAGGGCATTAATTTAAAGCAAGTAAACACATTAGAGCAAAAATAATTCCTGACAAAGAAGTGACTGAACAAATAAAAGAATTAACTACTTGGGATGTAGGACATCATATAAAAATAATGACAAATAAGGTAACTTATAAAGGCTTCTATATATATATAGTGTGTGTGTAACAATCTGATGCATATTTTAAACAAGTAATAACAAAACACTGTTGAAATTATATAAGACAATGGCAGTACCAAAATTCCTATACAGATGTTAGAATTGGGCTTTACTAAAACAGCTGAGACACTGGAGATTACAAAAGAGCATGAAAGAAACACGCAGACAGTGGGGACACATTTTTTTTTTGGTCAGTTGCAGGATATAAAGTATATGATCATAAAACACATGAAATAAGGGCAATATATATACACAATTTAAATTAAATTACTGTAAATTGTAGATGCCAGTGGACACTATACTTATTAAGAATGAACAATACACACATTCCCAAGTTAGTGTATGCATACACTCCAATGGACAGAATAAATGTAGGTCAACCAAGGAAGATCCATCAAGATGCACCACCCACTGATGACAGAACATGCCTGGATGGCTTATACTCTGTTTTTACTGCTGCTGCTGCTGCCACTGCTGTTGTTGTTGAAGATGATAATGATGATGATGATGATGAACTTGGAATATATATAATCAGGGAGTACTTTTATCATGTCCCTGAGAACAGCAGCTGTCACAGAAGTGTTACTGCATGTTAAGTCTTCCCCTGCACTGCAGCTTACTCATTTCATAGAAAAGCCCTTCATTGCTAACCTCCAGCTTCCAAGCAAGCCGTTCTCACTCTCAAAACATTTCTCGACACACGAAACAGCTCTTCTCTTGAAATACTAGCAATTCATCTTCAAAGACTGTTTGTCAATTCTTGCAAAGAAACTAACATTTAGTGTCTTCGACAAATAACAGCACTAGTCCAAATTCAGAAACCTGTGATGATAAAATCTGCAAGTTATCAAGTGTTTGATAAACACCACTTCTTCTGTTAATTCCCTGAAGAATGGAGTAAGAATTATTCCAGTATAATAATTGGACTTGTTTCTTCAAGAAACATGGGCACACAATTTTTCACGCAGCGACTGAAAATCAGACCTTGATGTAAGACCATAAAAATGAACATCATGAACTGCATGGAAAAATGTGGAAAACATGTTATTTTGGCTGCCAACATGTGCCTCATCCAAGAAAACATAAGTCTTTGTAATGTCTTCTTGTCTAGCCCTAAACCTGCCACTCAGAATTTTTACATGGTACTGTCAAAACAACAATACTTTGTCAGCTAACACATGTACCTCTGAAAAGACAAAATCTTCCTACACTAAAGAGACGTGCATCTTCCATATTAAAGTATTACAACAATACAATGTGCAAGCCAAAAGTTTCCAGACTGGCTGCATGCAGTGCAAACTGAATATAAGACAGAGGTACTCCACCAGGTACCCCCAAGTTTATTTATTGTAAACTATGTTGCGAGTATTGTTATAACAGAATGCTGCACTTTTGTGTAACTGACACTGAAGTGTGTTTGTGTTGAGTTTGTTCTGTGACTGCTGTAGCCCAGTGAAATGACAGACTTGAAGGGACACAGAATTTGCATCACGTGTTGTTTTAACTTTGAGAACATATTTCGGAGAATAATGAAATGCTTAAAAAGGCCAAGGGTAGAACACAAAACTCTGAATGGTATTCCTACTGCAAAGATGCAAGAATTTTAGAGGTTCAGGTAGCCCATCAGCAAGTCAGACTGATGGATATGTGGAAAGTGAATAAAGTTATTCATGAGGGTAGACCTCATATGATTAATAATGTTTCTAACATTCTAAGATGAAGATAAAGCACATGCCAACAGTTAACTGAAGATTAAACCTGATATCAATTGCTGAAAAATTTCTGCCCCAACTGCTAAATGATGAACAGGAAAAAAACTGATTTTCTGTGAGCATGTACCTCTGCAATCAGACCAAAAAGGGCAGAAATTTCTTTTCTGATGTCATAAAATGGGATTGTACTGTCCCAGCCCAGAAAACTTTGGCTAGCACCTCTAGCACAAACTTTTACCATCAGGTGCAGACATAGCAGAATTTGCTCAGTCATTTCTTGCTTGGAATACGGCTGTAGCATGTGTGATTGTTGAGTAAAGCCTTGTTAAGTTTAAGCGTGTGTTGCTCAATGGGTTTGGCAAATGTTGGTAATGGAGGAGTTAAAAACAGTACATTTAAAAAAAAAAAACTTGTGCTTCAAACTGGGAGAAAATGCTACAGGAACTTTTGAGCTGCAGACGATCATTTTGCACAGCAGATAATGGACAGAAGAGAAGGTTTTGAGCAATTTTCCAAGTACAAAAGTCTTGGGACCTATGTTCAGGCTGAATGCTCAGGACATCCATCAACAAGCAAAATGGATAAACATATGAACACGGGAAGGAACTTGTTCTTTCAAATAGAAGATTCAGTACCTATAAAGTTGCTAACATGTCAGGAATTTCATTTGGGTGAGTTCAAAGCATTCTGAAAGACAATGTGAATTTGTGCTGGATTTCCACCAAATTCATGTCCAAACCTACTCACTCTGCTGTGACAGTGCATAAATTGCTGGCTCAAAACAAAATTACTCTCATTTCATGACCTCCCTACTCAACAGATTTTGTGCTACATGACTTCTTTCTTTTCCCAAAACTCAACATGGCATTAAAGGACAGGAGATTTAATTGTGTCAACATGATTCCAATAAAACCATAGGATGCACTTGCCAAGTTTCAAACCATGCACTTAATGGCATGTTCTGAACAGATGCATAATCACTGAACTCAGTGTACAGGCCCAAGGACACTATTTTGAAAGAAATAACAGTGATAGGTGGCCTTATTATGCAGAAATAAATTCAGTACAGAAACTATTTTATGACAGCACATATTATTAATCAATGCAGCAGTGACATAGCAAAAAAGTGGAAGCACCTTTCAGTACTGTACACAATGCCCAACAGAAGGTCATTGCTCTCAACATGTCACTGAACACATCCAAACCAAAAAGTATACATTTTTTGAACTCTAAGATTGCCATAATTACACAATGTCCTATTTTAATTTGTAATTTTTGCTCACTGTGTTTTAGCCACACTAGTTCTTGGTGGGACATGCAGTGTCTGTTACTATCACTAGCCTTCTGACACGGTAGATGTCTTCCAGTAGCCATTTGTCACACTGGATTGTGAGAACAATACTGCTGCACATGTGACAATTGTACAAGACATATGAGGGGTGTTCAAAAAGAGACCGAACTTTTTAAATAGCGCGCCTACCAGCATAGAGAGAGCGCTGCATCTACTGAGCACACCTAGCGTCAGGTTTTGACAACCAACTGCCATTTGTCCCGTTTCACTATGAGCATTAGTCGTCGAGCTATATCTGCTGAACTGAGCACGTGCACAAACTGTTCGTCGGATTAGTGACAAAGTGACAATGAAAGAGCTTGAAGAACAACGTATGTGTGTGAAATTTTGCTGCAAACATGGTAAAATTTTACAGACATTTCAATTGCTTAACCAAGCATACGGGAAGGACTGTATGAGCCGAACACAGTGCTATGAGAGGTTTAAGCATTTTAAAGAGGGCAGAATGTTGGTCGGTGAAGATCCCAGGCCTAGACAACCTTCTACACCAACAAATGATGACCATGTCGAAAGAGTTCGTGCTGTGATTCATGGAAATTGCCATTGAACTGTCCAAGCTGCTGATGAAGTGGGCATCAGCATAGGATCTTGCCATCAAATTTTTACTGTAAAACTTCAGGTGCATTGCGTCAGTGCAAAATTCATACCGTGTTTGTTGACTGACAATCAGAAAGAGAACCACGCTGAAATCAGTCAGGAACTGCTCGCCAATGCAAATGATAATGAAAACTTTCTTAAGAACATCATAACAGGAGATGAGATGTGGGTTTATGGGTATGATGTTGAAACCAAGATGCAATCATCACAGTGGATGGAGAAAGGGTTTCCTCGACCAAAAAGTATGGATGAGTTGTTCAAAGATAAAGGTAACGTTGGTTGTGTTTTTTGGTGGGAAAGGCATTGTCCATCATGAATTTGTACCACGTGGTCAGATGGTAAACAAACAGTTGTACCAGGAAGTTCTAGTGCGTTTGAGGGATGCTGTGCGCAGGGGCCTGAACTGTGGGAAAACCAGACTTGGATGTTGCACCATGACAATGCACTGGCTCACACATCACTCCTCATCTGCAGTTATCTGGCAAAACATCAGACATCTGTTGTGCCCCATCCACCCTATTCTCCGGACTTGGCCCCAGCAGACTTTTTCCTCTTTCCCAAACTTAAAACCACTTTGAAAGGATGTCATTTCCAAACCATAGAGGAGATCCAGGAAAATGCGATATGAGAACTGCCCACCATCACAGAAAGTGCGTTCCAGGAAGCATTCCAACAATGCAAGAAACATTGGGAACGGTGTATCGGCAGTAGAGGGGACTATGTTGAAGGGGACAGTGCTTAAAATGAGCAATAAAGTCTTTATAGCAAAAGTTTGGTCTTTTTTTGAACACGCCTTGTATACCACGTTCTACTACATTGGCTATAAATGTCTGATACCTGTGGCATGGTTCACGCATTTCTGAATATTCAAACAATCAGAAACATAAACACAAAGAAGTAAGTATGATTTGTGTAATTACAATGCAGATATACAGTACTTACTAGAGCTAACAGAACCACTGTCCCCACCACCACGGGAGACAGTTTGTGTTGTCAGACTGCCATCAGCCACAGCTTTGTACTTTGTACAATTCTTTGGAACAATTTCTGCACACTTCTCATGACAACTATAGCCACAATCTACACATCGCAGGCCAGTCTGAAAAACAATATTACAAACATATTCATTCTACATAATAAACCCTTCTGCATTGAAATTTCAATCCTTAATAGATAATCACAACTTTTAATCACAGAACAAAATCACTGAGACTTCTGAAAAGGAAGAAGTGACTTTTATGTAACAGTAAATGATTTATGATGCTCCCTACTTACATAGCCCTAATTACACAGTGTGACAAGTGATTATACATACACTGCATAAAATAAATGGCTTGGTACTTTGTTCTCTTCAATTGGGAAGGTATCACATATCACAGCTGGCCTTTGTCAAGTGTAGTAAAACATGAGATTCAGGTCTTCTAATTTGTGATACTGTGTCACTCCATGTGGGTTCCTGACATATCAAAGGAAATAGTGCCAACATTTTCAACGATAGGGCAGTTCTTGGATTGCCGTACCATAACCATAAACACTCAAAATGCTGGGAGCCTCTCTCCATTGACACAGCATGACTTACCCGAAGATTTGACTCCTCAGCAACACTACGGTGGGAACCTCAAATCTTCCTTACTCTGCTTACAGTGTTACTGTACCTTAAATGTTAATAATTGGCCTCAAAATTTTCCCACTTTACAAATCTATATTTCATCTGTAACAATGCATGTTCCCATGGTGGCATGATGAAGAAACAAGTTTTCTGAAAAGCAATACTCAGTATATTGACTTTCTACAGGGTGGAATGTCCAGGGATCGAATTCCGGTGAGGGTGAGATTTTCTGCACCTGTTCAGAATGATCCTGGGGCCCAACTAGCCTCCTGTACAGTGGGTACTGGGTCCCTTTCCACGGGGTAAGCTGGGTGGGGTGAGACAAGGGCCACTCACCCCCAATCTAGAGCCAAAGTTAAAGAAAGAGTAACACTATACCTCTACTCCCCTTCTTGGCCTTCATGGCCTATTGTAAGGTGAAATTTACCATTAATTAAATGTTATTAAAAAGTACTGACTAACACAAATTTTGTATTAAATATTTTATGAATTTACAGCTTTCATCTACACGTTTAGGCTTTTTAGAGCCATCTTCAGGCTGAACTTAGGAGGTAGATATATATACACACACACACACTGCAAAGCAGTACAAGATGAGATATAGTTTACACTAATTTATAAACTATCAATAAGTTGTTAAAATATGAAATATGAAAAAAACATACGAATATATATAATACAATATATATAATAAAACATATGAATAATTATATTTCATATTTTAATGATTGCTTATTGATAATTTATAAATTAATGTAAATGAGATCTTCTGTCATATGGCAAAAAAACACACACACACACACACACACGCATGCATGCACACGCACACGCACGCACGCACACAAACACACTCAAACACACACAGAAACACACACACACACACACACACACACACACATACACTCCTAAGTTCAGCCTGAAGATGGTTCCAAAAAGCCAAAACATGTAGCTGGAAGCCGTAAATTCACAAAATATTTAATGAAGAAGTTGTGTTAGACAATGTGTTATTATATTATTTAATTAAGAGAGAAACACACAACGGGGATGCCTTGCTTTAAAATTGTTTTACATTTACCAGTCAATACAGCAAAACATCTTAGAAGGCTTGAATCTTTATTTATCTATATATTGTACACCTTTCACATATTTCCCATTTAGAAGGATTTGTCACCCAGAAAGCACACAACAAAGGCTACAACTGTGTGTGTGTGTGTGTGTGTGTGTGTGTGTGCATATACCTTGCAGCTTCAAGCTCCAAAGTTTTTATTTCCTTCAAAAGGGTTGCGACACAATATTTGGGCTTAACCTACAAAACTGACACCTGGTAAGCACGGTTCCCAACACAACACTTTCTGATCCACTGCACTCTCAGCAATGTTAGTGAAATACTGCTTTCGGAAATAATCTCCATCACTGCCCAACTTAGTATGATAAATTACCATTTTAGACAATGTCTATGAATCTTATTCTAAACATAACTAACTGCAAACAATGCACACAGTCTAGATAAATTAGCATTTTACAAAGAATTAATTCCCATTATGTGAAATGTAACACAGAAACCCCAAATACTGATCTTCTTAAATGTACTAAAAGTTACATAGTGCAGATGGTGAGTTTTCAGTGCTAGCTTGGTAAAAAAGGCAGCAAAAATCTCCATATCCTCACTACTTAGCTGTACAGTGTACACTTTTCAGCAAAAGTGCACACCATCAAAATAATCAAAGTGAAACAGAATAAAAGTCCAGAGAGAATATGTTATTGCACAATGCTGATCAGTAATACAAAAGATGGTACATGGATGATCTGAAGAAAGAAAAGAAAAAATGGTACATTTTGTACATTTCAACCAATATTTCAAGTGTGAAATGAGGAAAATGTAGTCTGGATTTCAAATATAAATAAAACAAATTATACAGAACAAATTTGCTGTATCTATCTCATATATTTACAGACTGGTAGAATTAGGTGTTCTCTTACTGCACTTGCTTCAGCTTTCATGTGCTATAAATGCACAAAAATAAGAACACAAATTGAAGACAGAGTAAATAATACCTAATGTAAGTGTTCCAGCAGAAGAGAAGTGAAGGAAAATTCAAAAAGCCAAAACCCTTGGACTCAAAGAATGCATTCTTGATAAAGTTGACGAAGTGAGTAATAAATTTAAAAAAATTAAAAATATTATTATGTTAACACATGACATCCTGCTTCACATACACAAAGAGTTTCAAATTGAAGTTATCCTTCCAAGAGTCAACAACGAACATCCCCATGTTGACTCTTGGAAGGACAGCACCGCCAGGCATGTGAACCTTCCTAAAAACTTGATATGATAAAAACTAAAACAAGATTAACATACCACTCTTTGGATACAGTGTGCGAGAGAAAACTAAAATCCAAGATATAATAAAAGAAAACTGAAGTAAAATTAAAAAATTCTAAAGAAAAACCTTGAAATAATATTGGTTATTAAAGATAAACATAAAATGCATAGTCATAAAAAGCCAGCATTCTCCATTAGACAAATATAATAGGGAGAAAATGAGATGTATAGGGAACAAGAAAATGAAAACATCAATTTTAATTAAAGTTATGTAAAGGATAACGAAATAATTTTAAACGACAAGCCTTTTAAAGAATTTCATAAAATCACTCTTAAAATATTCCATATTTTAAATAGAAACTTGCCACTTACAACAAGATGAGCAATTCATTGGAATACAAATTACATGAATTAACGTTTAACCATTTTCAGGCTTTGCCACAGTTTAAATGAGATCTGCATTCTTCTGCAATTTTACACAGCATAGACTGGTATTTTGTTACCAGTAAGTTATCCTGAAACATAAGTAACAAACCACCAATCAATGCTGCATAAAATCCCACGAAAGTGCAGACCTCAGCAATTAACCACAAAAATGCATATATTAAGGTCATTAACAGGAATATAATCTAATAAAACTGACATACTGTATAATCAGAGTGATGAGGAATTAGATATCACGCACACACACACAAATGGAAACTAAGAATTGTACAAGATCCACTTTACATATTTTATACAACTAGCCCAGTGACAACCCAATATGGAAACATGCAGCTTTATTTTGGGACTCAAGAACATCTCTTTTCCTATAAATTGTATTGGACTGTTGCTTTAATTTGAAACAATTAAAATGTAAATTTGCCCTCATTTTAGATGTTGTTCCTGTTAATGGCATGCCTTCCTTTTCTTAAGGCAGAATAAAGGACAGCATCTTGCAGCTCAGGACTATTTGAGATCCAAGCTTGGAAAAATGGTGGAAGAAGAAACTGTGAGATCCACATTCTTCGGGGTGGAAATTAAATGAAAATCAACTGCTTCTTAACACAATAACATAATCTGCCACACATGATACACAAAAAATAATACCATGCACCTGAAAGCAAGGATATCCACAAGGATGTACATAGGAGAAAGAAGGATTGAAATGCTTCATCCTCTATGGGCAATGTTTAGAAACGGGATGTATGAATTCAAGGCAAGGAGAAACACTCCTAGATGACAACAATGATGATAATGACCAAGGCAAGCAAAGAGATGCACTTCCAGATTTTTTAAGAGCAATTACCTACATGCTACTCAAATAGTCATGATAGTGATAATAAAGATCAGACTTTAAGTAGAAACAATCATAACTTCTGATTCCTGTGAAAAATCTGATATATATTTGATATATGTGATACATGCACCTCTGAAGAAAATCCAGACTTCAACAATCATTCTGATTTTGACAAATGGCCCAATTTTTACACTCTCCTGCCCAAGTACCCATGCTGAAAACCCTTTCTGTGATGTGACAACTCTCAGATGTGCAAATAAAATGAAATTTGAGTAAAAATTCTTATATTAATGTAACAGGCCTTGTAGGATACCAATTTGAACAAAAATTCATGCCCTGCAATAAAGTACAGTCATAGATTGAATTCAGTAGTTCACTTTTCAAATTCAGTACTATGGTTTGGACTTCATATCATAGCACATGACAGCAAATTTCATGTTCTATAATTTAAGTGAACACTTTACATCCGGGGAACAGCTGCTTCATTACAAGTTCAATATAGGTAAGTGTAAAAAGTGACCCTAATTTCACATAAAAAATTCTTGGTAAAAAATAATATATATCACACTCACACCTGACCCTTTTAATTAGTCTTCCTGCTTAATAAACTCAACTGGTTCATTTTAAGCTTGTTCATGAAAACAACTGTGAAAAGTGGTCATTTTCTGGTCATGTTTGACTCCTACCATTAAGATTTTAGCAAAATTTCATATTTGGAATGTTTACTACAATTTGTCAATAAATTCCAGTACTGGTTAAAACTGGATAAAAATGGCAATCACTTTACATCTCATAGCATGACTGGTGTGTGTAACTGAGACAGATTGCGTTGTCTGCGATGTACAGACCAAGGCTGAGACAGCAGACTGTACCTGCTGTGAGGTACCAGCTCCAGCTGAAGCAATAGCTGAACAGGAGTATCAAGCATGAGTGACTGAAAATGATGAGTACTTATGTTTACGATATACTGGAAATCTGCTGCTAATATATACCGACATCTTACAGTATGTGTTAAAATACTCAGTCTTTTTCTGGAAACCATTCATGCAGACAAATCTAAGAACAATTATAGAGCAAATGAACCACAAGTGTAGACATTTCCTAGTTTGTTCCAAAATATATTAAGAAGGGTTCACTTCACTGTAGTGGGTCTCCGAAAATCTTTGCACTAGATGCATACGGTCTTGTAAACTGCACATTGTGTACCTGATTATCATAACTACTGTACCTACCTTGACCGGTCCCCACAGCACATTGCTACAAAGGTCACAGTAAGTTGGTGTTGTGTAACTGTAGCGTTCAAATCGATGAGGGTGTGAATACACATGCTGAGCTGCTTCCGCTGCCCCTACCATCTTTCCTCGCATCAGTATTTCCAAAGTTGAGCGTTTGTGTAGGAGACGCCCATGTGATCTCACAAGTTGGGTACTGAATGATGCATGCCTCTAGAAAGGTTAATAACCACATATTTAATAACTTCAACATAAAAACTACAATACAAAATTTAGAATTTTATAAATGAGTATCAGTTTTGTCTGTTTTACTTATAGTGTCACAAATGTCCAATTTAATATTAACAATCCATATTCTTCTTAAATCCCAAAAGACTGTAAAGATAAGGATTAATACCCACAAATATAATATCATGTGACACAACACTGAAACGTCTTCAGAACACAAACACTTAACAACTTACAGTAAGAGAGTCAGTTGTTGGTAGCTCGAGTTTGTCCCAAAGAACCTTCCACTTTTGTGGTAGATGTCCTAGTTCAGTTTCCAACCTGTGAATTTCCTCCAGCAGGTGGGAAAATGCATCAGGTACAACACACTCCACATCATCATATCTGCAAGTAATGACGTCAAACTATATACTTGCCAACTACATGAATATATACTAGTTATGTAACAAAATTCCTGAAAAAGTGAACAAAGCAATCGAGAATATTTTATGTCCACAAACATAACCATCCTCAGAGATATCAGAGCATTTTTCTTCCTTGGATCTATAATTAGATAACACTTCTTTCATAGCTACTGAGCTTTGAAAAACAACAATTTATCATATTTATAGCAGGATACACACTGCGGTACAAGCAAGAAGGTCGCGGGTTTGATTCATGATGGGGTCATTGGTATTTTAATCCTTCCAGCTGCACTATGACTCTGGGGTTGACTCAGCAGCTAACAGAAATGAGTGTCATGAAAAGTAATTTCGGAATTAACTTTTTGAAAAAGAAACGTTACGCAAGAACCAGGAAGACTTATTAGCTTCTTGCTATTGCCGTAACTAGGAAGCCTGCAGCTTTACAGAGTAAGCAAATTCAGCAATTT
>Ga0123357_10007123_pt1 | contig 13765 bp, 15 predicted proteins | sample TergutEmb28metaG_FD_89873 | JGI IMG/M metagenome (GOLD analysis project Ga0123357, IMG submission 89873) | Embiratermes neotenicus P4 segment gut microbial communities from Petit-Saut dam, French Guiana - Emb289 P4 | ecosystem: Host-associated > Arthropoda: Insects > Digestive system > Gut ... | reverse complement strand
CGATCTCCGCCTTGTAAGGGCGACGTCATAACCACTAGACCACGAGCCCGGTGCGCCACCATCACAGAAGGATTATTAAAAACTGTCCATAAGTAAAGTTCTCATTGAGAAAAAGATATAATCATCCCATGGTTATGTGCTGTTAAGCGATCGTAGTCCAGTGGTTAGGACGGGAGCTTCCCAAGCTTCTGACCCGGGTTCGAATCCCGGCGATCGCACCATTTCGAGTTATAGGTTTTTATTACATCCAAGCAATATGCCGACGATAACATGCTTGAGATAGACAGCTCCAGAGGAGAAGGCGGCGGACAGATGGTCAGGACATCTGTGGCGCTGTCCGCGGTCACCCGCATCCCAACGCGGCTGACGCGTATAAGGGAGACCAGACCAACGAACGGCCTGTCTAAACAGCATACCACAGCGATCAACGCAGTTGCCATGATGACTGGCTCAACGGTTGATGGGAACACCGTTGGATCCAGCGAGCTCGTGTTCTTTCCAGGAAAGGAAGAGCACTCTCTTTTGAAAATGGATATAGGGTCCGCAGGCAGCATAAGCTTGGTGCTTCAGGCGGTGCTCCTCGCAGCGCGCAGGAACAAAGAAAAATTAACCATTGATATAACCGGCGGGACGAATGTGATGTGGGCTCCCCCACTCGACTCTTACGAACTTGTCCTGTTTCCGCTCATGAGGAGAATGGGGATAACTGCCCAGCTTAACATCATCGAAAGGGGATTCTACCCTATCGGTGAGGGGCATGTGACCGTAACTCTTGAGCCGATACGAAAGATTTCCCCGCTAGAACTCAACGCACTCGGGGATCTGAAATACATAAAGGTAAGGTGTTTCACGCAGCATCTTCCGGAGAGGATAGCAAGAGAGATGGTGGACGCCTGCGTGCAGACCCTTGGCGATAGATATGAGGTCGATGTTGAGAAACAGAACTGTACGGGGAATTCGAGAGGGGCAGGATTGGTCCTCGTCGCCAACTACGAGAATGGCAAACTCTCGAGCAATGTCCTTACCGCAAGAGGCCACTCCACCGAGCAATCGGGGATAGATGCCGCCAATGACCTCCTTCAGGAGATGAATGCGGGTTCTACGATAGATGTGCACACCGCAGACCAGCTCCTTCCCTACATGGCAATGGCCAATGGAAAAAGCAGTTTCGTGGTGTCGAGAATAAGCAAGCATCTCCTGAGCCAAATGGATACGTTGGAATCTTTCCTCAATGTAAGGTTCGACGTTGAGAGAAAAAGCGACGGATATCATTTCTCGGTCTCATCGGAGGGATACCCATGAGACCGTTCATTCATATCAACTGCGCCATGTCTGCCGACGGAAAGATCGCAGGCGTCGAAAGGAAACAAGTCAGGATCTCGTCGGATGAGGATAGAGCGAGAGTAAAAGAACTTAGGAAAAAATACGACGCGATACTTGTGGGGGTGGGTACCGTACTTGCCGATGATCCGCATCTGACGGTCAAAGAACTTGATTATGACACGAATCCCATAAGAATTGTGATAGACCCCCACGGCAGGACCCCGGATGAAGCGGAGGTTCTGGATTCCCGCGCGCCTACCGTAATGATCACGTCCAGAGATTGTGATAAAGAGTGGGATTGCGAAGAGACGATCTATTTTGACGGCGAACTGCGTCTGTCGGACATACTGGAGACCATCGCTGAGGAGATCGGCGTCGAAAGCATCCTGGTCGAGGGGGGTGGGGAGACCATTGCCGCATTTTTCAAAGAAGGGCTGGTGGATCGATACACCGTGTTCGTCGGAGGCCTCGTCGTCGGCGGAAGGACCGCCCCTACGCCCGCCGGCGGAGATGGCTGGGTGGCGGAAGGCGGGGTCAAACTGGCCCTTAAGGACAGCGTTGTCCTCGGGAACGGAGCGGTCCTTACTTTTGAACCAGAAAGATGATGGTCTTTTTACGCCAATGCCTTTATAATCCTAACAGATTGACAGAATAAGGAGAATTGATCTTGAAGGTAAGAACAGACGGCGGAATCAAGGATCTGAAGGCAGTATGGTTCGATAATGGAAAAGTCATGATGATAGACCAGAGAGAACTGCCGCACAAAGTTGTGACCATTGGCTTTGATGACTATATAGATGTAGCGGAAGCCATCAGGAACATGACTACCAGAGGCGCCCCGTCGATAGGCGCGACTGCCGCTTACGGAATGTGCCTTGCATCGCTTTCCGGCGTTGATCTTGACAAAGCATCCAAAGACATCAAAGCGGCAAGGCCGACCGCCAACGACCTTTTCTTTGCCGTAGATCATATGTATTCTCTCCTCATGAACGGTTCTGACCCCGTTACAGCCGCTGACGGTTATGCCGATATGATAATTGATAAATGTAAAAAGATCGGCGAGCATGGTTCAAGCCTCATCAAGGACGGCATGAAGATAATGACCCACTGCAACGCAGGGGCTCTTGCGACCGTTGATGTGGGAACGGCGCTTGCCCCGATGAGGAAAGCATGGGCGGACGGAAAAAGATTCTCCGTATACGCCTCGGAGACAAGACCCAGGCTTCAGGGGATGCAGCTCACCGCTTGGGAACTCAATCAAGAGGGAATAGATCATGCTATCATTCCCGACGGCGCTTCCGCGTACTATATGGAAAAAGGCGTGGACCTGATAATAACGGGCGCCGACCGAATAACCGCTAACGGCGACTTCGCCAACAAGATCGGAACCTTCGATAAAGCAATAGTCGCGAAGCATTTCGGCATACCGTTCTATGTGGCCGCCCCGATATCCACATTCGATTTCAACACAAAGACAGGTAAAGATATAGTGATAGAGCAAAGATCTGAGAAGGAGGTCACCGAGATGAACGGGGTGCGTATTGCTCCGGTCGGTTCTCCCGCCCTTAATCCGGCGTTCGACGTCACTCCTGCGGAACTCGTGACTGGTTTCATAACCGAGAACGGTATATTCAAGCCAAAAGATATCAGAAAGGTGATGAACAATGGATGAACAGACCGCACGAAGAAAATTAGCGGATGTCTGCAGACTTCTTTACGATAGGAATCTCACCGTGTCCGCCGGGGGAAACATGAGTCTGCGCCTTAATGATAAAGAGTTCATAATAACCCCGACCGGCAGGAACAAAGGCATGCTCAGGCCGGATGAGATGGTGTTGATGAACATTAATGGGAGAGTCCTTTCCGATGGAAAGCCGTCCATGGAAAAGAAGTTCCATATAGCATTTTTTAAAGCGAATCCTGAAACTTTCTCGGTGATACACTGCCACCCTCTCTATTGCACCGCGCTGGCGGTAAAGGGAGAGAAGATAAGAAGCGCGCTCACGCCGGAAGGCGTCATCCTTTTGGGTGAAGTTCCAATGGTCGGTTATTTCACGCCTGGATCTAAGAAACTTGCAGACGCAGTCGCTGAATGCACTTCGTATAAGGCCGTTCTGATGGAAAGACATGGCGCAATAACGCAGGGCAGGACACTGGAAGAAGCGTTCAATCGTATGGAAGAGCTGGAATTCCAGGCAAAGCTGCAGGTCTTGGTGGGCAACGCGGACGAACTTCCGACGCCGGAGATAAATAAACTATCAAAGATGTGATCGCGTGGCAGTACTCGTAACAAAATGGTTCGGAATCTTTCTGGTAGACGAAAAGAACGGAAAGATCATCGATAAAAGAATTATGCCTAAGGACCCTGAGATCATCGCAGAGAAACTTGCATTGATCCAGAGAGGCTCTATTATCGACGAAGAAAGAGAACTTGCCGGCAAGATGCCTAAGGTCTCCGTGTCCGGCTCAAGATTGTCCGAGCTCGGAAAACCGGTGTTCTATGACTCCTCTTTCCTTGACCCAAAGTCGTTCGGGTTCGATGAGGATCTTATGCACAGCGCAATGCTGGGTCTTGGCAAACTGAGGGCCTCAGAACCCATTCCACGTGACAGGAGCCTTGTCCATGCTATAAGGGGATTGGACGATCTCATTGAAAGCTCCAACCTGCTTAACGAGAGGTTGCATGAGTGGTACGGGATGTACTTTCCGGAGTTGGCTGATATCGCAAAGGATGAAAGATATGCATTGCTAATCGCGGAAAACGGCGACAGAGAAAGCATCATCAGAGAACTCGGCTTAGATATTGGCTCAATGGGCGCGGAGCTGAACGATATCGATCTCAGAGAGATAATTGGTCTCGCCGACATGATAGTTAGACTGAACGAAGAGAAAGAGAGAATGGAAATGTACATCTCAGAGATGGCTTCCGAGGCCGCACCGAATATGTGCGCCGTTATCGACGCTCCGCTTACAGGCAGGCTGGTATCTTTAGCCGGAGGATTGGAAAGGTTGTCAACGCTGCCTTCCTCCACCGTGCAGTTGCTTGGCGCTGAGAAGGCCATGTTCCGGCACCTAAGGTCTGGCAAGCGTCCTCCAAAACACGGTGTGATCTATCAGCACCCTGACGTGCATAGGTCGCCGTATTGGCAGAGAGGAAAGATAGCCCGAGCCCTTGCCGGAAAGGTACTCATTGCCGCAAAGATAGATGCTAACAGAGGAGAGTTCAGAGGAGAAACCCTTAAGGAAGAATTCAAAGCGCGCGTAAAGGAGATCCAAGAACATTACCCAGAGGCTCCAAAGAAACAACATAGCCAGAATACATCAAAGAAGAAACGTGGCAACAGGCCGATGCGTTGATTCTTGCTACAAAATATATTTAAATATTGGGGACAGATAAGGAATCCAGATAAAAATGCCGTCATCATCAGATGCATCGCAGTCTGTACAACGTTTCAAGAGGGAGTTGGACTACAGGCCAGTGGCATAAGGAAGGTTAAAAAATGTGGGAAATGAAAGAGATCAGAGAGCTGAAGGTGGGAAGGTACGTCAACATCGATGAGTCCCCCTGCAAGATCATATCGATCAGCACATCAAAACCCGGAAAACACGGGTCCGCAAAGGCCAGCATTGAAGCTACAGATATCTTCACGGGCGCCAAGAAGTCAATAAATGCCCCCGTGAGCACGAAGGTACAGGTTCCCCAGATAGACAAAAGAAAGGGACAGATAATATCTATACAGAACACAGAGGTCCAGATAATGGATCTTGAAACGTTCGAGACATTCTCAATGGCTATCAACGACGACCACGAAAGCCCCATAGTCGAGGGCGGAGAGGTCATGTACATCGTTGCTATGGGAAAGAACAAACTTATGTGAGGTGACATCCGTGCCATACGGGATATCCTATGCCGGTGCGGAGTCGGATTATGACTCCTCTGACGCATATATTTTGGGTATCCCGTATGACCGGACATCCAGTTTTAAGGCCGGTGCCAGAGAGGCGCCGTTTCAGATAAGAAGGGCATCCTATAATTTCGAAGAGATCCACTTCGAGCATGGTCTTAATCTCCCTCAATTGAACATCTTTGATCAGGGGAATTGTGAAGACCCCTTTTTGCCTGAAGATATGATGGATGAAGTGAAATTCTTCATGACCCCGGCTGTAAGGGATAAGAAGTTCGTCATAGCTATCGGCGGTGAACATTCGGTGAACATTCCGATAATTCAATGTTTCAAAGAAAATGATATCGCCCTTATCACAATAGACGCCCATCTTGATTCCAGAGACGAATATATGGGAACGCCGTACAGTCATGCCTGCGTGACCAGGCGCGCATCTGAGCATCTTGGTATTGAGAATGTTTTCTCACTGGGCATAAGATCGATCTCCAGAGAGGAGCTCGAAAGAGATGATATCATTCCGCATATCACCTCGTTCGAAATAAAGGAAAAAGGAATGGAATGGGCTGTAAAGAAAGCGTTAGATACAGTGAAGAGTGAGCATGTCTATCTTTCTCTCGATATCGACGGCATAGACCCAGCTTATGCACCCGGCACCGGTACTCCCGAACCCTTTGGTCTTGAACCTCTTGATGTAAAGAAAGCGATCAATCTTATTGGAGAAAGATTAGTGGGGTTTGATGTTACTGAAGTGTGCCCTCCGGCAGACCCTTCTGGGATCACGTCGGTGCTTGCGGCAAGATTCATCAATGAAGCTCTGGCAGTTCATTCAAAACATCTTTGAATCACTTATTGAGATACCCAATGACCAGACCCTCATATTTCTCCGCCATTTCTCTGGCGGTCTCTTCATTCTTCGATTCCGAGAATATCCTGAACACCGGTTCTGTACCAGATGGCCTAGCAAGGACCCATCCGTCATTGAATATCACTTTAACTCCGTCCGTCCTGTCTATTTTGGCCCCTGCGCTTTCGCTCACGATATATTCAAGAGCGTATTTCTTCATGTTCTCTGGACAGGCTATCTTTTTCTTTACGGTGTAATAAACAGGGAGTTTGGACACCTGGTTCTTCAGCGGTCCTTCCTTGACAATGCATTCCAACATCTTTGCGATGGTCATGCCGCCGTCCCTGCAGTACTGTTGCTCTGGGAATATCAACCCCCCATTCTCCTCTCCGCCGAACACTGCCGAGGTTAAGATCATCTTTCTCGCGACGATTGGGGAACCTACCGCCGTATAGCTGATCTCGCCCCCTGATGCTTTAACTGTCTCCTCGACAACAGAGGATGAACTTATCGGAGTGATGACCACTCCCCTCTCTTTTGAGAGGACATATTTTGACAACAAAGCGAGACTCTTATCTCCGCTGACGAACTTCCCGTCTTTGGTTATGAACACACATCTGTCAGCATCCCCGTCGTGTGCTATGCCCAGATCGGCCCTTGTTGACCTGGTCAGCGCAATCAGGTCCTTGAGGTTCTCCTCTGTGGGCTCGCTCGGACGTCCAGGAAATTCTCCCTGCGGATTACAGTTTATGGTTATTGCCCTGACGTTCAGTTTTCTCAGCAAGAGGGGGGATGTTTCATACGCTGCACCGTTCGCGCAGTCCAGACATACCATCAAATTAGCTTTCCTTATCAATTCTGCATCGACATGCGAAATTATCGCGTTGACGTATTCCTCGCCTGCTCCCCTTATTCTGTCCATGTCGCCGATAGAATTCCACTGTGCACAAGGAATGTCCTTGTAGTATTGAGCCTCGATCTCTTCCTCCTCTATACGACTCATTTCCGTTCCGTCCGCGGATATACATTTTATGCCGTTGAATTGGGGTGGATTGTGAGAGGCTGTGATCATAACGCCTCCCTTGACATTATCATGGGCCTTCACATAATATTGAATTGCCGGGGTTGGCAGTACGCCCAGATCAAGAACATTGATGCCGACAGACATTATTCCAGATGACACCGCCATCTTTATCATGTCGGCGGAGACCCTTGTGTCCGTAGCTATGGCAACAGTTCCGCCTACGACAGTGCCTATTGCTTTCCCCATTTGAAGTGCCAGATCGGATGTCATATCAACATTGACGACACCTCTGACCCCATTCGTTCCGAAAAGCTTCTCCGGCAACTTACATCCTCCTGGCTACCAACATTATCGATATTGTATCGGCGCAGGTCTTGCAGGTATCTGATGCCATCTCCAAAGAGAATATGAGTTCCCTGACGAGCATGACGGCGCGAGGGTCCATGGGGGAAAGATGGACATGCTTTATGCTTGAGAAATACAGCTCATCAATTATCTTTTCCTGGTCATATACTGCCTCGATGTTTCCGGTCGTCTCTGCGGGCGAGGAGCCTATATTCTCAACCGTTTTAACAAGATGCTTGACAGCCGGTATGAGCTCCGCGGACATCTTCTCAACCTCCGCCCAGATGTAGTCCGGGACCAGAGCATTCGTCTCCATGAGAAGCTGTATGTGTATGGCTCCTTCTTTAGCCCAGTTGGCGATCTGATCCATTTTTCTTATCAGGTGTATCAGGTCTTCTCTTTCCTGAACGCTAAGCTCTCCTCCGGAGACATCGGCACATAGTTTATCCTCGATCTTGTCGGCCTCCCTCTCCAGCAGCATAAGCCTCTCTATGCATTTCATCGCGTTGACCTGATCTCCCTTTCCCATTGCTATCAACGCAAGATCAAGCTCCGTGACCGCATCCTGAACAACCAGTCCGTGGCTCCTTGAGCCCATCATTACGGTCTCTCCCTTCCTCTTGGAAAACCATCCCATTATCTCTTTCTTATCACTCAAGTTTGATCGCCTCTTCTAATCCTTCCTGAGGTCTCGCAAAGACCTTTGTCGCTTTTTTGTTGAACACGAGGCGTACATCATCGCCTATCTGTGGCACCTCGTCGTTTGATGAAATATTATAATCAATGTAATCGCTGGTCTCTGCCCGTGTCCTTATTTTCCAGTAAGTCCCCATGAACACTACCCCGATCACCTTAGCCTTGAGACCGTCGTTCGCTGTATATACATTCTCTGGACGAACCGAGATTACAACGGGGTCCCCTTCGCCGAAATTGGACTTGGATGCCCTTACAGTCTGACCGCCTCTGAGTCTTATCGCAGTCTTGCCTGTCTTGGTCTTGCCAGACACGGTGCACTCCATGAGATTTGTCTCGCCGATGAAGTATGCTGTGAATATGGAATTTGGATTCCTGTACATATCGAGCGGGGTCCCGACCTCCTGGATCCCTCCCGCTCTCATGAGTATGATCCTGTCGGATACGGACATGGCTTCTTCCTGATCGTGAGTCACGTGAAGAACAGTTATTCCAAGTTTCTTTACCAGCCTTCGTATCTCGTACCTGAGCTCCACACGGACCCTGGCATCCAGCGCGGAGAATGGTTCGTCAAGCATGAGCATCTTCGATCCCGATGCCAGCGCTCTTGCGATGGCGACCTTCTGCTGCTCCCCGCCTGAGAGCTCAGAGGGCAGCATTCCTGCGCGCTCGAACATCTTTACCAATTCCAGATGTTCCTTCGCAATGTGATCTACTTCTTCTTCCGATACGTCCCTGACCCTGGGGCTATATCCTACATTTTCCTCGATCGTCATATTCGGGAACAGTGCGATGTTTTGGAACACATATCCTGTATCCCTGTCCTCGATCGGTATATCTGTAACATCGTCTCCATCGACGAACACTTTTCCTTCTGTGGGCCTCAATATCCCCGATATCACTTTGATAAGGGTCGTCTTACCGCATCCGGATGGCCCCAGTATCGTCAGATATTCTCCTTTCGATATGGATAGACTGATGTTCTTTACCGCATATAGGTTTCCAAACCTCATCGATACATTCTCCAGTTTTATCTTCATCAGTCCAGCCTCAGTTCTTCATCTATGCCTTCGGGCGGGATCTCAAAAACGCTGGCTCTTTCCGGCAGCCATGAGACCATCACTTCATACCCTTCTTTGTAATCATCGTACTTTCTGTTCGGAAGCTTTGAGGATACCAACCCCAGACCGTCTACGCCTGCCTCTACGGTTATGGTCGCTCCCTCATAGAGGATCCTTTCGACCTTCCCCTTAAAAAATCCTTCCGGCATCTCTGGTTCCGGTTTCTCTTCCGTCGGTTTAGGGATCACAGGCATCCTTGTGGACCCTATTTTTATCGTTACCGCAACATCCGTGCCTACGGGAAGATCTGTCTTTCTTGCTTTTATGACTGTGCCGTTCTTCAATTCAACCTCGGAAAACGCATCGCCTACGGAGCGGATATTTCCGAGAAAGATGTTGGATCGTCCCACGAAGTTCGCCACGAATGGAGTGACTGGGTTCCAGAAGACCTCCATAGGTGTGCCTATTTGAATGATTTTGCCCTTCCTGATCACTGCGATGCGGTCCGCCATCTCAAGGGCCTCATCCTGGTCGTGGGTAACTTGTATAGCAGTGAGGCCCATCTCTTTTACAAGGGACTTCAGCTCTTGCCTGAGTTCAAGCCTGAGCCTTGCATCAAGTGCCCTGAGGGGCTCGTCCAGAAGCAGAATGTCTGAGTCTGAGGCAAGTGCTCTTGCAAGCGCTGTCCTTTGCTGCTGACCTCCGCTAAGCTCATGTGGGTATGAATCGATCTTGTTCTCCATGTGCACCATTTTTATTGTGCTTTTCACGAGCTGCCTTGATTCCTCTTCATCCCACTCTTTGATCTTAGGTGAGAACATGATGTTCTCATAGACGGTCTTCGGGGGGAACAGAGAGTATATCTGAGACACCATTGCGGCCTTCCTTTCGCTTACTGGCATATTGGTGACGTCAATGCCGTCGAACAGCACCTTACCCCCATCTGGTTTCGTCAGACCGCATATCATCCTGAGACATGTGGTCTTGCCCGATCCGGTTGGTCCGAGTATGCAGAGATACTCCCCCTCTTTGACATTTAGTGACAAACCATCGGCTGCCGTGGTCCTTCCGTATCTCTTACAAAGATTCTCAAGGATGATCTCAGGCGTTGTGCTCACCCCTGCTGAGTATGACCCTTACCATAAATATCAGCACAAAGCAGATGAGTATCAGAATTATCGAACAGAGCGCGGCTTCTGGGTAATTATGGGCTTTGATCAGGTTGGTGATGTATATTGGTACTGTGTTCACTTGCGTTCCTATGGCATTACCTATTGCTTGCGTAGCTCCTGTCTCACCAAGACTTCTGGTGAATGCAAGTATGGCACCGGCGATTATCGATGATTTCACTATCGGCATCAGTACCTTAGAGAATGCTTGGAATGGCTTTGCGCCCAATGTCATGGCGACCTCTTCGTACGATGGGTCCACCTCCTCTACGGCACCGATGATGTTTCTTACTATCAGCGGGAATGTGAATGATATGTGCCCGAGAATAACGAGCAGAATACTCATGGAGCCGCCCACATGCATGCTGCCCCAGAACAACCCGAGCGATAACCCCAGTGCGGTGGTCGGAATTATAAGCGGTACGTTCACCAGACTGTCCAGAATATTGCCTAATTTCGTATTCCTGTTCCTGGCTATGTAAAGTGCCAGAGGGATCCCGAATATTATATTGAAAGCTACCGCTATGCCGGCGATCATGAAGGATATGCCTATGGAAGAAAGGAGCATTACGTAGTCAATGTGAGCTATCGGTTGCGTCAGATAAGCGAAGATGTAGAAAGAAGGGAGAAGAACGATCACAGCAAGGAAAGCTATAGAAAATGCGTCTTTGAGTTTTGGAACGGCGCCTCTGCTTACGATCCTCCCGAACTTCGGCCAGACTTTCTTAATGGGTATCTTGAAACGCATTATGAGCAGCTTCACTATTACAAGCAGTATTAGCGCCAAGACGATCATGAGAACGCTTATGAGTGTGGTCGGGCCGGTACCGCTGTTGGTGAAGGCAATGAACGTAGGTCCAGTGAAGAAAGTGGTGTTTACTCCCATCATTGTCAATGCTATGTTCGTCCCGCCGGTTTCGGAAAGGGACCTGGCGAAACAAAGGATCGTACCCGTGGCCAGACCGGCACGGAATAGCGGGAGTGTTATTGTTCTCACCGCCGTGAACCTTGATGCCGAAAGCGTCATTGCAGCCGTCTCATAATTAGGTTCTATCTGCTCCAGGATCGCTGAAAGAGACCTTACCATATAAGGGTATGAGAAAATTATGTGCAAAAGGATGATCATGATATATGGGGATGCTACAAGTCCGGTCCCGGGTATGCTTACGCCTGCCGGAGCCCCCCACAGCATGACCACTGAGATACCGAGTACGGCTGTCGGGAATGCCAGCGGCATATCCATCAGTGTATCCAGATACTTCTTCCCCCTGAACTGTTTCCTCACAAGTATCCAGGCCATCGGTATGCCGGCCAGGATATCTATGGTGGTGACGATCGCTGCGATGCTGAATGAATTCCACAGTGCTCCTTTGATCGCAGACATCATCTGCGGATCGCTGAAGACAGCGCTTACGATGTTCCACTCCGTGAACATCTTAAAAACGACGAATATCGCCGGTATCACAATGATTATTATGAATACCAGACAGGCAATGACGAACCACGCTTTTCTGTATCTGTCTTTATTTGAGATTTCGTTTATCCATTTGAACAGGAACATGAGGGGGTACCCGGAATCTGCGTGTCAACATGTTATCAAAGTATGGAAATGCTCACCACATTGTTTCCGCGGACCACGACTGTGCCCAAGCGCCTCTGTTCTTCGCCTGCTGTGTTGTTCTCAACCGTCTCATCCAAAACCATGTTCATATACTCATCGAAACCGGTTATCTTGCCTTCCATGACCCTTCCGTCTTTAAGAAGGAGTGAGACGCGTTTATCCAAAGACTTTTCAAGCAGCGATTGTGGCATTACCATATTATCGAGCTGACCATGGGGTATTTAATTAAAAGCTTTTTCCCGCCATACAGACCGATACAGAAAAGAAATCAAAGGGGTTTGATAATGGATCATGTTTTTCTGTGTAGAGGATGTTCTGAAGCGACCCTTCTGATCTGTGGATGGATTTGGGCGGGATCAGATGTTCTTCGCCTGAGCCTCTATCCATTTTTTGATGTCAGCTATCCTGGTGCTTCCAATGCCGAAATATTCAGAGAATTTCTTGGTGGTGGTCAGCTCCAGGGTCTGACCTGACCTTTTTCCGGAGACCATGTCCATTTCTATCAGCGCGCGGACGTCATCGTATACTCTCGGGCCGCGGGTCTTGAACAATTCTGACTGCAACACCGGCTGATTGTACGCTATCGTGCTCAGCGTGCGCATCATGCCTCCGGTCATCTCCGCCTTAGCAAATTTCCCCGTGTATTCAGTATACTCGGTCCTGAGCATCATTTTGTACTCGTTCCCGATCTTGGCTATCATTATCGCCGATCCGCGGTCGTCGTACTCTTTCCTCAGGTCTCTGAGAGCGGTCCTTATCTTATCTTCGGAGAGACCTGTTCTATCAGCTATATCCGAAACGCCGACCTTTTCCGCGCTCGAGAAGAGTGCTGCCTCGACCGCGCCCTTCTCGTCCAACTCAGTTCACCGCCTCGATCTCTTCTTCCTGGCTTTCCAACGTTGTTGGTATTCCTGGCACTTTCATCTCTATTACGATCTCGCCTTTCGGCAGTGACCCCTGGAATATCTCCAGCCTTCCGTCCCTTACGAGATGGAGTATCGAAACGAACACTCTGAGATTCTCCATTATGTCGTCGGTGTATAACTCATCGATCTGTATCGGGCCGGTGCCGAGCCTCACGATCCTTTCCCAAACAAGCTCAACATCATGCTTGTCGTCTTCATCATGGGCCTTGTTGTCAAACTTTTTCGGAACCTTTTCCTCAAGTTCCAGCCTGACCCTTTCTCTCTCGCGGCAGATCTCCATTTCGACCCTTGCCTCTTCGAAAGCGTCAAGAAGTTCGTACATCGTAACCTGACGGACCGGGTCCCTGCAGTAAGCTTCTCTGAATGATACTTCCGGCACCACCATCGGGTCTTCATCCACCAGATCGAATTCGAATATCTCCTCTTCCATCGGTTCGTCGGATTTGGAGTACGTCGCTTCCGACTGCAGTCTCAGGACCCTCCATGCCATCAGTATGAGTTTGCCCGCCACTATCATATCAAATCTGTTCTCAGAGACCTTCTTTGAATACAGCCTGACGAATTCCCGAAGGTCTATCTCCCACGGGTCTATACCGTTCTCCAGTACCAGGCTGAAAGCTGCTCTTATGGACTCGTCCACCGGATCGTTCAGTTTCTCTCCCGAGCCGGTCTTCTCAAGTATGTCCATGTACCCGTTTATCCTGTCGTAGTCCTCACTGTCCTCAGTCAGGGCCTTGTGGAATAGCAGGTGCTGCTCCATGTCCTCTTTCTTCATTATCCCATCCATTTACATCCCATCCATCCTTTTTAAGTTTCCGTTTCCTGCTTTTTTAAAGCTTCTTCTTCATATTTTG
>Ga0123357_10007122_pt1 | contig 13765 bp, 6 predicted proteins | sample TergutEmb28metaG_FD_89873 | JGI IMG/M metagenome (GOLD analysis project Ga0123357, IMG submission 89873) | Embiratermes neotenicus P4 segment gut microbial communities from Petit-Saut dam, French Guiana - Emb289 P4 | ecosystem: Host-associated > Arthropoda: Insects > Digestive system > Gut ... | reverse complement strand
TACATACATACATACATACATACATACATACATACATACATACATACATACATACATACATACATACATACATACATACATACATACATACATACATACATACATACATACATACGTACCTACGTACCTACGTACGCACATTAACACATATTTATATGCGAACACTTATATCCACAACGATTTAAATGAGCTTAGAGCGTTTGTTTTTCAATTTATTTGCAAATTCGCTGCAAAAGTCTAACTTTTTATCCTCAGGACTCGAAGCATTACCTCTTTATCTAAGGAGATCATGTTACATGGAATAAGGTCTGAAGGTACGCACGAATGATAACTGTGATAACTGAGTAGAGAGTTCTAAACATCACGTAAACTGAACCTATTTTGTGACATAACTTACTTCGTGGTATGGCTGTCTAAACCCACCAATGTTATGGAGTGATCTGTGCAGAACTGTCCAGACTAACTGTGGAACGCAATATAAATTAGTTCCCTACGACTAAATAATGTTGGTCACGAAACATGGTAGTTTAGTCTACAGTACTGGTCTATTTCCCAGCAGAATCGCTGCAGACTGGTGGAGAGGCTGGAGAAGCGAATAAACGGAATATTATATCGGTCGGTACGTGGAGGTTTTAGACCGACAGGTTTACAGGCCTACTCTTTTTTCATTGTGAGACTACTTCTAATGGCGCAGAGTCCACTGATGTGTGGTAACAACATGAGACGGACCTTCAAGTGAGATCGCTACGCGCGCTTCAGTAGTCGTGTGCGTAATGAACCGTGCGGTTTTCGTCACGAGGACGTGATCACACGCTTCGTTACCACATATTACGGTACCACAAGATTGTTATAATCAAGGGGAAAGGTAAACAGAATATTCTTAGGATTTGTGGCGCAAGATTCATCATTACAATTGTGCAAGTTGGTTTAAGATCAGTGTGCCAGTCTTGCAGTTAGGAGGTACCTGGGTTCGAATCGGTGCCGACTTACCAAACATTCAGATCAAAGATTAGTGTATCCGTTTTACGATAAAGAAATAATTAGTTAATAACTAATAAACGCTAGCACAACTTTATTTTTAGTCTAAGCGTGTCAATACGTCGCCTTTCATCAGTTTAACTTAATTTACCAATTCCTGTACTTATCTGTTCAATAAAACATCATAAATATTCTGATATTCATTTCTTTGTCACATACACGATATGTTTCGATAGAAAAATGGGGCCATCATCGGAAGATACTACAAGAATATAAAAGGCAGATGAAGGACGAGGCTTCTCCTTTACATCGTCTGCCGAAACATGTCGTGTATGAGATAAAGAAACGAATGTCAGAGCATTTATTGTACTATATTGAACAGATAAGTATAGAAGTAGTTGACTGAACAAATATAAAGGAATGATGTTACCCAAATTTAACTTTATTTTTTAACCTAAATTTAAATTCATCAGAGAAGCAATATGTATAAAACATGAAAAAAACATAACCGTGAAAAGTGAGGTCTCATTTTAGCAGATGCATTTGTTTAGCTCTTTAGGTGCTATAGGTAGTGTTAGCCTGATGATGGTCCTTTAATGTCGAAACACGTTGCTGTAAAAATTACTAAAAATAAATTTGTGTTGACGGTTTTTAGTTATTAACTAATTATACGAAAATACAACGCGATGTCTATCTTTAAACTATAGCAATAAATATGTGGAGCAAACCTATCCTTCAGAATTCGACATTCCATCATATACTCATGAAATTTCCAACTATGAAGAATCCAAAACTGCATTACCATGTTAGCGATATGGGTTGTTATTTAGTTCAGCAGTCCCGTTACAGGCCTGGAGTGGCCCAGAGGGTTCCAGGAAGTTAAGGTTTCCAGATTTCATGACAACGACACAGGATGGTGGTAAGGTTGTCAGCCTTACACACCGGCCGCTTTTACCCCCAGGAAATGTTCCTTGTACTCATTTCTGTTAGAGGCTGAGTCGACCTCAGGGCTATAGTGCGATGTCAATAAAAATTTCCACTGACACCATCTGTAATCGAAACAGCGACCTTCCGATTTGTAGCGTTGCACCTTAACCACTGTGCTACCGAGGTTCCCTATTATTTAGTCAGTTATTTGTAAAAATTATTTTTGTTTTAATATGCTAACAGAATTTTTCTTACAATGAGGGTATATGATTTTCTGCCGTTTGCAAAGGTTGTTAAATTAGCAATATCCGAAGATAGGTTACACGGATATTTGTTATCTTGACGTGGACATCCGAAAGAACAAGGAATAAAGGGCAGAGCAACCGATACACATATCGTGATCACATATCACATGTTTGATTATCTTGGAGAATTCTCAGTTTCTTTTGCACCATTCTACACATTTCAGGGTTCATCTCGTCATAATGTCAGAAGTGGTTCCTTTAAAAGAACTTCTTCGCTGATGTACAGAAGTGGAAAAATAACTAGATGCAAATATCCGAGCTGAATGTTAGATTTTAATGTCATTCATAGAAGTCTGCCGCGAGACAGTTTTTGTTGACTGGATTTTGGGAGGCACAAGGGATATTCTTTTTCGATTGCTACAACACAGGGCAGTACTAAATGAACACCCTCTTACAGAATACTAAGAAGCCTGAAGAAAATCCGGATAAAATGTATTTTGGAAAACCCTAAACCCTGCGTTCTTCACCGTAGGAATCACAAATGTGTATGACTGGGAGGAACTCCTCAAATTTGTTGTCATTAATATGTGAATAAATAGTGGGTTTGTCTTCTATTTCTTGTTTTGGGTGGAATACAAGTTGGAGGAATAAAATAAAATGTAACACACCCATAGATATAATTTGTTAAACAAAACATAGCAGATTTTCTCAACCTGCTGGTGGTCACGGCAGGCCTGGTATATTTGTTGCACATCACACTTGACACGGATCAAAGAATTAAAATTTATAACGAGATTAAATGTGTTTGTCAATAACGTCATTCATTCTAAAAAAAAAATATTTACCGTTACCTACTCGCATGACGAAATATTTATATAAAGCGGAAATATAAATGGTTTAGGTAATGCAGCGATTTCCAGACTTCATATGATGGCTTCCTCTTGTTTTGTGTCGTGCCTTGTTACGGCGATTGCGAACAACTTTTGTTTTAGCATCATAAGCGTATGTGTATTTCCAGGTGGTCTAGGGGTAAAGTGCTAGCCCCATGCTGACATTTACTGGTTCGAGGTAAGTAAAATTCAGATTAAATTCATTCACCTGCATTTCTTACCTTTACCGCCAACAAAGTAAGAGGGCACAGTTCGAAATCAAAAGTATGTAATTTGAAAGTCTCCAATTCCTACCATCCCGATCACCTACACTTTCATCTCATCAACAGGAAAGGAAATAAAAGTTACTGAATAATTCCTCCCTCTGTCACATTAAACTATCGTTCCTCTCACTCTCGCATTACCCTGTCTTTCCTCTTACACTCATATTACCCTACCACTTCTGTCACTTTCATATTGCCCCACAAATCCTCCACTCTCACATTGGCTTAGCATTCTTCTACTCCCACATTACCCCATACTTCCTGTCACTTTCACATTACCCTACACTTCCTCTCACTCGCAAGTTACCCTATCGTTCCTCTTACTGTCACATTACCCTACACTTCCTCTCACTCTCACGTTACCCTATCGTTCCTCTTACTTTCACATTAACCTACAATTCCTCTCACTCTCACATTAACCTATCGTTCCTCTTACTCTCACATTACCCTACAATTCCTCTCACTCGCAAGTTACCCTATCGTTCCTCTTACTCTCACATTAACCTACAATCCCTCTCACTCTCACATTACCCTATCGTTCCTCTTACTCTCACATTAACCTACAATTCCTCTCACTCTCACATTAACCTATCGTTCCTCTTACTCCCACATTACCCTACAATCCCTCTCACTCTCACGTTACCCTATCGTTCCTCTTACTCTCACATTATCCTACAATTCCTCTCACTCTCACATTACACTTTTGTTCCTCTCACTATCACATTACCCAAATATTCCTCTCGTTCGCGGTACACCCAACCATTCTTTGACCCTCAACTTACCATTCCCCGAATTATCCTACCACTTCTGTCACTTTCATATTGCCCCACCATTCCTCCAATCTCACATTGGCCTAGCATTCGTCCACTCTCACTTTACCCTACCATGTCTCTCTGTCACACTATCCTAACATAATGTAGACATACTGCCTCATACAATGCTTTATTCAAACGTGACATATTTTGGACGCTATCTGTCGTGTCAGAGTAAAACTTCGGAAGGTTTGGGAGACTGTTTCTGTCTACTTCTTCAAGATGAAAGAAGAGAGGGCCAGCCTAACTGATAGACCTTTCTCTGTCTCTACATATCCAGTGATAAGACAGGCCGTTACTGAAGGGTAGCCAGTGTAGCTCCTCCCTGTCCCCTTTTCCACCTGAAAATGGACGAACATGCAGGTGTGGGTTGTTAGCTTAAGACGACAGCCTATTTCCAAAACATTAGTCACGTGTATTACGAAACACTATTGTCAGAATTCTTTAAAGTTGAACTCCTTACCTGCCACATTCCATTAGAACGTTGGAATGTTAGTCCAGTTTGTAAGTGGCAGGGAAATATGGAGCGCGATATACGAGGAACAGGATTGTTCGTTCTTTGGTAATTTTTCTTTTATACATTACAAGACCGTAATTCGTTTTCAGATTGTAACATCAGTATTCAACATCAGTGTTTACAAATCGTAAGCACGCACTTTTGAATTCAGAAGTCGTTAGAAATCACGAGCTTTTTCCTAGACTGTCCCTCCACATTGCGTGTCAAATTAGAATGTCTGCCGGCTATCGTTCATGTGATTACCTTTAATTATTTTGTGTGGCAAGGAAGTTGGCATGATATGCCTGTCATCTAGGCAGACATTCATCTGTTTGTGTGCCCACCTTCGTGGTGTGCTGTTCTGTTCTCCTGCACGCGACAATTTTACTTTGATTTCGGTGACTATGTGTACAGTCTTCGTACATTTTGTCATAATTTGCTGTCTTATGTATTCACCGATTCAATTTAGGGTACATAATACATAAGTAAGTAAATTACAGCAATTCGGGTCATTATGAGCCATTGTTTCCTAATTAAAACAAGCGAAGCTATGAACCTGACACTGAAATCCTCAGTTTGAATACAAGAAGGGGCTAGTAGCTCCTTTCTTCGTCAGCGAAGTATATAGCATTTTGGTGTAGCGGTATAAGATAATTTGAAGGAGGATGTTCCGGATTAGACTTTATTTAATATTATCTAGAATCTTTGAAAGATACTCCGTGATTTTCATTTCTTTGGGAGCGTATGTCAAGGACCTTATCGAAATAAAATTACCTACTCACTATTTACGAAAGAATTTTTTTCTCGTCAGAACGCTGTTGCTGGAGTGATTTAAACAAAGTAACTGACCCCCATTCAGGAAATTTTGTATTGAAGAGCTAATAATATTCCACGAATGGCAAAGATATTCCTCGCGATATATGAAAACCAAAGGTGTAGTTGCTATGTTCACAAGATCCGCCTGTGGTCCCCCATCCTGCGCCAAATGAATCCAGCCCACATTCTCTCACACATCCTTTTTAAGATCTTACATTCTAAGACTGGCTTTTTCTAGCGAGGTCTTTCCTTTACGTTTCTTCACTGAATTCGCTTCCTTCTACACATTCGAGATAATTATTCATTGTCATTCAATAATTAGGGGCTATAAATCTATATTTCGATTTACTGACAACATAGTTACGTGTACGACGAACGAATAAATAAATGGCTAACAGATATAGGGTGTACTTATGATTCAACATGTATAATTAAACGGAAACTTGATAACTTAAAATTATATTTGTTTTTATTGTCTGTATTGGAGCATATATGTTTAGTGAGTAGCCTATAAAGAACATCTGTTATTAGCATAGAATTTTACTCAACTTTGTCTCATGCTATTTGAGAAATCGTTTCTATCAAACGCGTTTACGTACTTTGTGACTGACATTAAAAGCAAACAGGTTCCTACTTTATTATGGAAACATAATTAAGAACAAAAATTCCTAATTGTATTTTAATCACCTGGAGTCAAACTTCTAAACTACATAAATTTCTCTATTTTTAAGAAATTTGGATTCAAAGAACTTATTTGCTTCACAGTCAGTTCCTGCATAAAATACGAGACGGTACAATTATCTCTCCGTACTTTGGTACAATGTGGCAGAAGGGAATTTCTGCAATGAGTGTGTGAAAATAAGTACGTCTTTGTTCCTGACTTAGGAAAACTCTATAATATAATAATAGTTGAGAATACGAAAATGAAGACATCAGTTTTTAGACATTTGCTCCCTAATTTTAAACGCATTGATTAGAATTCGTGATAAAATATTTATGCTGGAAACTAAAAACTTGTTATGAATATGTACCACTGAACTAACTAAACTTTCGGACATTCTCGAAGTCTTATTTTATTGAAAGAAACACGAAGATTAGACAGATTCTTCATCTTAGAAATAAGCCTAACAGGGGACTTTCCACATTGGTTCTTTACGACCTAATAACGGAAGGAGGCCGAAATCCAGAAATGTTGCATCTTTGTAAAGCAAGGTGTGACATTTGGAAATATCCTACTTACGTGGTAGCTAAAATTTTGAGTTTTTATTGCTCTGTTAAGTGGTTATGTTTACTAACCGTTAAATAATATTTTCCCAACATTCTTTACCTAGTATTACAATTATGAAAACATTGTCGAATATTATGACTAATTAATAGTTACTGAGCAAGAACTGGAATTACTGCTGTTGTGGTCGCCGTTTAACCATGATTTAATTCGGTCTTTATCTGCATCAGAGCGTGCTAAACGCCTCGGTCTCTGTAATCAGGTTACTGGAGTGTGGGAAGCCAACAACCATGATTGAAGTACATTACCGTAACCATAATTCAACCCTTTAAATTTTACGCACGAGATATCTCGCTTAAATATTCTCGCCCTAACAGACTGGATTTATGTGTCTTTCAAGGCAGTGAAATATGCGTCTCCCCTAGTAGCTATCGGTAGTTAATTATTATTCGTGACTTGTCAGTAGTATAAATTTTACATTTCCATGTACATATTAAAAAGAATGCGATTGTTTAAATAAAAGCCAGGAACTAGCAGGTTAAAACCCGCCTTCTGTTGCCTATCACCGTTTGTTGATTTTAGCTTCTTTGTAGGCCCTAATATTGATTTTCTGTTGTTCTGCCAGTGGCTGGTGGAACTTCTGAACCTAGTTGTTTCCACTAACGAGATATCAGACTCTACACATAAGCGATCTATGACACAAAAGTGGCAAACTACAGGATGTGTCACGAAAAAGTAGCCCGCCTTCCGTTTTGCACGTGTCCTTGTGATATTCTCTCTGGCGTTAGTATGTATATTGGGCGGAGCGTTTGAACAGTTAGTCAACAGTCGTGCTGTCACCATGTTGAGGTATATCCGATGTAACATAGTGATTTTGATGGCTGCAACTGCGTGGCTGATGTTGTTCTTCAGTTTCTGTATCGTGTGCGGATTTGATTCGTATACCGTACTTTTCAGTGTCCCCAGAGAGCCATCAGAATCACTGTGTTACATCGGGTATACCTCAACATGATTAGACGTGCGCGGCTGTGTATTGATGTACGAGGCAACCACTTGCAACATCTTCTATGATGCTATATCCTTTCAGCATTTGGCTACTCTATTAATTTCTGTATTTACGCTATGCTATGGACCCGGACTACGTTTTCGTGGCCCATTCTATATATACCTTCTTCCATTGTGTATTAACAACTAGGAATCTATTGTCACCCAGTTATCAAGTAGCTCAGGTTGAAACGTTGACTGTTCAGTCTCTCTTAGGATAGACTAACTTCCCTCTGTTTTGTCGCGCTTTCCACATTTCACGGGTAGAAAATTCCCTCAAAAACAGAAACTTCTGTCTTGTTATTTTACGTTTCTGAAGAGAGGTTTACCGAAGTACTGTTCCTGTACAAGTTTAATTTGTCGGTCACAACTTCAAATATTCGCATCATCGCCATATTTGTAATTATTAATATATAAGGAAAATGTCCGTACAGAATTACAAATGTCCATTTTCGATAGTAGATAATTTATTACCACATATCAACACGATAGGCAATGTACGCGTAACACAACACTGTAGCGCTTTCGCATAACCGGTTTGCAGTGGAATCACAACAATGCATTCTCTGTGTGTTGTTGAGTTCCGTGTCACTGTTTGCTATGTTAAAATATTATGTATTGCACAAAAATGATTTTATAGTAAATTTTGTGTCACCGGCAACAATGCAAATTATACGTAGCAGTTTTTGAAAGAAATTTTAGTCAAACTAATTTGCATTCCTTTCCCATGTTGCAAATAAAAGCTGTACTGAAACATAAGAACGTTCGTTTGCTCATGGTCTTCTTTAGATGTATAATCTGGCTAAACAGATCGTAGTTACATACAAGTAATTTCGTGTTTTTTCAGTTTTCGTGGGTGTTACCGTAAAACACTTCACGAGATCAGACGGAATTAACCAATTATGTAGCTGTAAGTATTATTTGTTCCGAGAATGTGTCTATTCTTGCCTTAGATATCCTGCATTCAAATCGCCTCTTTTCTAAATTGTCATATGTGGCCTGCTGGCTGTACCATATTTTTCCACATTATCTCACAAAATGCACGATTTTCGGCAAATTTATTGAACATAAAATGTGTGTTTTAATTTTTTCTACTTTGTCTAAAACATTTCCATTCTAAGAGGAAAATAGCGAGATATCATCATGACTGTACATAGGTCTTCTTGTGAAATACTCGTTATTCTTGTCAGAGTTTAATGAAACTTGAATTTTCTCGACAGATTTCCGAATACCCTCAGATATCAAATGTCGCGAAAATCCCTCTAGTGGGAACCGAGTTATTCCATGCGGGCGGGCGGTCTGACGGACAGAAAGACAGATAGACAGGCATGAAGAAGCTGTCTCTGTCCGTTGAAGATCCTACTATACCCACAACAGCGGGACGTAGTCTGAGTTTCCTGTAATACTGGCGGATGGACTGAGAGAATCAGAAACACTGAGCGAGCATCAGGAGTTTTCAGAAACCTCATTTATCGTTCATTTACTGAAGCCACTTAATTTTTTGTGCAATCTAATAGGCTTCGATGCCCGGTCGATGCTTACTTCCAGTCTAGCCTCTAACTACCACCTTTTTTTTATTTTGAGTCTTGTCTGCACTTTTACCCCCTCACTTTCCAGGGTGATACTCCAACACCTTTCCCTCTCGTGATTGGTCGGACAACGAAAGGGGTTTACTTTCGCTGGCTGACCAATTTAAAATTCTGAGACTTCAAGCTTAGTTAAATTTCTGTGAGAAAGAACTGACCAAACATAGCCAAAAGTCGCATATTTCTTTACCGAAATAAGACCATAAATTTTTCCACACAAAAGCCACACTATTTTTCCAAACATCCGGTTCTAGCAAATGGTTAGGAAGCTGTCACCGCTGGAGGGATATGGGTAAAAGCGAGAGGGATGGTAGACAGAAATCCTTTCTCACAGCGGTTGGTTCGGCAGAGTTTCTGCTGATGTTTGGCTACAACATTAGCAGTCGCTCTGCGCAATTTTGCGAACACGCTTAAAATGTGAAGAAAACTTTCAAGTGACCCTCATCTTGCCATTTTAAATTCTCCAATAATTACATCTTAAAATCTGGATAATTTTCGGACCCCCTTTTACCGCGTAAAATTTCGGAACATAAATATAGGTGACGTTAGTGTCGCTTCTGTATCACAATTTCGCAAGTCAAACCATAACGTCTGGAAGTCCTAAAATGTCAATATTCATTACAGTTTTCTTGATGGTTGATAAAGGTGTCAGAATGTTTCAGTGAGTCCGCTCCAAATTCACATACGTGGTCTCAAAGGTTCACTTTTCATTTTAGAAAGCAAAGAAAGCCAAAAAGCTGCTTATCTTAACGTTTAACTACATCTGTTAACGATTCTATTGTCACAGTAAACAGATCCACTTCTCTGACAGGTAGTGTTAAATGCACAACCATTGCATTTAATTGGTTGTGTCGAAAACTGTGTGCCGTCTCGCTTAGGATGTACAGAACTCTGGTGTATGAGATGGACAATTGTGTATATACCGTCAAAAGTAAAGATGGGTTATATAATCAGATTTTTTATCTGAAATTAGAAAGATTTGTAAGATCTAAAAATAAATTATAACAATTTGAAGTTTTGTCTTGGATGCATAATGGACACGTGTATATGGCCTAGTTCCGTGCAACATGGAAGCTTCTAGACGCTCAGATACTCAGAAACGTTCTGCATCTTATATGCATCCCAGAAGAGTTTTGTGGTTGGGTCGGTGGCTAACAATTAATCAACGTAAAATACGGCTTGGTTGCCGATCCAGTGGCCGCGTCTTCTAAAGGTGTGGGTCTGTGGCCGCTCGCTTGCTGGGATTGTGGGTTCGAATTCCGCTGGGTCATGGGTCTCTTCTGAGTGTTGTGTGTTGTCAGGTAGAGGTCTCTGCGTCTGGCTGATTACTCGGTCGGAGGAATCCTATGGAATGCGGTGTGTCTGAGTGCGATCATTGATAATGAGGAGGTCTTGGCCAACTCGGGGGGTGTTGCGCGATGGGAAAAAAATACAGCTTGGTACGACTTGCTACTTGTGGAACTGGTCAGTACGAGAATACAATTTTCTGTTATATTAAAGGAGAAAATTTCTTGTCCACCTTAGTAATACACGTAAATACGTTCCCAGAGATTTAATACTCAGTGCACACAGAGTTTTATATTCAACAAAGCAGAAGTTTTACGACTCACAGCTTTTCAATATTTTTGTTTACTAACCATTCAAGCAACAAATGTGTGCACTGTTAAATCACAGTGGTGCAAGACTCAACTGCAGTAACAAACAGTGCCGGCTCCTGCCGATTTCTGGTGGTACTAGATCATCTGACTACAGCTCCTCTGTTATCATTTTCATGAAAATAATCTTTGAGGCCACTGCTTTTCTACGATGTTAAACTTTTAAAACCTACTGCCAATGTGATGCACCAACAGGTTTAATATTCAACAACTGTACGCTCTGTCCATACTGTATTTATGTGTTTTATAATTATCTGAGGACAAACAGCGGCTTGTGGCACTTACACCATAAACTGATTGGTTTTTATAAACGAGATGAAAAGTGTTTACAGCGCGGTACAAACTGGGTCTTTAAATAAAGCAGTCTGCCTCTCGTCTTTAAAGGGTTAAAGCTGCGTACATTGATATTTATTTAGTAATGTTACGGGCAACATATTTCTCCCAACGTCAAGCGCCAAGCAGTCGAAGTAAGTGGGGTGGATAATTCTTTTCGAAACGTCGGCAATAAACTGCAAACTATGCCGCGTAACATCCCAGAAGAGCGAAGGTCCCAAATACGCCGTAGTACAAGCCTTAAACCTCGCACGGAATCCTCACGCAGATGTTTTCTAAGCGCTCCATTTCGTATTCAGTTTTTCGTTACCGGATATTATGAGAACATGACTGAATGTGGGCAAGCTTTATTTCAAAGTACACACTCCCTGACCTTTGTGTTAAACTGTCGATTTCATTTCCACTGCGCCATTCAACCACTGCATGATCAATGCATACGTAGTCATTACGCATATCAACGTTCAGATTATTTTCAGGCTTATAACTGCAGGGTATAAAAGCAATGATTACGTAAAAAAAGTGGCAAATCATCGCGAGTATCAGCGTTGCTACCGGAAAAGAAATGGTCTAATTTAAAAAATGAATATGTCGATTAACTGTAATTTAAAATTATTTCCTTTTCAGTTATCGCATTTATTTCAATAAATCCTAGGAACAAAGATACAGCATAAAAGGAGAGCAAAATTTAGGAAGAAACGAAAAGGCTAGTAGCCCAACACTATGGTTGGTCAAAGTGAGGACGGGGTGTGGTTACGCGAAATGAGTAGCACTGAGATTCTAATATTACCACATTTTCAACGTTTCCACTTCTGTTTCGTTACTATAACATCATCAGCTACATGGCAATAATGCCATCCTGGAGGTTCTCACAGTGGTGTTGCTGAAGACCCTAAGCCTTTTAGGACTGCTTGACACTGAGAGTGATGACGCTACGATCTTTCGAAACGTCCGTAACTGCTAACCACTCGCGAGGTGTAACACCTCATACAACCCGAAACTATTGTTTAATAAATTTTATATGTCGTCATTACCTCAATTCTGCATACGCTAGAACGGTATTTCCTTACAAGGACTGAATTATTTCCCATTGTGGTTTACACACAGGATACGTTACGACTTCTGACGTAGTTCAGACGTAAATAGTAAACTACGACAGGTGATAATGGATCAGAAAACGAATTACAGTACTTACTCGTTCACACAAGTAGCCATACTGAATATTTAACAAGATAAATGCTTCCTTTTAGCATTTTCATTGTTGTTTATGGGACATTGTTGCATATTTAGGAAACATTAATTTCCCTGCTCGTTGCTTACATGGAACCGTGCTACCACACATCATTATATTCAAATAATGTCCGTTCAAATATGATATGTGTTTAGAACTGACAGTGATGTCCTGCAGTATTAACACGCATAATGCATTACTGGATTCCATGTTACATTGCATTTTATTATATTTGGAATCGAGGGTATGAGTAAAAATACGCATGTGGTATGTGTATTGCTGGCTTGTTCGTTAATTATAAATGACAGCGGAAGAGAAACAAGGAGAAAGAGGGCGAAATTATCTATCGTTGGGTGAAGAGAAGTTACTAGTCAAGGCAATAAGTGCCAGAAATTTGTAATGGGGTTTAGCAGTTTTAAAGACACAAATATTACGCGTGCCATTGTCACTGTTTTTAAAGTTCGTAAGATTTATCATTATAGTGTCAAAGTGTATATGTTTATGATTGATTTGATGACGCTCTCAGTGTCACTACGTAAGTTAGCGATTAGTGAATAGTGAATTGGGAAGCATGTGGAAGGAATCCGTCGTGGTACGATTCAAGGCACTCCCCATCTACTAGCATAGAGGGCCTGAGACGAAACAGACATAGCATAGAACACATTAAAATTGCAGTGTTTTACTACATATCGATTTCTGCTTGTCTAAGTTGAATGTAATTTTATTAGAACAATTACAGATACGATTTATAAAATATATATTTATAGTCGAAAGTTTTCTGTGGAGAAAAACGATTTTCAATCACAAAATGATACTTAAAGACAAGATTTTGCCGGTTGTTTGTATGGGTGTGAAACTTGGTCGCTGACATTGAGGGAGGAAAGAAAGCTGAGGGTGTTTGAGAATAAGGTACTGAGGAGAATATCTGGACCTAGAAGGGACGAGGTGACGGGGAAATGGGGGAGATTGCATAACGAGGAGCTAAACGATCTGTACTCCTCACCCAATATTGCGCGGGTGATAAAATCGAGAAAAATGAGATGGGCTAGGCGTATGGCGCGTATGGGTGAGGAGAGGGGAGTGTATAGGGTCTTGGTGGGGAAAGCGGAGGGAAGGAGACCACTGGGGAGACCTAGGCGTAGATGGGTGGATGATATTAGGATGGATCTCCAGGAAGTGGGATGTGGGTATATGGACTGGATTGGGCTGGCCCAGGATAGAGACAGGTGGCGGACGCTTTTGAGTGCGGTAATGAACCTTCGGGTTC
>Ga0123357_10007121_pt1 | contig 13766 bp, 6 predicted proteins | sample TergutEmb28metaG_FD_89873 | JGI IMG/M metagenome (GOLD analysis project Ga0123357, IMG submission 89873) | Embiratermes neotenicus P4 segment gut microbial communities from Petit-Saut dam, French Guiana - Emb289 P4 | ecosystem: Host-associated > Arthropoda: Insects > Digestive system > Gut ... | reverse complement strand
TGTGTGTTTTTTGTTTTAAGAAGAAAAAAAAAACACCCGAGCCGGGGCGGGGGTGGAAAGAGAAAAAAAAAAAAAAAAACCTTTATAAATTTTTTTTTGGGGGGGGGGGGGGGGGGTATCTTCACTAAAGAGAGCTAAAGAAAACATTTGTTACTGTAAACGCCATGAAGCCACATGGGGAAGTAAATATGTAGCTACAATCATTCTTAGCGTCGGCACTAGAAGGCAGGGACTGGTCAGTTTCAAGACCCGGTCGCCGCTTCAACCCAAAGGGCAACAGGCCCCCGGTACTCATTGAATATGAGGGTCAGAAGGTCCCACAGCCAGCGTGATCAGTATGGGAGAGAGAAATAAAATCTGTCGTTCCTGCCGTTAAGCTGTGAAGAGAGAATGGTAGGTTCGCACGGGTGACGTCACCGTACTTTACTAGCAGCTCAAATCGAAAAATATTCGTTTTATAAGAACGACTGCTTATAATATGAAACTTGTGAACAAAAAGTTAAGTGCAAATTTCACTGAATCTACAACTTGTATCGAAACATTCATGGCGAATACTGAAGGAAATACTCTCTGATTCCACAAAGTGTAACTTTACAATACTACGTTACTTAAGATAGTTTATGTTTTTCGCACCGTGCATTGTGGTGTATATGCACAACACAAAGGAAATGCACGATTTTCTAAATTAATATTTAATTTCTGTTGTCTCCTACTTGTTTCGAAACTCGTGGGTTCATCCTCAGGGATACAGTTGTATATGAAGTATGGTACGTTTTCCATGCATCAGTGTGAGTACACTGGTGGATAGGACAGTGTGTTCGAGACACCAGTCTGCTCACACCGACGCATGTAAAACATACCATAATACATATACAGCTGTCTCCCTGAGGATGAACGCACGAGGTTCGAAACATATAGGAGACAACAGAAATTAAATATTAATTTCCAAAACTGTGCACTGCATTGGCCTGTGCTGTATCACTACATTAATAGTGCCCGCATTGTAACTGAAATGGGTACTGGAGTAAAACTGCTTCCTCTTGTTTATTTACGTATGAAAAATAACTTATTGGAATAGTTCAAGCTGCAGCGAAAAGCAAGTGTACTCGCAAGTCTAAACACATACGGGTCAAAAAGACAACATTTTTGTACTATTTAAATACGAACGTTTCCAATAGCGATCGGTCAAACCAACCAACAGTTTGTCAAATTCCATCTAATTCAGATATCAGATACACAGAAATTAAATCAGTAAGGTTGAAGTTTCTGTGACAATAGAAAGAGATCATTTTTAATTGTGCTGCCACAAATTTTAATGCACATTTTCAATTTTATTTGTTGACCCCAAGGATAATTCGACGGTCACGAGAAATTTATTTCTTGAGTAGGTACTGCCTGTGACCTCACACCATGACTAGTTTCCTTTTGCACTAATGTCATTCACACCCCAATCTCATCGACACGCACGCACACACACACGGGACATTTACATGCATACACAACTCGTTTATCATTTTTGTTTCAGCATTTCTCTAGTTCGCGTAACAATAACGTCTCCCCACTTTTAAACCGTTAATTAAATGTCAATATTTTAAGCCTTATTTAATGTAAACTATGGTTTCTTTACCACACACACTGACGATCATATTAGAACATTACCACGCGCGAACTGCTGGTATTTGGTGGGCTAAGCCCGGATACTTCTGCCGAAAACGCAAAGGACTGCATTTCTCTTCCGTTCAGCAAGTGGTAAATGATACAGCATTACAACAAATAAACTAAATTAACACGAATCGCAGTTCGCGTCCAGCAGTGCCGTTCGTAAAAAATGAAAAGCAATGAAACAGATCCGGCTTAAAGACAGCAGTACTGTGGGAAGAAAGAGTAGGCTTGAAATGAAATTCACCGGGAGCGAAAAACTTGTCAGTTCTTATCTCATTGTCACAGCATCTCATTTCATCACTACTCACAGACAAGCAAAACAAATTTCGGAATTGGGAACTAAGATATCATCTCTTTGTTAGCAAGCATTCAAATTCAGTGAATCCTAGCATGTAGATTTTCTAAACTGAACTGTAAGATCGCATCACGCCATAAAATTAAGCTTTTGACCAGGCAAGGTGCTGACCAGTTTCATCTTCTTTAAGAGCCTTCTAATAATAAAGGCATTGGGAATTCCAAGCACGAGGAGAAGAAAGGAGAGGCAAGTCCAGCCTTCTTACTTCCCTTCCACTCGCCTTTATTTTTTTATTGTGACCACGAGAGGGGAGAAAGAGCAAAAGATGAAATGGTTCAGTAGAAAACTGAAGCTGAGTCTGCAGCTACCATCCCTTTCATATCTCACCTCCAACATCTCCTGGCAGGTGGAGGATAGACTCAATCACTTTGCCCCCGGAGACGGACAGAAGGGCCTGCGTATTGTAAGGAAATGTATGCTCACCTGAAACAAAGGAGATATAAAATTAGCAAAATTGTTGATTAAAATCTAAACTTCGCAGTACGACTTAGCACGTGAATAATTACCAGGTTACAAGATAAAATCAATGCTAAGGGACCACTGTCTTTTATAATACCGTACAGTCCGGTAGGTCGTTGCTAACGTTTCGGGTGCCTGTTGCCTCCACCTTCGTATCAGGAGTGAAATCCGAGTTCTAGTGAGTAGTCTACGTTTATCAAAAATGTAATTTTTACAGCGGCATTTGCACTAACGGTTTTGCTACCCACGAAACTCAGCTTCATCAAACGGCATTATTCCTAACTATTATCATCACCACTGGCCGTTGCTGTGCAGGCAGACCCCACGTTTTAGAAATTCTGACAAGCCTTGTTTATATTACACACTCGGTGTTAAACAGGATACCACGGCAACCATCTACTACTGAAAAACCATGGACAGTCACCTTTTATCTATTATGAGACAAAGGGGGCCACTCCTTCAGCAACATTCTCAAACATCAAATATAACCAGAAGAGAAGGCCCAGTGTCTAAGCGAGATATGAAGTTCGTAACACCGAGAGACAGTACAGTGTACTACAGTATTCTGTCGTAGTAGTCTCTCTTATCTTAAAACTTATATTGAAAGGGCTGTACGCTAAACAAATGTCAGATATAGAATCATTGCTACTATGCAAAGAGTAAACTGCTAAAACAAATATTAAAACAAATATGTTGGAATAAACTAAGGGTTCTGAGGTGTGCCACCACCGTTGTGTGTTTAAACTATAAGGTTAGGTAAATTCAGTCAAAAACACAACTATAAATATAACCTGAAGTTCTGCTGACCGTGCATCTCAGTATATTTATCTCAGTAATTAACCAACTTGATGCACAAAATTATTGTTTTACAATAAGTTTATTTCATGCTTCTACATGTTTCGAGCACATGTGCTCGAAACATGTAGAGGCATGAAATAAACTTATAGTAAAACAAAAATTTTGTGCATCAAGTTGGTTAATTACTGAGATAAATATAAATATAACCCTACACCTACCCAACCAGAAAGAATCACACCCAGCTACCTACAAATCTATTGACGCATTAGACATCCCACCAAATTTAGCTTAACAAAAGCACGTAAAATGATGACGAGATCTCAACATCACGCGGTTTAGGCATATTATATAAAACTATTTTAGCAAGAAAGTTGTTAAAACCTGAAGATGGCCCCTATAGGCCGAAACATGTAGTTTTCCATTGCTAATAAACACCACCATTTAGCCATATATTTATAGTTGTGTTTTTGATTGATTTGCCTCACCTTATAGTCAACTAAGGGTGGTAATTTAAGGCGTCAAAATATACTGCATCATAAGAAATTATAAAAGTTTAAGGTACTGAAAAACTTTATGTATTCTGAACCGCGCATTGTGACCTACCTAAGTAATAAGAACCAACAAAATGCAAACGTTTTACTTTAAGGTTTTAATTTAATTATAGTGTCTTCGACATGTTTCGAACATCCAAGTGTCCATCCTCATGAAGACTTGTACATGCAGTTTTCTGGTATTTATTTCATGCATCCATAAAACTGCATGTACAAGTCTTCCTGAGGATGAACACTTGGATGTTCGAAACATGTCGAAGACACTATAATTAAATTAAAGCATTAATGTAAAAAGTGTGCATTTTGTTGGTTCATATTACACAGGTTACTCAAAAACCTTGTTCATTACAATAATCTGTCGCCGAATGCTCTCTCTCCAGAAAAACTCAAGACTGACCAAATGACAGCAAATAACAGGGGTAAGACTCACATTCACAACAACAACGATAATTATTATTTAAACATTTATACTGACACTTTATTTACGTCTTTGCCACAAATTCTTGTTTTCATAATTCTCCACTTAGTTTTCTATCTTTTTCATTTTCCTAACTCTATGGTGGGGCGTGTGGTACAGTACGAACACTTTGCTGACACTTGATATTTTCTATATTTCCACGTCTCAGTACAATCTTTATCGTATTTTCTGTGTTTTTCAACATAAATATAATGCAGTCCTGTACAACTAAAACGCAGCGAACAACAATTGTACATTTAGATCGCTGACACAAATAATACATTTTTTAGTAAAAATTCTTTCAGCATGTTTTGATGTTTTGCTGACCGTGCATCTCAGTATAATCTTGGTAATTAACCAATTTAATGCACAAATTCTAGTTTTATAATAAGATTTATTTATACCTCTACATGTTTCGAACACTATGTGCTCATCATCAGGAGGTAAAAATTGTATTATACAGCATCTGGTATCATCACACCTGTAGGTGGCCGTCCCGTGCACCTGTGCACGGGACGGCCACCGACAGGTGTGATGATACCAGATGCTGTAAAATACAATTTTGACTTCATGATGATGAGCACATAGTGTTCGAAACATGTAGAGGCATATAATAAGTCTTATTATAAAACAAGAATTTGTGCATTAAATTGGATAATTACCAAGATCCTTTCAGCATGTTTTCTGCTACGACAGACCTGGTGACCGAAGGCTGAAGGGCGGTTCGACTTGCACAGTGTACCTGTAACAAAAGTGCCTACGAACAGTGGAAGGTTCTCGCGGGACACGTGCGCCGGACGCTTCCTCCCATGACCTCGGCAGTTACAATACTGTGTACAGTGTCTCCTTCAATTTCGTGCTAATTGGAATAATCCACTCCCCAATTAATACCGGGATCCAGACTAGTCCCAGCGGAGAAAATACAACAACACAACCAGCCCTTGTGGTGAGAGACACGGGCAAGAAGTGGCGCGACGCCACAAAGGGACCAGTGTTGTACGTAAGGAGATTATAGGATCGAATTCAGGCAGAGGTTAATATTAGCCTCGCTGCAATGTTTTGCAGACTTCTTCAGCCATACATGACTAAATACCATACAAGGGGTACTTAGGTGTCAATTATTCATCCACGTATGCAAGTCATGAAAACAGCCATGAGACTGCCGAAATTAATGGCAAAATAAAGCAAATATACGTACTTACGACCCCGCACTTTATAGCAAAACTTATGGTGCCTGCGATGGGTAACTGATCTACTTTGCAGTGAGAAAAGAATACAGATTCACGCATTTAATGTCGAAAACACTCTGGAATATGACATTCATAAAAATGTGCATCACAACAGATCAAAAGAAGTGTGACTAATAGATTAATTCTGGTTTCCGAAACGAGGTTTCCATGCAGTCGGTGTTGAATACTTCGGTCTTCTGGGTTGTTAGCAGAAGTTACTGGTAAAGAGCGTTCTTTCGAAACGTCTGGAATTATTAACGCTGCTGCTCACCGTGAGAAACCAAAACACATCAATCGTTTCGGATTTCTTAAACAGCAGCTTATCAGATGCCCAGCACATGCAGCTTCTAACGACAGGATTACTTGTAAATGATTAATTTTAGAGAATAAACAAGGAAGAGTGCGTTATCTGCTTCCAGGCAGTATTCAGGCATTAACTGCACCGTTAAATCTTTATGTGACATGGAATAATACAGGGTTATTCGAAATGACTGTCGGGGTTTTAACAACTTGTCATACACAATCCACTTGAGATAGGAGTATATGTGTTTTTTTATTTAGTAGAACAACACTCCAAGTTTTTGTTACATACCTTACAGGTGCTTTATATGTGCAACATTTGTGATTCTACAAACATCAACATGATAATCGAGTTCGTTCCAAACTGTTTGTAGCATGTCAGTGGCGATGGTTTCAATGGCGGTTCTGATTCGTACCTTCAGTTCCGGGATACTTGCGGGAAGAGGAGAAACATAAACCTGATCTTTGACGTAACCCCATAGAAAGAAATCACATGGGGTTGCATCTGGAGAACGAGGTGGCAAGTTGTTAAAACCCAGACAATCATTTCGAATAACCCTGTACTTTCTGTAATATATGGAGGGTAAATGGGCGAATTTAACACAACATAAACACAGTTACATTAAGCAAAAAAAAAAAAAATACTACTCCAATTCTTAAACAATTTAATGATATTACACGTCATATATGAAGTTCTGTTGACCGCGCATCGTGATATATCTGTACAATATGAACTAACAAGATACACTATTTTCTATTAATTTATTTCAGTAATAATCCTCTACATGTTTCGAGCAGGCCCGCTACTCATAATCAGGAGGAACAACTCTGTATAAACAGCAATTGTTATAGTCATGCGTTATGTTGACTGGCTGCTGTCAGCAGACAGTCGTCCATACAGAATAACAAGTACCAAGTGTCGCATAAATACAGTGTTTCCCCTGATGATGGGCACATAGTCGCCCGAATCATGTAGAGAAAAGAAATAAACACACTAAGAAAAAATTGTGCTCGAAGTTGGATTAATTACAAAATCATATAGCACTTCACAGTTCGCCTTCAGAACTCAACAGTCCAAACGCTCGAGGCGGCAAGCAAGCCTCAGTCTCAACAACGGTACCCTGAATATCTTGAACCAGGACACTTTTCTACATTTTATTGTTGTAAATAAGTATCATTTCGAAAATGAGATTCTTTTGACTGTGATGCCTATCAATGGATAGGCATACACCAAAGTGTCGGAGGAACATGCTACATCCGTCTTCAGGCCGTATGTCCGTTTACTACACAGACTCTGAAGATGGAGTGGCAGGATCACGCAAAATGTTGGTACCTATTTCCCAATCGAATTGGTGTCATGCAGGTATATAGGGGGAGTGGTGGTATAGCTACATGCATTATTCACCTCGTACTAGACGGAGGTGAGCAGGCATCTTCAGGCTCCGGTCGCTTTAACACCGGGAAAGAGCCCCTGGTACTCGATAAATGGGTGAGCCCGGATAGTGCAGTTAGAATAGTGACTAGGTTAGCGCCGAACGACCAAGGAAGCGTGGTTCGATATCTGGTGGGGTAAGAGATTTATTTACGTTTTCTCCATAAGTTCCAGAACGGCTCTGAGGCTCGTTCATCCTCCTGTTCAATGAAGACAAGGACGCTCCTGCCCGATGCAAGGCGACCAGGGCGTAGTACCGAGACGAAAAATAAGTGAGCCTCTAAATTCACGTCCCTATTCGCCTTCACGGCGTGCACAGGGACAGCTTTACCCTATCGTCATGGCAACATATCCTAGAAGCTCTGAGTCTTCATCAAATTCGCCGTGATCACGTCAGATCTTCGTAGCACTCAACTTATGAAACGTAATAAGCAGACTACTCCACTGTCCGCCCGCATGTAGGTTCAAACGTCTACGCGAACCAGCCCACGGTGTTAAAATCTAAGCTGGAGATTTGGTAAGTGATATAGTTTATACAAAATTGGAAGGAAAGTGCTCCGCTAGAGTACTTGTTCAGCGCACATCTTAATTCATTAATCAAAATTAGCTGCAATCAGCGTGTTTAAAGTTAGCAGAAGTTTCAGGTCCATTCTTTAACAGATTTCCGCAAGGAAATTCAACCTGGCTTGGCAGTTAGAAAAGGTGACAACTATCCCATGCTCGAACAAGCAAGATTCTCTGCACACCAAGTGCTGCTAAAATCACTGCCGTCCACCGCCGGCGGACAGGCCGAGGCTAGTGCACAGGTGCACTACAGTACAGCCCCGTATATAGGATTAACACAGACATACAATTGCTTCCACGTTTCTCCGATTCATGGGCTTTGAAATGGCGCTCTGTCACTTCTGGGTTATAGGATGAAAGATGATCATGTAGGAAAATATGTAAGAATTTGATATGACTGACAGAAGACACCTTATAGGCATTTCATTTAAAGAGTGGGGGGGGAAAAAAAAAAAAACGAAAATGACAAGTCATTAACAAGACGCAGATTAGAAAGAAGTGACTCTCTTATACAAGCCTAAAGCTACAACGCTTCGAGCGTCCTGTTACCGAAACTGGCTCAGAACTACCCGGTAGCTACACAGTTGGTGGACCAACAGGACATGCCTTGAGAGATTTACTGCACATGTTCAATTTATTATAGCAGAAGGCGACTTCGAACAACAACAACGAAACGACTAATACCATAACTGCATTATGGAACAATCAAGTTCACAGTTCTGCAATGAACTCGTAACGTGATTCTTGTGCACAAACGCGGGCCTAGCCTTGCAGTAAGAACACAACAGCTCGACAGACGCCAAATCATGACTGTTCTTGCACTGACCACTGGTGTCTCTGTAGGTCGACGTGATATATAGTGACGGGCGGTCCACGAATATTCATTGTTCTATTAAGCTAATTACATAAGGACTTACAGACGCTGTGCACTCTACTCCAGGGGTGCACAAAACATGGCTCGCGAAAACCAGAACTAAACTAAACAGCGGTAAATTTTGGGTATTATTAAACCAAAAGTACACTTTCAGCCCACTATTAATTTTCACTTTTACATTCTATGTAGGGACAGATGCAAAGTTTTGGGGCACACGCGCTGACTACTTCATTTGGTGCGTGTACAACTGTGTTAATATCGGGTGGTTTAAAACGAACATCTTTCTCCAACCATCAGATTCCCGCAACATGTTCTCTGGGTGCAGAATCACAGTTACTCTTTTATCAGATTCAAAAACGTAACCATTTCCACCCAGCAGTCCTCCTTGGTTGTGTGGATGGTTTCTCAGCTGGTCCTGAAACTCCCTGCTACTTGTGGAATCAGAAAATTCATTATCCTACACACGACAGCCCCCAGTACGAACTGAGTCACCTGAAATCATTTCTGCAAAATCCAGTCTGTTCCCTCTATATTTTCAGGGCAAATATTGCTCTCATTTTTCATCTGTAAACTCCCCCCACCGCGCCTATCGCATAGTCTTTCGTTCAAGCATTTCAGTAATATCACACTGCAACGTATCGACGTGTATTTTATAACAATAATCAACCAACAAGCACACTGTTGTCGGCACAAGAATCCATCCACCTCTATTTAACCTCGTACGCGTTGCGACCCATTCCGAACCATCATCAAAAATTACCCGTCAATCGACAGTTACACAATGCTGCACAATACAACAGACACAACAGTATAGGCCCATTGGTATGGCCTGATAGTGGAACGGAGTGGGCCGAAACACGTAGGAAAAAACGCACCACCGTTATTCATATCTTCACTTATTTATCGACATCTTCAATGACTCAAAAATACTATATAGTATTGAACTACAGTAGGTCTGGGAAAGAACAAACGGGAGATAAATGGTGGCCTAGCTTGAGATATACATACAATCACGGCTTTTGTGTAAAAAGAACAAGAAAATCAGGAAAGACATTAGAACAGCCGGACACCGGTCGGACAGTTAAGCCCGAAACGTCCTGAAAAACTAGCAGCTCTCTGCACTCGACAGTGAGGTACAGTCCCAGTCATATCCCACTGCAATGTACAAAACAATCAATAAGCCTATCGATCGACATTCTTCAAAACATGCACACACAGGATGTCTGAAAAGTAAGAATAATTTTTTTATTACAGTTTACACGTGCGTGAACAAGCACGTGTTATTAGTTCTGTTCATTTCAAGTCAACATGTGGTTTGAGAGGGCACGCCAACGTGTGGGGTCACAACGAAGCAGCGCTAAAATATTGAACAGTGTTGTTTGAGGGCCAGAGAACTCTGAACACGTTGAAAACCGTCTGTGGTGATCGAATGTTTAACACGAGCACAAGTTTGTCGTCGGAAGGAATTGCCGATTTACAGGTCGAGAGGCGTGTCAACAGGAACCAAGATGCAGCAAGCCTGTTGTTACGAGAACGCCGGAAATGGCTGATCGCGGGTCGATCGGTTTAAGAAGATTGTATTTTGACTCTCAGAAGGTTGGCGAATGAACCTAACGCAGAAAAACACAAAAAATAGAATTTAACCTAATTTGGGTAAAAGAAAAACTATTGTTCGGTTTCAGCCACAATCAATAACGAAAAACGAAAAACGCCCGAGAATTGAAATGTGTATTTGGGGGGTGGGAGGGAGAAGATGGGACGCTGCTCAACGTCATCTCTTCGACCTCATACCCATCTATTTCGAAAAATCGTAGATCAAACAATGTTAAGCTTTTAAACCCTAGCGGTTTCTTTACGTACCACGACATTTAACATTTAAACGTTCTACATGGTGCTCGTTTTGCGTTGAGTGTTTTGTACAGATCTCAGAACAGACGGCGACTTTTGCTTTATACATCCGATTGGTTTTTATAACCGTGGTGGGAAGTGTTTACTGCGCGGTACGGACTGATTGCTTATATAAAGCAGATACGCTTAGTCTGTAAAGGTTTGTTTTACAATTTTAGACTCAAGAAGCATCGTTCACAAGGAATTTGTAACAGAAGGGGGAGGGGGGGAGGAGGAGGAGGAGGAGGAGAAGAAGAAGAAGAAGAAGAAGAAGAAGAAGAAGAAGAAGAAGAAGAAGAAGAAGAAGGAGGAGGAGGGAAAATAGTATAAATGTATACAATTTTAATCATTCGTGACGAAGACAGCTGTAAGGAATTTGATGAGTCAGACCAGATATTTATGAAACCAAAAACTATACAACAATGTATTTCCAATTCCAAGACATTATACCCAAAAAGGGGCTACTCAGATCAACCCCAACCGCACCGTATCCAACATATTTGACACCGCCTGACATTTTTCTTCTTCCGAAGTGCGCTGAAAAGAAAGCGATTTCGTACCAGCTAAAACATCTAGAAGAACGTTACCTAACAGTACAAGGAGATAAATTTTGAGGAATTTCAAGACTATTTTCAACGGTTAATACTGAGGTGTAACAAGCCAATGGAGTCCCACGGAAACTAAAATGAATTATTATCACAACAAATTCTTCGTGTGAACTTTGAATATTTTTGCCGAATATCTGTCTCTACTATTCCGAAGTACCGTGTCCACACGCACACACAGCTTCTTTCTTTTCCGAGTATACAGCATGATATCCTGTTACATAAGTAGTGTTTCTAAGAAACAATGAATCCTGGTAGATCCAACTTGACTGACGTCCTCCGACAACAAAACTGAAATTTCCGAAAACAAACCAAGGTGGGTGAGTGTTTATACAGCGAACAACACAGCATAGGGTTCCGAGCAATTAACCTTGACTAATTCTAACATCTCGTTTAACTCGTAAGATACACAAAACGCACCTTCGTTGCAGTCCCTACAGTTCCATGGCGCACGAAATTTGCGTGCAAATTCAATGCTTCCCGCCTATTCCTCGCACAAGTTGGATAACAACAATAATAACGACAGTTTGCAGCAACCAGCTCCAGCACTTTGCTCGACTGGCCAATCCGTGCGTACTGTACGTTGCCTCTTTGCATTGACTGGATTCCGAACAGATTAATGACGACAGGAAAATATGCGTGCTAACAAATACATTTGAAGTGACTATTTTTATGTCTTCCAAAGCCAACAATTCATCAAACCACCTAATTGAGTAAATAAATTCCCTCCGTCTTATCTTAAGGTCGTCTTCGTCGTGTTCGTCGGAGTCTTCTTCTTCGTCTTCTTCCTCCTCTTCTTCTTCTTCTTTTCTTCTTCTCCTCCTCCTCCTCTTTTTCCTTCTCCTTCTTCTCCGCCTCCTCCATCTTCTTTTTCTTCTTCTTCTTCTTATTCCTGTTCTTATTCCACGTCTTATTCCTCTTATTCTTCTTCATTTTCTTCCTCCTCTTCTTCTTCCTCTTCTTCTTCCTTTCCTTCTCCTCTTCTTCCTTCTCTTCTCCTCCTCCATCTCTTTCTCCTTCTTCTTATTATTATTATTATAAAGCGCTACAACCTATATAAGTTTCTGGCTTGCTCAAACACTTTCTTCGAAATATCTCTATTCTGTGCTACTTTCTTCCAATTGCGTATGTTTATGCTCTATATATCTTCCAAAAGTCATCTTCCGAACGTGTTTTAGGTCTTCCAATTGGTCTTTTAGACATGGTTTTCCATCTCTTAATCTTCTGCACAATATTATCCTCAGCCATGCGTTCAACATGGCCAAACCAGTTCAATCATTGTTTTTCCAATAATCTCAATTATATTTTGTCCTTTTAATATATCATTTATTTCTTTATTAGTTTTAATTCTCCAGTAGCTATTATCTGTTCTTGTAGGACCAAATATTTTCCTCATGATCTTTATTCTCGAGGTCAAGGGATAGAAATGGTGTGCAGCCCTGAGATTTTTCCCTCACAAATTATGGCCATAAGGCCATAATTTGTGAGCTTCCTACCGTTCTCAATTTATGCTTTAAGACCTGTTCACACAATGCTACATTACCTATCCAGCTAGGACAGCACCATTACATAAAATAACGAACTATCCTCAGCCTTCAAATATTTAACATAATATTCTCATAGCCTGGAGGAACAGGCATTAAACGAATTCCGGTCCCGCACTACATCATTGTAAACAGAGTACCCATGTGAATCCCACACAAAAGAAACACATAATCAGGAGAGGTGTGACAACAGACTTCCAAACGGCATTCTTTGCACTTCGATACGCTTAAACGCAGCCTGATTACAAAATCTGATCAAGAATTTACGACATAGGCTAGGCGATCGTAAGTACCTTTCACTTTATTATGGGTCAATGTGGGAGGAAAATCTGATGCCCGACAAATTTTAGATAAAATATCCTACAACAAATGTCATATACTGATGCTATTTCACACTCTTTCGGGCAGATGCACAAATGGAAACGACTTTCGTCAAATCTGCATACGAATATGCAACATACAATTTTACTTACACCAAACGTTTCTCAGATTACAAGACGACATATCAAATAATTGCTTCCCTTCATTTATTTCCTGACTTTTCTGAAACGTCTAACATTTTTTGATCCAGCAGTGAGGCAGGCTATTTAGTGAGTAGCGACAAAGTTTTTATTACCCGCAGAGAAAACCGATATAAATTATAAGTGTCAGTTCATGTAGACCAACCTTGCAAAGATTGGAAATGTCTAAAAGCTTCTAGCGACAGTACACCCATCCCGTATCTAAATTTAGAAATACCCGGCCAGTGGTGTGGACGCTGATATTGTCACAAGCAGATAAACAGAAATACCGTTTGTTATGCTTGACTCTTAAAAGTCAGAAACGAAACTTCAAAGGTTACAAAGCCAGTACAAGACACACAGCGTCACTGACAATATTTCGAGGTTATAAATGGTTGGTCAAAAGAACAGCTTAATACAACAAACCTTACTTACTCCATGGTGCAGAGTCCTTCTTGAGAAGCTAACTGGTTTGCAGCTAGTCAAGAAATTCCCCGCATTTCAAGGAACCCGAAGGTTCATTACCACACTCACAAGCGTCCGCCACCT
>Ga0123357_10007120_pt1 | contig 13767 bp, 8 predicted proteins | sample TergutEmb28metaG_FD_89873 | JGI IMG/M metagenome (GOLD analysis project Ga0123357, IMG submission 89873) | Embiratermes neotenicus P4 segment gut microbial communities from Petit-Saut dam, French Guiana - Emb289 P4 | ecosystem: Host-associated > Arthropoda: Insects > Digestive system > Gut ... | reverse complement strand
TCCCCTCCCCCTCTAAACGCTCTAAAGCGTTTCTGGTATAGTACGTAAATTTAAATGTCCCGTGAAAAAACTCGACTCTTCTGCCCAGGCACTAGCGATTTGAATGGAACGGGGAAAGGGTTAAACAGTTAATCAAGGCACAGATATAAATGATAGTCATGAAGGTAATGAATGTCCTCTAACACATGCTGCTGAAGGTTGTATGACTCACTGCAGATTAATCTGTATATGAAAGCAAAGTACTGGTATATAATGCATTATCAGACATATACTTGTGAAGAACTACCTCATGACTATCAACATGTTTATAAGCTTGACCTTTGCAAAGTCAGCAGGTCTGTCATTAAAAGGAAACACACAGAACTTTTCATAAAAGGGCACTGCTGTTCAGTTAAGAAGTACACAAATAATGCCTTCTGATTTATATATGTGGCACAAATTATGCCACATAACATATTAGTAGATGTAACTAAGTTTGTATATGCATTTAATTATATTCCTTTTTAGTAAGTAATTTTATCAGTGTCCTATTCTAGTTCACAGACCATCCTTTTCATCTAGTGTTTGGCTTTTTTCAGTTCTTTTACTTAAAGTACCCTAGATATGGTACAATACTTGTAACATACTCCACATTAGTTTTACTTGGATATGTGTGTTAAATAAATGATGGAAACAACAACAGTAGTAGTAGTATTAGTAATAGTTCAAATGAATGGGAAGTGCTGAGGTATTATGCATTATATTTTAGCTAGCACTGTTAAGTAAGAGTGTCATGATGTATGAGACTTGAAGCACATGGATTGTTAGGTGGAATATAATTTCTAGTGCTTAGTACATCCAATTCTTTGCACAGAAAATCTGAAAAATGGTTATCATTTGAAATTAATATGGCTCCCATATAGGTTATGGTGACAAGTACTTCAGGGGAATTCCATGCAGTACATAAAGGAATGCCTAGGCCAGCATAAATGTTAACATGGATAGAAAACTGGAAGATTTTTACAGTAGTTGGAGGGAGTAGTTTCACAATTTGTATTTTCCTGACTCTGCCATGCATATGCCTGTTCAAAAAAACTACTGAGCAAAGAATGTTTTAATACTTTTTCAGGGCAAATATTTGGCAAGGGGAGTTTCCTAATACCAACACAGCAGAAGATGGTTACAAAGGCACTTGCCCTGTCACAGAATTCCCTACGAATGCATTTCATCTTCACAACATTGTTGGCAATGTCTGGGAATGGACAGCAGACTGGTGGAACGTAAAACACACAAACACACCCGCTGTAGATCCTGTAGGTTACATTATGTTATACACATGTCTATCTATCAGTGTTAAATCTACCCGTGTTTCAACACCTTGCTGCACTGGTAACTCCTAAGCTGTTGGCTGTGCATGTCATGCTTGTACTCAGAAATGACATTGAAAATTCATAGTGCAGATAAAACTTTCAGTTGAAAATGGCCTAGCTTTGGACACTGGGAATTTGTACTAATGTCTAGAGCATGGTTATGCAAATGTCTTTGAGGTGTAGTAGTCGTTCGAAAATGCTGTGTATATCACTTTGTTACGAATACACAGAAATAATCCATCAGTAATTTCCTCATTGTCTTTTATGACCAGATTTGAATTTATAGACATCTGTAGTTTGCAAACAAAAGGTTATTTTCAAATGTAAAGTGTGACTGACTACTGTCTGACCAATCTGATAGCCTACCTGTAAGAAACAAACTTACATTCACATAAATATTCCCAATTCAACTTCCATCTGTTACATCCTAATGCAAATAGATGATACAAATTTCATAAGCAACTGGATACACATTTCACTGGCTGTAAAAAAAAGTGGAAATGTCTTCCAAACTAAGAGTACACATGAAGATTATGGATCTACTAGGATGTGACACAGTGTGATTTGTTAGCAGCACCATTACTGTTGATACAGATCTTCTAACAGGACAGTTAAAATTTGTATATTTTTATAACATAAAGTCTCTAATATCATTAATGTCAATAACAGGCAGATATCTCCTGGGTTTGATTGTAAACTGCTTTTGCCTTTTGGTTGCTCTGCCCCACCATAATTTTCATGATATATGGGTACTTCAAGTCATGTGTGAAGCTCAGCTAAATTAGACTGGCATCAGTTAATATCATTCGTTTTAAATCAAACTGCTTGCTGACTGACAGTGAGTTGGGATGAATGGGAGTAGAGGATTATGTGGGTGGTGGAAGTGGAAATGAGGGAGAAAGGGGGAAAATATGGCCCAGCCACAAAACTTCTTCAGCTTGCACTCTGTAAGGAGATAAGGACATATTCTGTACTAGGTGCTCTTCAGAAGTACTGAGCACTAATATTCTTGTGCCATTTTTGTATTTTATTTCGTGATTAGCCCTTTAAGTACAAGGGGGTGCTGATATGTCCTTAGCCCGACCAGGAAGGAAACAAGCTACAGTGACCATACTCGGGATTTATTCAACATACTTCACATGAAACTCACTACACTTCTTAACCCGTTGCCCTAACTTTTGCAAGCCACTCAAAAAAATTCAGAAGGTTGTACATCCAACCAGGTCTCTACAGCAGCAATGACCTACGCGTCGGATGAAAAATGGCAACCTTTCAATTGTTTTTGCAGTCCAGGGAACAGGTGGTAGTCCAATGGGGCTACATCCGGCGAATAGGGTGGGTGATCAAGACATTGGAAGCCAAGGTAGGCCAGTTTCTTCTGGGTTGCAAGTGCCTGGTGAGCCGGGCCATTGTCGTGCAAGAACAAGACCCCCTTGGTGACCTTACCACGGCGTTTTTTCTTCAAAACGTCCTTCAATTGCACCAGCAGAGATGCGTAATACTCTGCGTTGATAGTTTGGCCCTTTGGAAGATAATCAATGGGAGGATGCTGTCTTGATCCCAAGAAATCGAGGCAAGAACTTTCCCACCGAATTTTTGAAATTGGAGTTTTTTGGGACGGGTTGAGCCACTATGCCGCCACTCCATTGAGTGTTGCTTTGTCTCTGCATCATAGTAATGTAACCAGGTTTCGTCCATGGTCACCATTCACGACAGGAAATCATTTGGATCGCGCCGAAAAAATTCCAAAAGTTCCTCAGATGACTGGCAGCGTTGACATTTTTGATCTGCGTTCAGGCATTGCGGGACCCCACTTCGCAGAGAGCTTCCGCATGTCCACATCTTCAAGAATGATGCCCAGTTGCTCAGCTATTGATTTATCCGAAATCCGGCGGTCTTCCAAGATTAGCTTGTGGATTTGATCAATAATCTCCGGGGTGGTCACTGTTTTGGGTCGTCCAAGATGAGGCGCATCACAGATGGAAAAATCACCACGTTGAAACTGGGCCACCCAGTTTTTGACGGTGGCGTACGATGGTGCATGCTCCCCTAATGTATCTATCAGAATGTCATGAATCTCCTTCAGCGCCTTGCCTTGCAGGGAGAAAAAAAAAACTTCATGACAGCTCGCGTCTCCATGTTATTAAAATGGCGCATCGCCTGAAATGCTTCCTTTCAGCTTCTGTAACAAGAAAAGACTTGCAATTTGGCACATGAACAGACCCCTCTTTCCAGCGACACTATCAATTCCGTCCGACAGGAAGTAGGTCGGGCTAAGGACTTATCAGCACCCCCTCTTGATTCCACACTAATGAGTGAAAAATGTAAGTAGAATCCTGTCAGTGGTCAGAAAGACCCAGGAGCAAAGAGAGCAAGAAAATCAATAAATCTCTATTTGTTGTTATGAAAGAAATGAGAAAATGGCATAATTTTCTCCCTAGGAATCCACGAACTTAATACTGGCTAATGTTCCTAATACTGTGGCAGAAACAACATCTAGCAGTGCATATGGTACTAGAACAGAACAGCAGAGATATTCTGATGCTTACTGTAAGAAGTCTCAGTGATGGTGCTGGTGTTCGACTTGCGTGATTTCACCCTCTGCAATATTTCTTTAACCCTTTGACGCCTAACGACCACTATAGTGGTCGTACCACACCGCTAAACTCTAAACGTTGCATTTTATATATTTATTCAACAAATACAAGTACTGAATATTTTAAACAAATTATATACTCTCCGTTTTTTTCTCTTCAAAATGCAGTTTGTTTCATAATTCTAACATATTTGGTTCCTGTTTTATTCACATTTTATATACAGGTGTGATAAAATTTAAAAAAATAATTCCGTCGCCAAAAGGTTAATACAGCTGTAACAAAAATTGAGCAATATCCATAATATGTATATCTTTAATGAAAGATAGGGTATGTGTATTGGTTATCAGTGCTTTTCAGTACAGTTTACTCCATTTACAAACATCAGTTACTGTTTACTGTCTTCTTTAGTTTACTCTTCATGTTTCTCTCATAACTTTCTTTCAATGTTGTAAAAAAGTGTTTACTTAAAAAAAACCGGATAGAAAAACAAATACAAATAATCTCTTCCATTACATTGCTGATTACAGATATGTTACTAACAGTAATAAAGTACATTTGAAATGAAAGTTGTTGATGTAAGTGAAATCTATTAGATGTATTACACAGAGATATTTATGTGATGAACCATTTTTTAATCACTGAAGGTGATTTGATCTCATGCAAAGGACATGTTATTTTTAACCAGTAAAACTAAAATTTTTGTAATAACATTTACGGTACTCATAGCTGTCCCACACTTTAAGCAAAGGCTCAGAATGATACAAGACATATATACCTGCATCATCACATTCTTTGTTTAGCAAGGACCAGAGTCTGGGAAAGACCATGTGAAGAAGGGTGGCTCGTACTTGTGTCACAAGAGTTACTGCTACAGATACCGCTGTGCTGCCCGGAGTCAGAACACACCTGATAGTTCTGCTGGAAATCTGGGCTTCCGCTGTGCCAGTACAAACATTCCTGAGTACCTGGCAGAACATCCGTAAACCATCATTACATACTGGATGCAATTAGTTGGTTACTGAGCATACCTTACATTTTTAACAGTGCACTGTTCACTTTTGGTATGCTGCATTCTGAATTTTGGTTACAGGAATCAAATCAAAGTTCAGATGTCCACATGGTACATGAAACACATGTTGTGTTATAGTTGGTACTTACTGGATGAAGTGAGTTTAGTCTCAAAGAGAAAGAAGTTCATATTGTATTGTTCTTAATTCACTTTGTATATTCCTGTCTTTGTGATAATTGAGGTAAATAGGGTTACTGATGTTATATGAAACTTTTATTGATAAACTGCTGTTTCAATTAACTTAATTTTTATGCACATTTTAAACAGTCACTGCTATTCTAACAACAAATTATGTGAAAAACAGGAACTTTAAAATAATATACATTTCAGACTGACTTCCTTAGTGATATATTGTACAGAAGAGCAGGTTTTAGAATTTGTTACCAGAATGATACAGCAAAGGTAATGGGGCAGCTTTAAAGAAAGTTCATAACCTGACCTCCTGTCTACAACTGACAGTTATTGGGCACAGTTTTTATTTCATGTCCAATTGTGATCTGAAATAATGTCCATTTGGAATATGGTAGCCCATATAACATGCAATGCTAGTGTCAGTGGCACAATAATATCTGGTCATTAGTATCATTTGGTAGTAATTATCACAAATCAACTTACAGCATGCATGACAAAATAACAGTCTGGGATGGTTGGCAAGAAATCTTTTTGATCAGCTAACTATATAAAGTATATTCAACTTAAAATCTCAAAACCAAACATTTCCACAAATTTGGTTCTGTCCTGTACAGTATACTGCATATCCTTACATTTGTTCTTGCTTGGTGCATTAACCTTTAGGAGGCGGATTTAGATACCAAGTGTGTTTCCGGACATTCTGAGTTTTTCTTACTTAGCATGGACATTTAAATTGCTGCCAAGTAAACATAAAGACCAGCCTATGGCACGCTGGACCATTGACCAATAAACTAGAGACCAGCATATGGTCTCTTAGGACAATAAAGGTTAAGTATATAAAAAATTCTGGTTTCATGTTGTATTCATATTTGCTGATACGCCCTCATAATTAGTAGGAGAGTAACATTACCAACATACCGACAGAAGAGTACTCCAAATGTGTGTTTCTGAGCCGTATGTAATAACACAGTAAAGCATAGGCTTATCTTTGAAAAGTCCATTTGAGCTAGGCTAATCATAACAGACTTCATAATTGATGAGAATTTTATGGTAGTGAAACTTGAGATTGTAGTTATGACACCATGAACGGAATGAAAATGTAAAAATACATGTCATGGGCTACAACTACTAGTGGTATACTGCGTGTATCACGTAACAGTCTTGGTAATTTTGAAGTATCAGCCAGGTTTAAATTATTGTGTCCCTGTTGGCACTTTCACTTTGAAAATGATCAACTTCCACATAGCTACAACCACAACATAATGTTATCAGGACAGAAATTGCAATTTTAATTCAAGTACTGTTTCAAAAATCAAAATGATAATTGTGATTACAGAAAAGTAAACATTTAGATTACTTTTTGGACTCCTTGTGACACATTTTTGTGAAATGAAGTCATAAGGCCTGTATGTTATCTGGAAGAGTATGGACGATGAAAATGGCCTGCACAAGACATTTCATTGGCACAGCAAATGCCACTAAAAGATAACCTTGCTCTAAACTTTTGCCTTATATCAACTGCTGGAATTCAGTCTTTTACAGCTAAGAATTTTACAGTTATGGACATACTATTCTTTGTTTGAATGTGACTTCCGATAAACAGTTGTATGAGTGACAACTCCAAAAAGTCAAATCTCAGCAGAAAGACTTTCATCACACTTCAAAGTTGAGAGTACTGATAAACTGTTATTGTAACAGTGATTAGGTTTTGATGAGATTTATGGCAATTTGACAGATTATTCCTGAGTTACATACTTTCCCTATTAAGGTTTTTCACTTCAGTTGTTTTCTTTAATTTCAATGACTTCATATACATCTAATTTATTAAAACAAAAATATATTTTAGTTTGAACCTCTTGTCATGTAAAAGGCAAAAGCCAGTTAACTGAAATTAATGGTTTCTTTCTTCTACATTAACTCTGGACTGCTGTTTCTTACATCAGATATCATATGCAGAAAGATTAAGGAAATTAAAATTAACTTTTGCCTTACAAAAGTCAGAAAAGGAAGACATCAAGCCATGAAATATTTCTTTAAATGGCTTCTTCATTTCCCTTACAGCTTTAAAGATCAGCTATGAAGCAGTCAGTGGCATCTTCCTTACAGATACACAATTCTGAAGTGACATAACTTGAGATGTTCTTTGAGAAAGGAACAATTTCCTCTTCTGCTGCTAACTTAACTAGCATACTGCACTCTGTGCTTTCAAGCCATTTGATAGTGGTTTCTGTTACTTTTTGCCAAATGAAAGACCATACTGTTCTAGGTAACATATAACACAAATCTAAGCAGGATTTTTTTTTTCTTTGCAGTAACCGCCTTTGCAGTCATTGTAAATAAGATGTACAACAGACTGACATTTCCCTTGATTATAAGGGTTCATTGTACTTAGTGATTTTCCTGCAGTTTTATAATTTTTTTTTAATTACCCTTTCTGGTAATAGCCAAAACATTTTCACACTTTATTTCTTACAAAGAATAAATATTTTGGGTAATTACTGTTCACAGTATAAAAGACTATTAAATGTTTAGAACATCCTTTTCCAGATATACATAATTTTGTACTTACATAAAATGTTGCAATACTTAACCATGTCAGGAGCACAAACTTTGAAGTTCCTAATGTATAATGAAGATCACAAGCAAAAGTCTTCCAATTGTATATCATAAGTGGTGTAGGTCACATACTATTGTATGAAGTGAAATAAATTTTATAGCTGTGATCAAACATGAGTTTTCATGATAAGACATTGTCCTTATTAAACCCAGTACACTTGTTCCTTTGCATACAAATGACACATTTGAAAAGCTTATTTGAAATAGATGTTTCTGGCAAGAGCATTCTTCCCTATTCATTCATTCATTAGTACTCAGCCTTGAAGGCCAGGCTTGGCAGGAACTAGAGCCCAGTTATGTGACCGGTATGGCTCTGGCACACTGCATCCTGGGAAAGTTCTTGGGGGTAGTTTGCCATTGCTTTCCCCCATTCTTCCCTATAATATGACATAAAAGTTCCCTAGGTAATAAAAATTAAATGCCTAAGTCATTACAACATCAAATTTACCTCACTTATTCCACATCAGTTTTCATCACAACCCCCAAACTCAGTGACACATCTTTCCTCTCCTGGTACAGGTTTAAAATTCCATCATGGAATCAACAGCTCAAGGAAAAATGGTGTCCTCAAGACTTCCTGATGGACACTTCTACTGTGTAATGTGTATTTTAAACTTATATCAACTTGAATTTACTTACATGTAAGAACCAAGAAACTAAAGGTCTCCTGGATGCCACTTCATGTTTTGGAACAAAGCTGATGCAGTATTCAATGGAGTCCCACACCAGAATCTGCAACCTCTTTGTTGATGTTAATGTCATGTTTGGAAACAAAGCAAGCGCAGTATTAAATGCAGTCCCACACCAAAATTTACATCCTTTCTGTTGATGTTTCGAAAGAAGAGTGCCAGCTGATGCAATGGTAGTCGTGTGGCTAGAAGAAAAATTAAAATGACCACCACAATGCGGGCACTATCATAAGACAACTGGAAGAAAAAGAGTATGAAATTTGAGAAGGTATTTGGAAATGAAGACTACTGTCTTCTAGGAAAACACCACCTAGTCTGTTAGATGTGTACCAACATTTATCACCCTGTGACCCCCAAGTCTCATTAGGCACTTCCAGTTTTTAAAACTAAAATATATTAGCAGCATGTCCAACTGACTTGGAAAGAACAAAAATAATTCATGGTATTTGGGTAAAAATGGGAAAACTGCAACTAGTTTAAGGGTGAGAGAGGAGAAGTACTGTATGTGACTAGGGTGCAAGATTAGAAAAGAATGTGATATCTGTATTTCACCATTAAGTATGGAAGGTAGTACAGATATCTGGTAAAACATTACAAAATGAAGGCTTAAGGGGGCATGGATATAAAGTTCTTTACACCACCTGTAAGATATGAATACCAGAGTGAACTTGCTCAGCCGAGGACATTTCATTACAAACATCTGGAATAAAGCAAACCATCATGAAGGCACAGCTCCTTAAATGAAACAAGAGTATGAGGGCATAACTAATTCCATGCTACAGATTCTCCTCGAATGCCGTAGTGTTACCCAGCTGATCCAGAAAAAGCCTGCCTTCTGATTTTACTCAGAGCCAGTTCCATACAGTTCATATCTCCATTACCTAATTCTCTAAAATCCACTTTAATATTAGGCTACTTTTTTATATGTGGCACAGAACACTGAACAAGAATCGGGGCGATGTCAGTAGTTTAGGATCATAGCGTGACATTATACGTACCTTATGTAACATCACGAAGACCAGGTGTCATCTGTACTCCAATTTTGAGAAAGAAAATACTGATCAAAATTCTTCCTACAAAAATTTCCTCATTTATGTGCAAGGTACCCTCCCAAAAGGTGAGCTGCTCACTGGAACTCAGGCATACACAATCTATACTGCTGAAATAAACTGTTGGGATAAATGAAGAAAATGTGAGGACCAGGAACTGGCAGAAAGTAATCACTCAAAATAAAACCGGGTACCCAGAAATTATGGGAATGTTCCTACAATAATGTCACTGATAGTATAGTTTCTTCCAGCTACATGGTGATAAAGTACACCTCTGTGGGTAGTTTGTACACACCATTCTATATTGCATCAGTCCCACACATGAACAGTTTAGTGAAACTGTGTACACTCTACTCTGACTTCTTGTAAGCTGTTCTACAGAACACATTTTACATCAAGTTTTATTTCAAGCTGTGTTCTTGTAAGTTGTGTATCTCAGTTTCTGCAACATAAAACATGTTACGGACAACCTTCCGAGAAGACTTACAAGCAGTAGAGCTTTTCAACGATGAAAAACATCAGTCACCACATCCAAAAGTTAATGAGGTTTGGTTACATATCTTAGAGTAAATAAAGTTTTCTTTTTTAATCTGATGATGTTGGGCATCACATATACATCCACCCAGTCCATACCATCAGAAGTACTATACTAATGTTCTACAGCATTTATATGAAAACATCTTCAAAAAATTGTTATGAGAAATGATAGAATGGAGATGTGCCCACTTAAATTGGGCTGGCTGTCCAACAGCTTGTGGTCAAGAACAAAATCCTCCTTGCTTGTCAGAATTGCTCCATGCAATGTCTTGAATGTTTCATACACTAAACTGAAGTGGTTTTGATTAAGGTTTGCAGATTCAACAAAATTTGTGTGTAATGAATGTTAAGACAGGAAATGAGTTTGAAACATGCTTCCAACAAACAACAATAACTGGACCCATTATGTTAAAAATGAAACTTACTTAAGTCTAAATATTTCTCATCGTGTTGTTACAATAAACATGACTATCATTTTGGATGTTGTTGAATGTACTGGGAGGTTTTTAAACACAACCTCTAGGAAACTGCATCTGTTTCTGTCATCAGGTAAACATGTCCCTCCACTCAGCTGGACCCCAGAGTTAATCTGCATCACTGGTTGGCAAAGGAGGCCTTACAAGTAGGAACCTGTGCACCTAACAATGGAAACACTCAGCTGCCAAAATGTGTCTGAAGAAATCCAAGATGACAGTATCCAAAATACAGTATTAGTCATGACCAAAGAGGAGAACTTTGAAGAGGCCATGATATAGAATTTCAGTCATTTAAACCAACCTTTGCTTCACAAAGATCTAAAAAATCTCCAGTCACAACTAACACACTTTTAAGAATACGTTTATTAAGCGGCAACTAGTTTCAGCCCAAGCTTGAGCCATCATCACGCTAATACAACAAAGTGAATAAATATGTGCATGTTTGCTTGACTGTGAAAAAACCAGTAGCAAACACACCAGATCCTCTGATAGCCCAACAACTGCATAAGAAATCCATTTATGTTTTAACTCTCATTGATCCTCATTAGAACATAAAACAGGTAAGTCATTAATATATATACAAATCTTCACAAACTGTATTTCATCTCCAACATAATTCTTCTGCCAATGAATTCACATCCTATTTTTGTAAAAACAGCAATAAAGAGGACCTATCATAAAGAGCCCGTGGCATGCACTGTAACAGTATATTGTAATCTTCTTAATATGTTTATTATGAATTTATACAGTTGACATATTAACTTTATTTTTTGAAATTCTTGGAATTGGTATTTCAAATAAGTATTTTTAATACTGTTTTATACCAAAATATTTTTAGCACATCTTTGGGGCTTTTGTATTTTTTGTACCATTTTTACCTTGCATTTTTGGCGTATGTTTTTAATGTATCTTGATGTTAAAGAGGAGATCTGCCCTTTAATGATTATTAGTTTCTATGTGTATTCATTTTCTTGTATTATTATGGCTTGATGATGGCCCAAGCTCGGGCCGAAACTAGTTGCCGCTTAATAAACATATTCATAAAAGTGTGTTGGTTGTGACTGGAGATTCTTTACATCTTTGAGATTGATACACCAACAGGGATGTTCCATTTAATGCAATCTTTGTTTACAATATTTTATCATAACTTTGGGTACACCACATACAAGGTTAGGCTCAGGTTTCATATATAATAAAACCATTCAAACACTAAAATACACTTTTATATTAGTCCAAGCAGTAAAATATTACTTAAAAGAATCAACAAACACTTTACAAACATTACAATAGGGTCTCATCATAGGGCAAATATTGTTTACATGCTTCTGCTCCACAACAACAAGCCTTCCTCTCTGTCAGCCTTGTCTGTAAAGGGCACCTGTCCTTACTGTTACCACCACCATAATCAAATGTGATCTCATCACCAAGATGTATCACTTTTAATGCAAAAATACAAAGTTTTGGGACAGGACTGTTAGTTCGTACTGGAACAACTACTGCATTAGGTTGGCAGGAATGGTTGATGTATCGCCCAATATTACCAATTGTGGTTGGATCCACATAAGTTTTCAAGACACAGCCTTCTGAAATATATTCATTCAAAACAAATATATAATTCATTTTCCCATTATTTGCCTGAGTGCGGTGCTTTGCCTCCTCCATGCTCAAAACTTCACCTGCATACTCACATACAAATTCACCTTTCAAAATTTCAGTTTCTGACTTTAAGCCAAATCCTTTACTTTGGCCTGTTTCAAAAATCTGCAGTCCATCTCTTGGGCCAAACTGGACCACACGATTCCCACACCTTCCCTGACCTACACAACCACACAAAGAATTGCATTCAACAATTGGACCACCAAATTTTGAATCCAACAGTCTACCATTCTTATCGTAATTCACACCATACTTTCCAACACATGGGCAACTGTTTTCTGCATAACATCTTCCTTCTTCACAAACACAACCACCAACAAACTGTGTGTTAAAATCTTCAAGATTTGCTCCAGGACCTGGAATATTGGTTGCTGTGTAAAAGATGTGTGGTGAAATGTGATCATAATTATCGTTTATGTAATCTTCAACATCTGAACAATGAGTACTTGCGTTACTTTCTTCCATGTTAGAAATTTATAATATAATGTCTTACAAACTTCTTCAAGCTCCAACTTTATATAAAATAACAATAATAAATTTTGTTTCTTTCACAGTCTCAAACGTAATGCTTCTCTTGTTCCTGTAATTGTGATTCTTCAATTTCTCTACACTCCAAAAACCATGCAAACAATTTTAAAATTTCTTTTCTCTTTAAAAGACACAGCACAAATAAGTCCGATTGTCAGTAAAAATACTTCCTGCTGGAAACTATGACTACTGGTAATCACAGTCAGATGCAACCAGCAACAATACCAGTTTCTACAACTCTGCAAGCAATTATCAGTCCACACTATTTTCAGCTGTTCTTATGAACAATTTTGATTCCGAAGATACAATCACTGAAAAGAAAATAAGCAACACAATATTTCTCTGTAAACACGAAAAAATGGACTGTGACAATACTCCAATATTCCAGTTGTTTCAAGTGGATGCTTAAGTAATGCAGCTGAAAAAAATGTGTCAATTATACAGTACAGTCTGAGGAAATATGACTGACCTATATGACCAATACATTTTCTTACATCACACCACTCTAGTTTCTACTTGAACCCATTCCATCACTCTAAATATGCAGGCAGTAGGTACCTCAAAGATCACTTCACAGTGTAGAAGCCCAAAGGACCCATAAATTTGTGACATGTTGTAATGAACACAATAAATGTCTTAGATTATCTGGAGTATTCAATTATACTTGCATCTATACCCTCTGCTGGCCCAAAAAACTGAGAGTTTACTGTGACATGATATCGCCACAGAATTTGGCAATTTATTGTTTTTCAAACACTTTTTACTGGACTATTTTGGCAAGAACAATTACAACACTTTATTACTATTACCAACACTAGTCAGAAACATCAAGTTAAAATCTGGTTGCCATCCTTGTAGTATGACAAGATTCCTATACAATAAACTAAACATTTCACTAAGATTATATGAAAATGTGTGATAACAACCAAACAACAGGTACTACAAAGAAGTTTCCCCCCCCCCCCCCCCCCCCCCCTCCTCACATATCATCTTCCACACACACTTTCCCACCCCTTTTTTTTTTTTTTTATTATTAAATTTAAATAAAAACACTCCCATCTTTTTTTTT